>Ga0190304_1001128_pt1 | contig 12133 bp, 12 predicted proteins | sample 48700712_MG_FD_161670 | JGI IMG/M metagenome (GOLD analysis project Ga0190304, IMG submission 161670) | Hydrothermal vent sediment bacterial communities from Southern Trench, Guaymas Basin, Mexico - 4870-07-1--2_MG | ecosystem: Environmental > Aquatic > Marine > Hydrothermal vents > Sediment ... | reverse complement strand
ACCGCACCCAGCTTTTGAGAAGCGAGATATATGAAGGCGAATTCAGCACAATTCATAAGCTGGTACATCACCACATCATGCTGCTCAACACCGCAGGCCCTCAAGGCATGAACCAACCGGTTCACCTCCTGATTCAACTGAGAGTAGGTCCACTCCCGATTGTGCGTCGTGCAGTAAAGGGCAGGCTTATTTGGGTAGCGGCGCACACTTCTCATAAAACCTTCAACATAGGTAAATCCATGCTCAAAAAACTCTGCAAACTCTTTCGAATTGTAACTCATGGTCCCACCTCCTATGCAGACTCACGCCTCATGCCGCAAAACCAGAGAGGCGTTTATACCACCAAAACCAAAGGAGTTCTTCAAAGCAATGCGTACCCGAGCTCTTCGGGATGTATTTGGTACATAGTCCAGGTCGCAAAGTGGATCTGGATGATCCAGGTTAATTGTGGGTGGTATAATGCCTGTATTCAGAGTCTTGATGGTGAAGATGGCTTCAACAGCACCCGCCCCACCCCATAGATGGCCTATCATAGACTTATTGGACGAAACAGGAATTCTGTAGGCATACTCTCCAAAGACCTCTTTGATGACCTTGGTCTCCATAACATCGTTAGCAGGTGTAGAAGTACCATGGGCATTTATGTACTCCACCTCTTCACATGAAAGCCCAGCATCCGCAATGGCCAACCTCATGCACTGGGCTGCGCCTCGGCCCTCGGGGTCGGGAGCAGTAACATGATGAGCATCGCAAGTGGCACTGAATCCCGCCACCTCAGCATATATATGGGCACCTCTATTCAATGCATGAGCATATTCTTCCACAACAAGGGCCCCAGCTCCCTCGCTGGCCACGAACCCACTTCGATCTCTGTCAAAAGGTCTGCTGGCTCTCTGAGGCTCCTCGTTCCATCGGGAATCAGCAAGGGCATTGGATTTGTCCAGCCCCGCCATCACAGTTGGAGTCACCCCTGCATCCGCTGCGCTCACAATCACCACGTCCGCATAGTTCCACTCTATAAGTTTGGCCGCCGTACCTATTGCCTTGGTACCAGCAGCGCAAGCCTCTTGAAGAAAGTAGTGAGGACCCTTTGCCCTTAACAAAATGGCCAACTCCCCTGCGGTTGTGTTCGCAGCAACGTTGACTACAAAGAAAGGGGAAACCCTTTGTGGCCTGCCTGAGAAAGTCATAGCACAGCCCCTCTCAAACGTTTCACATGCCCCCAAAGCACTGGCTCCCACGATCCCCACCCTGTACTCCTCTACCTTCTGTACGCTGAAACGGGCATCCTCCACAGCCATCAGAGCAGCGGAGACAGAAAGTTGAGACATGCGATCCATCCTCTTGGCAAGCTTCCTGTCCAAAAATTTCAGGGGATCAAAATCAGGGATGGTCCCTGCTATCCGACACTTCAAGAAAGAGGGGTCGAAATGGGTGATAGGCTTAATACCCGATCTCCCTGAGCAAAGATTCTTCCAACTCTCTTCCACTGTCATGCCCAAAGGGGTGATAGCGCCCACTCCTGTGACCACAGCCTTCCTCTTCCCCATCTTGACCCTCCTTCCTGCTGGCCCTCAGAAGAGAACCACCTTCCATGTCCAAAGGCAAAATGGGCAAGCACTTTCGAAAAAAAAGCTTTTATAATACTCTGAGAGGAAACGCAACCAAAGCTCCAACCGGGAGTTTCCCAAATTTTTCAGCTGTCGGGCACCAACCCCAATGTGAGCTGTAAATCCTTTCTTCTGCCTTCTATCCCCACCCTTCCCAGATGCCTTGTCAAAAGAGCCACTATCCCATCTGCCATGGCATAGTACCTGAAATCGGGCACTCCAAATACCCTCTTGACCATCCGACATATGTGCCACAGCATCACCCTCATCTTCGATCTGTGGTCCGGTCGCGCTTTATAATCCCTGTAAAAATGAGATGGCCTGGGCTATCAAGGAGCTACCTCCAAAACCTTGATGAAAGGAAGGCCCAGGCCAATGAAAAAGTTACCACCTAGCAAAAGGATGAGCAAGGCTATGAGAGAACTTTTGGAGCAGGGAACTGAGGTGGCCCAGTTTTTCAAAGGCCACACGGACCTTCTGGATAAGTTGGTTGCAGAGATGTATGCCAGAGACCTATCCACCGGGGATATTGAAGACACCTTGGTGATGCTCACTTGGGAGAAAGTGCTTTCCAATGGGTCCATCAGCAGAGTGACAGAGGCCCTCTGGAGAGAGTACCAGGCCTTTAGCGAGAGGGATTTGTTCCAGATGAAGGTAGAGTATCTCTTTCTGGATGCCATCTATGAGAGCTTGCGGAGCTACAAAGATGTGAAGGAAGCCGTTCTTTATTGAAACTGGTGTATGGAGTGTTGATAAAGGCCTCGGCGAGGTGGAGGCGGGTAAGGATGAGAGAGAACGAAAAGCACCAGCTGAGACTCATTCGGGAGAGCTTTGGGATAGCAGAAAAGGAGGAAGTCCATGTTTAGCTAGGCTATCCGTTTTTACAGAGAAATTGGTACTTGACCTCAACTATTCAGAGATAGGCAGAATAGGGCAAGGGGATCTATCACAGAACTGAGATAGGGTCTTTCGAACCTGGCATTCTGGGATAATACGTCGTCAGAAAAGGGAGGATCTGAGTAACACAGCTCGTCCCCCATGCAGCTGGAAAAATTGGAGGACTCCAGAAAACTCTGACTTGCCACCTTTAGTGCCTTAATTTATAACCCCAAAGACACTTTAAGAAAGAGAGGTTGGTCGTGCTGGACCTGGCATATCTTCGGAAAAACCTGGAAGAGGTAAAGGAAAGACTGGCCACCAGGGGAGTGGAAATAGATTGGGATCAATTCCTCCAGCTGGACGCCGCCAGGCGCCAGGCCATCAAGGAAGTGGAGGAGCTGAAACACACCAGGAACACCATGTCCAAGGAGCTGGGAAGGCGCAAGGCGGCAGGGGAAGACATCTCAGCGGATACATCTCGAATGAGGGAGCTCTCCGAGAGGATCAAAGTGCTAGAGAAGAAGGCCAAGGAACTGGACGAGGAAATCCGGGATTTCCTGGCCAATCTGCCCAACTTGCCCCATCCTTCAGTGCCCGTGGGAGAGGACGAAAAGGACAATGTGGTGGTGAGGACCTGTGGAGAGCCCCGGGAGTTCTCCTTCGAGCCCAAACCACACGATGAGCTGGGAGAGGCTCTGGGCATCATGGACTTCAAGAGGGCTGCCAAGCTTTCGGGCTCCCGTTTCGTGGTCCTGAAAGGCTGGGGAGCCAGACTGGAGATGGCTCTCATCCAGTTCATGCTGGACCTCCACGTAAAGGAGCACGGCTACACCTCCTTCATGCTCCCCTACCTGGTGACCCCGGAGACCATGTACGCCACGGGCCAGCTGCCCAAGTTCGAGGAGGAGCTCTACAAGGCCGAGAGGGACAACCTGTATCTCATCCCCACAGCTGAGGTGCCTCTGGTGAACCTCCACCGGGACGAGACCCTGGCTGAAAAGGATCTACCCCTTTCCTATACGGCTTATACCCCCTGTTTCCGCAGGGAGGCAGGTTCCTATGGCAAAGACGTGAAAGGCATTATCCGCCAGCACCAGTTCGACAAGGTGGAGCTGGTGAAGATCACCACCCCCGAGACCAGTTATGAGGAGTTGGAGAAGCTCACAGCCAACGCTGAGGAGGTACTGCGCCGCCTGGAGCTGCCCTACCGGGTGGTGGAGCTGTGTACGGGAGACCTGGGTTTCGCAGCTGCCAAGACCTACGACCTGGAGGTATGGATTCCTTCCCAGGATCGCTATAGAGAGATCTCCAGCTGCTCCAACTGCGAGGACTTCCAAGCCAGACGTGGAAGCATCCGCTACAGGCCTGCCAAGGGAGGTAAGGCCCGCCTGGTCCACACCCTCAACGGCTCTGGAGTGGCCGTAGGCCGCACCGTGGTAGCCATTCTGGAAAACTTCCAGGAAGAGGACGGCTCTGTACGTATTCCCCAAGCCCTGGTTCCCTATCTTAGAATGGATAGAATCACTCCCCCATGAACATAAAAGGCCACAAGAGGATTAGAGAGCAGCTGACCCGTTCCCTGGAAGGGGGACGGACAGGGCACGCCTATCTTTTCTCTGGAAGAGAAGGCGTGGGCAAAAGGTTAGTGGCCCTGGAGTTCTCCATGGCCCTCTTGGAGACCAAAGAGGAGCGGGACATTTTGAGAGTGTTCAAGGGCATCCATCCCGACTTTAGAGAAGTAGAGCCCGAGAGGGGCCTCATCAGTATAGAAAAAATCCGAGAAGCCCAGGAGTGGCTCTCCCTGGCCCCCATGGAAGGAAAGAGAAAGGTTCTACTGGTAAACGAGGCCCATACCATGAACAGGGAGGCAGCCAATGCCTTCTTGAAGAGCCTGGAGGAACCCCCTCCCTCTTCCACCATCATCCTGATCACTTCTAGAGCCAGTCAACTCCTACCCACCATTCTCTCCCGATGCCAAATCCTGCGATTCGCACCCCTAACCGATAGGGAAGTGAAGGAAATCCTGGTAGAGAAAGGGATAGACCCATCCCAAGCCGAAGAGATAGTCCCTATGGCCCAGGGATCAGCAGGAAAGGCCCTGGAACTGGCTCTGGGTAAAGGAAAAGAGCTGCTGGACTACGCCCAAGAGCTCTACCAAGGCACCCTCTCTCCCCTTTCCGCAACGGAATACCGACCCTGGAAAAGGGAAAAAGAAGAGGTGTTAAAACTTCTCAGTTTCCTGAGAACCATGCTAAAGAGGGATATGGAAAGGGGCGAGGAGCTTCCCTCCATCTGGGAGAGGCACAAACTACTGGCCAGAGTGGAGGAAAACCTATATCAATACAATTTGAATCCCCAACTAACACTGGAATATCTGGAGCTAAAATGGAGGACGCTAGGATAGAGGAAAAGGTAGAAGTAAAAGGAGAAGAGCAGAGAGATAGAATAGAAGGCGGAGAACAAAAGGTCTGGGTAGTCTTCTGTCGGGCAGGGAAACTGAGACCCTACCGCTGTTCTCTTCCCTCCCCTACACCGGGAGACATGGTGGTCGCCACTACCGAAAAGGGGCTGGAGCTGGGACTGGTGGTGAAAGGCCCGGTCGAGCTGGAGCCAGGGGAAGAAAACCTCCCCCTTCTGGATCGGCTGGCCACTCAGGAAGATCGGGACCAATGGCTCAGAAATAAGAACCTGGAAAAGGAAGCCTTCAAATTCTGCGAAGAGAGAATTAGAGCTCGTGAGCTCCCCATGAAGCTGGTCTCCGTGGAAAGCGCCTTGGATAAGAGCAAGATCGTCTTCTACTTTACCGCGGAGGGGAGGGTGGATTTCCGTCAATTAGTGAAGGATTTGGCAAAAAGGTTCAAAGCCCGCATTGAGATGCGCCAAATCGGCATCAGAGACGAAGCCAAAATGTTAGGGGGCCTAGGTCCATGTGGCAAAGAGATCTGCTGCTCCCAGTTCATGAGGGAGTTCGAGCCCGTATCCATCAGGATGGCAAAGGACCAGTACCTCATCCTTAACCCCAGCAAGATTTCGGGACTGTGCGGAAGGCTCATGTGCTGCCTCTGCTTTGAGCACGAAACCTATAAAGAAGTGGGACAGAAATTCCCCAAGGTAGGGGAAAAGGTGAAGACTTCGGAAGGCTATGAAGGAGAGGTGGTTAGTATCAACATCATAGAGGAAAAGGTGCTCATCTCCCTAGGAAACGCCAGGGGACAGGTCAGCGTGCCCCTTCCCCAGATCATAAGAAAGAAAAAGGGCGAGGAAAAGAAGAGGGAGGAGAACAAGGAGCCACAAAAGGAACAAAACCCAGAACAGGGCAAGGAAAAAAAGAACAAAAAAGAAGGCAAGGGCAGGGGTAAAACCCAAAAGTCCCGGAAAGATAGAAAGAAGGAGGCTCCCAAAAAATGAGAAAATTCTACGTCACCACCCCGATATACTACGTGAACGACGTGCCTCATATAGGTCATGCCTATACCACTGTAGCCGCCGACGTCATGGCCAGGTACAAGCGCCTGTGCGGCTACAAAACCTTTTTCCTCACAGGAACCGACGAGCACGGTCAAAAAGTGGAGAAGGCCGCCAATGGCCAAGGGATGGAACCCAGGGAACTGGCAGACAGGGTAGTGGTCAGGTTCAAGGAACTGTGGGAGAAGCTCAACATCTCCTACGACCACTTTGTGAGGACCACCGACGACTACCACGAAAAGGCGGTGCAGGAGCTGTTCAAGCTCATCCAGGAGAAAGGAGACATTTACCTGGGAGAGTACGAGGGTTGGTATTGCACCCCTTGTGAAACCTTTTGGAGCGAGGGCCAGCAATCGGAGGGGAATCTCTGCCCCGACTGCGGTAGACCCACGGAGCGGGTGAAGGAACCCAGCTACTTTTTCCGCCTCTCCAAATACCAGGACGCCCTCCTCAAGTTCTACGAGGAACACCCTGACTTTGTGCTACCCGAGAGTCGGATGAACGAAATTGTTTCATTCGTCAAGATGGGCCTCAAAGACCTGAGTATCAGCCGTACCACCTTCAAATGGGGCATACCCGTGCCGGGAGACCCCGAACACGTCATCTATGTATGGTTTGACGCCCTTTTCAATTACGTATCTGCCGCGGGTTACGGCTGGAACCAGGAGCGATTTGAGACCTTCTGGCCCGCCGACCTACACATTATCGGCAAAGATATCCTGCGATTCCACGCCATCTACTGGCCCGCCTTTCTCATGTCAGCAGGGCTCCCCTTGCCCAAGAGGGTTTTCGCCCATGGATGGTGGACGGTGGAAGGACAGAAGATGTCCAAGTCCCTGAGGAATGTAGTAGATCCTCACCGTCTCATGGAAGAGTACGGCACCGACGCCCTACGTTACTTCCTCCTAAGAGAGGTCCCTTTCGGATTGGACGGAGACTTCTCCCACCGGGCCATGGCCCACAGGATCAACGCCGATCTAGCCAACGACCTGGGTAACCTCCTATATCGAAGTCTTACCATGGTCCTCAAATACTTTAAAGGCCAAGTACCACACCCTTCCGCGGGGGGCGGAGAACTAGAGGAACTGGCCCAGGCTGTGGTGAAAGACCTGGAGGATCTTATGGATCAGCAGGCCTTCAACCGGGCTCTGGAAAGGACGTGGGACCTGGTGAAGGGAACCAACAAGTACATAGACTCGTCAGCCCCTTGGGCCTTGGCCAAAGAGAAACGCAAGGAGGAGCTGGCCACCGTCATCTACAATATCTTGGAGGGATGCCGCATCATCGCCCTCCTCATCAGCCCCTTTATGCCCGAGAAGGCCCAAGAGATGTGGAACCAGCTGGGAGTGGAGGGAGAGATAGAAAAAGCCTCTATAGAAGATGCAGCTTGGGGCGGACTGAAACCCGACAGCCAAGTGAAGAAGGGCAAACCACTCTTCCCAAGGCTGGACGAAAAGGCCATTGTGGAGAAGATTGAGAGAGAGCTGGCCACCTTCCAAGAGCCCAAGGAGGAAGAGATCACCATAGACGAGTTTGCCAAAATGAAACTGGTGGTGGCCCAGGTCCTTCGGGCAGAGAAGGTGCCCAAGTCCAAAAAGCTCATAAAGCTCTTGGTGGACACAGGCGCAGATCGCCGCACCGTGGTGGCAGGCATAGGGGAACACTATCAACCTCAAGATCTGGTAGGCAAAAAAGTGGTCATCGTGACCAATCTCAAACCGGTGAAGCTCATGGGAGTGGAGTCCCGAGGCATGATTCTGGCCGCTGCATGGGAAGACGGCATGAAGGTCCTAGAAGTCCCTTCTGATGCCCCCACAGGGGCCGAGGTGAGATAAAAAAGATGGCTGGAAAGCTCACAGACTCCCATTGCCACCTTCACATGGACCACTACCGAAAAGACAGACGGAAGGTGATAGAAAGGGCCCGAAGGGAAGGCGTAGCCCTCATGATCACCATAGGCATCGATCTGGAAGACAGCCAGAAAGCCCTAAAGCTAGCTGAAGAAGAGCCGGATATCTTCTGCACTGTGGGGTTTCATCCCCATGGTGCAGGGAGGGTGACTGAAAGAGACATGGAAGCTTTGGAGGAGCTGGCCAAGGGAGAAAAGGTCATAGCCATAGGCGAAACTGGCTTAGACTATTACCGAGACCTCTCTCCCCGAGAAATCCAGCGAAAGGTTTTCATGGAGCAACTGGAACTGGCCCGAAATCTTGGTAAGCCTGTGGTAATCCATTGCCGAGACGCCTATCGGGATCTCATCCGTCTCATGGTGGAGAAGAGGGCCCAGGAAGTAGGAGGGGTAATTCACTGCTTCTCAGGAGACTGGGAGACAGCCCAGACCTTTCTGAACATGGGTTTCTTCCTCTCCTTCGCTGGCAACATCACCTATCCAAATGCAGAGAAACTGAGAGAAGTTTTCAAAAAAGCCCCCAAAGACCGCATCCTCATGGAAACAGATGCCCCCTTTCTTACTCCTCAGGAAGAAAGGTGGAAGAGAAACGAACCCGCTTTCATAAAATACACCTACCAGTTGGGATCAGGATTGAAAGGTATAAAACTGGAAGACTGGGTAGATCAGGTAAACAACAACGTTCATGAGGCCTTTCCCCAACTTCCCAATCCCCACTACAGTAAAAGGCTCTCTTGACAAATAAGTAACCTTGTTCTATCCTTATTCAAACGAGCCATTACAGTTTCTGGAGGATGCCATGCAAAGAGGAAGCAAGAAGGAAACCCCTCTGGTGAGAGCCGTCGACCATGCCCTGCAGCTTCTGTCCTGCTACACGGAAAAAGAAGAGATGGGTGTAACGGAGTTAAGCAAAAAACTTGGATTGCATAAAAATAACGTCTTTAGGATACTGGCAACCCTGGAATTTAGAGGATACATAGAGCAAAACAGAAAAACAGAAGGCTACCGATTGGGGCCTAAGATATTTGAACTGGGGCTGATCTTCAAGTACCAGATGGGGTTAATAAAACACGCTAAGCCCATTATGGAAGAGATAGTGAGACGTCATAATGAGACGGTTTACCTTGGGGTTTTGAGGGACATCTATGCCATCTACATAGACAATGTAGAGACCAACCACACGGTGAGAGTGGTTTCTAGAGTAGGTAGTCAGATACCTGCTTATGCTTCGGCTATCGGAAAGGTCCAGCTAGCACATCTGCCAACCGACGAACTGGAAAGACTTCTAAGAGACAGAAAACTCCGACCATACACTGAAAGAACTATCATAGACAAAAACCTTCTTTTGGAAGAGCTCCGCAAAGTGGCAGAAGAGGGATACGCTATGGACAACGAAGAATTCGAAGACAACGTGAAGTGTGTAGCAGCTCCTATAAGAGACTACACTCGATGGGTAGTGGCAGGGCTCTCTATCTCTGCCCCTGCCTTTAGGATGACCGACGAGCTCACACCCGAGCTCATAGAAACCGTAAAGTGGGGAGCCCTTCAGATATCCAAGAGCCTAGGATACGTGCCTTAAATTAAGGATTAAGGATTAAGGGGTAAGGGGTAAGGCTCATAGCTGCTGCTCTTCTGACCTTCTTCTCCTTTGAAAACCTTTGACTTCCGATTTACGATTCGCCAGCTCCAAGGCCAGAGCGTAAGCTGCCTTGACGCTGTTGGGGCTGGCTATTCCTCTTCCCGCAATGTCTAGGGCCGTACCATGGTCCACGGAGGTCCTGATGATTGGAAGACCCAGGGTAAGGTTCACCCCGCTATCAAAGGCTTCCAGTTTCACAGGAATAAGCCCCTGGTCATGATACATAGCTACCACGGCATCGAACTCCCCTTGAGCATGACGATGGAAGAGGGTGTCGGCAGGAAAGGGACCAGACACGGGGTATCCCTCCCTTTGGAGGGCTTCAACGGCTGGAGCTATAACCCTTTCTTCCTCATCCCCAAATGCTCCTTCTTCCCCTGCATGAGGATTGAGGCCTGCCACAGCAACTTTGAAAGAATCCAAACCAAACCAGTCCCTCATGCATCTACAGGTTAGACGGGCCACACGAAAAACCTTGTCCCGGGTAACCAGCCGGGGCACCTCCTTTAAAGGAACGTGGGTAGTGACCAGGCTCACCTTTATCCTGCCACCCACCAGCATCATGGCATAATCGTCACAGCCAGTGAGCTCAGCCAGGAACTCGGTATGGCCAGGGTAGGAATACCCGGCAGCATGCATGGAAGCTTTGTTTATGGGAGCCGTCACCATAGCAGCTATTTTGCCCTCCAAAGCCAGAGAGACAGCTTTCTTTATGTAACGAACCACCGCCTCACCACAGTAAGGAGTGCTCCGGCCAGGGGCGAACTGGATTGAACTGAGACGGGTGAGGGGCAAAAGATAGGCCCCCTCGTCCATAGGCTCCAGAGAAACAACATCTTCCTCTTTCACAGCAACAATAGGCACCTCTAAATCCAGAAGGGTGGCGTAGAAGTCCATGACCCCCTTGTCTCCCAGTATGAGGGGGATACTATCCTTCTGCCACTCGCCTTCGGCCAAGGCTTTGAGGATGATCTCTGGACCCACCCCGGCGGGGTCCCCCAAGGTTACTCCCACGACTCTTCTCGCCAATCCTTCTTCCTCTCTTCCAGCAAGGAGTAGAGGGTATGGGCATCCTTCCTCCTGACAGGCCCCTGGGGCACTCTCTCCACCTTCACTTTGAGATACACACTGGCCATGTCCAACTCCAATGTATCTCCCTCTTTCACCTGCTTAGACGCTCTAGCCTCCAATCCATTCACTTTCACCGCCCTAAGCTTGCAGGCCTGGGCAGCCAAAGTTCTCCTCTTCAGTAATCGTGAGATCTTGAGAAACTTGTCCAATCTCATCAGTCGCAATGAAAGACCCGCTCAAGATACAGCTCAGCCGCATAGGCTGCCGTAGCCCCGTCCCCTACAGCCGTAGACACCTGGCGCAAGAGCTTTCTCCTCACATCGCCGGCAGCAAAGATGCCAGGCACACTGGTCTCCAGGTTTTCCCCGGTGATGACAAAGCCCTCGGCATCCAGGTCCACCATTCCTTTGAGGAAACCACTATTGGGCCTCAGACCGATGAAGAGGAAAAGACCCGCCAGTTTAAGCTCCTGCTTATCACCCGTCTCCAAGTTTCTCAGCCTCACCCCCTCCACCAGGTCATCTCCAAGCACCTCCTCCACCGCAGAAGACCAGACCACCTCTATCTTGTCATTATGAAAGAGCCTCTCCTGAAGAATCTTGGCGGCCCGGAGCTTCCTCCTTCTGTGGACGAGGTAAACCTTTTTGGCGAATTTGGTGAGGTAAAGAGCTTCTTGAACAGCCGTGTCACCTCCTCCCACCACAGCCACTGCCTGTCCCCTATAAAAGGGAGCATCACAGGTGGCACAGAAAGAAACACCCCTCCCGATGAGCTTCTCCTCTCCAGGCACCCCAAGGCGCTTGGGCGAAGCCCCAGAAGCCACTACCACCGTCCTAGACTCCAGCCAGTCGCCGTCCACATAAACCACCTTCATAGCCCTGTCCTCCTCCAGGGCCCTCACCTCCCCCTGACGCAGGGGCACCCCCAACTTGTCCACCTGTTCCTTCATCTTGCTCACCAGCTCCATGCCGTTGATCCCTTCGGGATACCCGGGATAGTTCTCCACACAATCCGATAGGGCAATTTGGCCTCCAGGAGCCAGACGCTCCACCAACAGAATCTTAAGACGGGAACGGGCAGCGTAAAGGGCAGCAGTAAGCCCAGCAGGGCCAGCCCCTATAATGATCATATCGTAAGTCTCTCTCTTCATCCCTTGCCACCTCCTCTTCTCCTGGGGAAGATAAAAAAAGAGGTACCCCCAGGGGATACCAGATTTCAAGTCTTCGAAAAGGACGCTCAGGAGAGCAGTCCCATCTCGTATATCCTGTACTTCTTATACAGTTCCCCTCCAAGCTTCTCAATGAAAGAGTTTATGGCGTGGTTGTCCTCCAAAGTCCAGGAGAGTTCCCCCCCATGGTACCCCCGTTTCCTGCCTGCCTCCAGGGAATGGAGAGAAAGGAGCAGCTCCAGCCCCCTATTTCTAAAGGCCCGCCTCACTCCCAAAGCCATAAGCCTGGCCTGACTGATATGGCGGGAGTAGAAGTAAAACTTGAAAATGCCCAAGGGGAAAAGGCTACCCCCCATCCTTCTAAAGACCTGGTTGTAGTCTGGCAAGGAAAG
>Ga0190304_1001127_pt1 | contig 12141 bp, 14 predicted proteins | sample 48700712_MG_FD_161670 | JGI IMG/M metagenome (GOLD analysis project Ga0190304, IMG submission 161670) | Hydrothermal vent sediment bacterial communities from Southern Trench, Guaymas Basin, Mexico - 4870-07-1--2_MG | ecosystem: Environmental > Aquatic > Marine > Hydrothermal vents > Sediment ... | reverse complement strand
TTTTGAGTAATAATATATAAACAAAAAAATATTGATTAAAACAATTAATTGACGAAAAAAAATGAAAATGGTATAATGGATTTAGAAGTTAAGAAAAAAAGGGGGTGCTACATGTTTGAAGAGAAGACAATTGAAGAAATTGATGCTATAATTAAGGAAGCTAGGGAAGCTAAGAAAAGAATTATGAATGCTGAAAAAGCTAAAGCTGATGTTAAAACAAAAGAGATTCTGAAAGATGTTAAAAAAGGCGATGTATTAGTTGTTGTTTTTAAGGGCGAAGAGGTTCCTGCTACTTTTGTTAAGTTAACTGATAAACGATTTGTTGTTACTATTGGAAGAAGAGATCGTACAATTATGTTTAATAAACTGATTTCTATAAGTTAATAGATTTATTAAAAAAGAGAGAATAATGAGAAGATTAGTAGTTGGGGATATTCATGGAGCTTATAAAGCACTCATGGATGTATTAGAAAAAGCTGAATTTAATCCTAAAAAAGATATGCTTATAGGTATCGGGGATTATGTAGATGGGTACTCTCAAACATTTGAAGTTATAGAGTATTTACGTACATTGCCTCATTTTATAGGAGTTCGAGGAAATCATGATGATTTTTTCCTTGAATGGACGGATAATTCAGAAAAGCATCCTAATTATTTATGGACTTCTCAAGGCGGAATAGCAACTCTTAAAAGTTATAATTATCAAATAAATGAAGTTCATAAAAAATTTTTAGAAACTTTACCTTATTATATAGAATTAGACAATAAATTATTTGTACATGGTGGTTATAATCCACAATATGCTATTGATTATCAATATGGTTATGATTTAACTTGGAATAGAAATTTAATTCGTAGTGCAGTATTAAAAAGGCCATTAGATTCTATTATATATGATAAAGTATTTTTAGGTCATACAGCTCTTAAAAAAGTATTTATTAGTGAAAAGGTAATTGGAATTGATACAGGAGCTGGATGGCAAGAAAAACTAACTATCATGGATATTGATACATTAGATTATTGGCAAAGTTTGCCGACTGCTGAACTTTATCCTCATGAACAAGGAAGAAATTAGTTTTAGTTATATTGGTTATTTTGGTGTGCCAGTTCATCATTAGCGGAAATAATATAATCCCCTAGCGTTATGTTATTTTATTAGCAAACTGGTTTTTTTGCCCTTGTAGCTTAACGGTAAAGCAATGGCTTTGTAACCCATTAATATCAGTTCGACTCTGTTCGAGGGCTTTAGATTAATAAAAAAAGGAATAAAATTTATGGCAATTTGGGATAAAGAACCAACGTTTGAGAATGAACTTGCTAAATTTTGGATTGAAAAAGGATTAACTAAAGCGATTAGAGCACCTTTTCTTAATGGAAAAGAGGGATTAAAAAATATAACTGCATGGGTAGTTTATGAAAAAAAAGAAGATGCTTATAATTATATTTTAACTGATCATTCAGTTAAAGAAAATGGAGAGATCATATATTCTAGTGAAAGATTTGAAGATGTATGTGGGCATATTGATATATTGCGTTGTGCTTGTAAATTTTAAAGAATATATGCTCCTGTGATGAAATAGGTAGACATGGTAGGTTCAAAACCTATTGTTCGTAAGAACGTTCGAGTTCGAGTCTCGATGGGAGCAAATAATTATGTGTAAACCAAATGAAGTTGAAAATTTTAATAAAGAATTTAGGAAAGAAGCAAATAAAATGCTTAAATCAAAAGAAGAGGTAAAAAAATTTCTAATAGATGCTGGTATTCTTACTACAAAAGGTACTCTTAGGGAAATATATAGATAAATATTATTATGCTCCTGTGATGGAATAGGTAGACATAACAGACTTAAAATCTGTTGTCCGTAAGGGCGTTCGAGTTCAAGTCTCGATGGGAGCAAATGGGAATGTGGTAAAGTTGGCTATTACGCTGGCCTGTCAAGCCAGAGATCACGAGTTCAATCCTCGTCATTCCCGCTTTTTACGTGCATAGATTTTTAAACCATAGTTTTAAGTTTATAGAGATTTAAATTTTTTTGTACGTGTTTATAGTTGGGTGCCTGAGCGGTTTAAAGGAACAGATTGCTAATCTGTCGGTACTTGGTATCACAAGGGTTCGAATCCCTTCCCAACTGTGGTCATAGCCCTATGGTGAAGTGGTTTAACACATTGGTTTTTGGGGCCAACATTCAAAGGTTCGAATCCTTTTGGGGCTGTTTAAAAAAAATAAAAAAAGAGGGGAATATGATTGTAAAAACTTCTATAGATTTTTATGGAATAACGTTAGAAGTAGAAGCAGAATATAAAAAAGGAATTTCTGCTGTTTTAACAGCAGACCCATATTATAGTAACCCACCAGAATCTGATACTTTAGATGTATACAAAATATTTTGTAACGGAAAAGATATAAAACCTGTTGTTGATAATCAAGCTCTTTTAGAGATTGAAGATTTAGTTTTTGAAGAAATTATTGAAGAAGCAACTGTTAAGTTATAGGAAGTATTTGTTTTTTGATAAAAGAGGTTAATATGTATTATTTTTGTAATGAGATAAAAGGAAATTTATTTAAAAGAATTAAAGTTATTAGAGAAAATTATAAAATTAATAGAAAAGAAAATCATCTTACAAAACGAGCTGCTTTTAAGATGAGTGGGATTAATTATTTTTTTAAAAAAAAGGCTAAATAATAATTATAATATAGTTAAAAATTAGTAGTGGAAGAATTATTTCATGAAAAAAATTGAAAAACTTATATAGAATATATTATTAAAAAATTTTTAAAAAAATAAAAAAGGACTAATATTAAGTAAAAATCCATTGTTAGTCATGGTTAACCTTGTGGAGTTATACTCCACAAGGTTTTTTATATAATTTAAAATATTGTAAAGATAATGTTATGGGAAAAACAAAAAAAATCTAAAAAGTCTTTATAAGGAGTACTTGTTGTTAAAAAAAAAGTAAACTCTTTGTTCTTATTTAATTTGATGTATTAAAAATTTTTATAAAACTTCTTTACGTTTTTTATAAAAAATTTTTTGCATAAATTGTAAGTTTTTTACTTACTGGATGAGGGCTAGGAGGTACTAGGAAGTTTAAAAAAGACTTTGCCTGGCAGTCTAACTTCTATGATGGTGGTGAAACCAAGAAATCACTTGGGGGTTCAATTCCCCCTCCTCATAATTTTAAAACCTATGAATTTAGTTCATAGGTTTTTTTATTGACAAAAAAATTTAGAAATGATATAATTAAGTATAAGAAAAATTAAAAAAGAGGGGAAAAATAAAATATGGATTTTGTTAAAAAGGATTTAATAGAGCTAGTAGATAAATATTTTGGTCTTTCTGAAGAAGGATTAGAAATTTTTAAAGAAAATGTTTATTCTCCAGATATAGCAAAAGAATATGCTCAATTTAATCTTGATGAAAATCTTAGAAAATATTGGTATTTAGATTCAAAACTAGCGGAACAAATTGATGAAGGGTGGATTCTTTTTAAAAGTGTGTTTAAAAAATTTGTAAAATATTATAATGTTACTTATGAAAATTTTACAAACAATAAAATAATGATTAATAAAAATTCTGTAAAGCTTCAGAAAGCTTTAACTACTAATCCCGCTGTTTCTAAAAGTAATTTTGATTTAGATGGTAACCACAAAGATTCTGTAAAGAATTTTCTTGAAACTGTTAATGCAAGAAAACTTCCTACGAAACAAAAATTATATCTTGTTTTTACTAAAAATCCTATAGACATGTTATTTTGTTCTACTGGTAAAAATTGGTCTAGTTGTTTAGACCTTACAGGTGAATATAATTATTGGTCTGGACTTCCTACTACAATAATAGATAAAAGTAGAGGGATGATTTATGTAACGGATAAAACAAAAAAAAGAGTTTTTGAAAGTGGATATTTTGAAAATGGTAAATATTTTGATAAAAAAATAGATAAAATGTTAATAAGAAGTTGGGTTATATTATGTGAAAAAGGATTAAAAATTGTTGGATTTTATCCTAATGATAGTCTTAATAAAGTTAAAATAATTGATTTAATAAATCAAAATATACCTAATAAGTTTTTATTAATTCAAAACGAAACAAGTTTTATTTCAAAATACCCAATTACGCTTATTTTTAATATTAATGAAGATGCTCAGCTTATATATTTAGATTCTTCTAAATTAATAGAAAAAGAAAATGGAGTTTTTTTATCAAGTTCTAGTACAAGTGATCTTTATTTTTTTTCTAGACGTAAAGGAGTAAAATATGGCAATAGTGTAAAAGATATAGATTGTAATTTATATCTTTTATATAAAGAAAATCAGAATATAGTTGAATACTCAAAATCTTTTGGAATATGTGAATGTTGTTCAGAATATTCGCATGATTTAACAGAAGTAAATGGGCTTTATTATTGTGAAGAATGTGTGGCAGCGAATTTTTTTGTTTGTGATCGTTGTGGTAAAATTGAGGATAAAGAAGAAATGTATTATGATACTGATGGAGAAACAAAAATATGTTATGATTGTTATCTTAATAATAGAAAGCAAGAAACAGCAAATGCATCTTAAAAGGATACTTTAAAAGTTTATTGACAAAAAAATTTAGAAATGATATAATTAGGTATAAGAAAAATTAAAAAGAGGGAAAAAATAAGTATGAATCTTATTGAAAAAGAAGTGCCAGAATTAGTAAATAAATATTTTAGTCTTTCTAAAGAAGGGTCAGAAGTTTTTAAAAAGAATTTTTATTCTCCAGATATAGCAAAAGAATATGCTCAATTTAATCTTGATGAAAATTTTAGAAAATATTGGCGTTTAGATTTAGAATTAGCAGAAGAAATTGATGAAGGCTGGGAAATGTTTAAAGGAGAGCTTAAAGAATTTATAGAATATTATGATATTACTTATGAAAATTTTGTAAATAATAAAGTAATGATTAATAAAAACTCTGTAAAACTTCAGAAAGCTTTAAAACAATTTTGTCATAAATTTAAGGTTAAAACTCAATGGCTTTCAATATTTTCTATGGATATTTTTTATTTTATTAATGGAATTAAGAATATGTATTGTGCAATTGATTCCTCAGCTGATTCTCGCAGAAGGCATTTAGTTTCTACTTATAATAGTATTATAAATTATCTTATGGTGGCTAATAATGTTTCTTTTGAAGAAGGATGTGAAAAAGGTATTATTTGTTATTCAACAATAGAAAAACGTGCTGAAGAAGAAGTAGATAAAGTTATAGCAAGGTTTTTTGAACGTGTTAATGCAATAAAGCTTCCTACAAAGCAAAAATTATATCTTGTTTTTACTAAAAATCCTATAGATATGTTATCTTGTTCTACTGGAGAAAATTGGTCTAGTTGTTTAAATCTTTTTGGAGATTATACATATTGGTCTGGACTTCCTACTACAATAATAGATAAAAGTAGAGGAATGTTTTATGTAACAGATAAAACACGAAAAATTATTTTTCCTGAAGGATTTGAAAAAGGTAAATATTCAGAAATAAAAGTAGATAGAATGTTAACAAGAAGTTGGTCTTTTATTGTTGAAAAAATCGAAGAAGATGGTGAAGTAAAAACAGGATTAAATATTGTTAAGTTTTATCCTAATGCGAATATAAATTTTAAAAAAATGATAAAAAAAGTTGCACCGAATACACTTTATTTTTCTAATTATAAAATCAAAAAAAATAAATGGCAATGTTATAGTAAATATCCAATTACTCCTGTTTTTACTAAAAAAGGGAATGCTCAAATAATTTATCAGGATAATTCTTCTCTTAAAATAAAAGATAATAAAGTTTTTTATAAAATAAAATATAATAAAACTAGAAGTTTACCTTCTTTACAAACTATTGGCTTTTCAAATAATCAGAATAATAAAGAAGTTGAATTAACAGTAAAAAGCTCTTATCCTTTTATTGAAAATATTTCTGAGGGTCTTTATAACCTTTATGAAAGTTCTATTGGATTAGAAGATATTCAAAATTTTTGTTATAGTTGTGGAGAGTGTCTTTTAGAAAATGATGAAATATATGAAGTAGATGGTGAATGGTATTGTTCAGATTGTTTTTTTGAAAGATTTGTTATTTGTGCAAATTGTGGAGAGTATATTGAAATAGATGAAGCATATGAAGTAGATGATGAATGGTATTGTTCAAGTTGTCATTCTGAAGGTTTTACAGTATGTGAGTTTTGTAATGAAGAGTATCCAAATGAAGATTTATTTTTCTTAGAAAGTGGGTTAGTTGCTTGTAATGCTTGTTTAAATGAATATTTTTCTCCTTGTTCAGATTGTGGAGCACAAATAGAAACAAAACAATTAGTAAACGGGTTGTGCAGGGCTTGCTTAGCAAAAAAAAGAGTTTAAAAGCAATTTTTTAAATGCTTTAAAAGAGAAGGAGTTAAAAATAATGGATAAAGAAGTTCCAAGACCATTTAGTTTTAAACATATTAAAACTCCAGCTTGGGCAAAAAAAAGTGATATATATTTTATTGTTCTTACAAATAATAATCAAGAGATTGCCTATATAGGATTACAGTCTCTTGATTTTCAATTAGGGGTATGTAATAATATTTGTTATAAAACATTTTTAGATTTTAGAGGGAACGGTTGGTCTAAGTATTATCTTTTTGATTTTATTCGTTGGCAACCTTTTGATTTTGATATTATTAAAGCTTTTGTTAAAGAAGAAAATATTGCAAGCTGTAAAATGTTAGAATATTGTGGTTTTACAAAAAAATTAAAAGAACAGGTTAATGGTTATATTAAGAATAGGAGCTTTCAAGAAAAAATTTATATTTATAAATTAAAAAAATATAATTATATAAAAGAAATTGGAGAAAAATATAGTGGGTAAAAAAAAGGTAAACTTTAATAAAAAGCTTTCAGGTAAGACTTGGTTTGATGGCAACCTTTTTGATGATGCATATAGAGCTAATTTTAAAGGTGGAAAAATTGAAAATGCTTATTATAATTATTGTTCATTTGAGTATACTGTTATAAAAAATTGTTTTATAGATAAAAGTTCTATTAAAAAAGGAAATAGTATTTATTCTTCAAATATTATTTCCTGCACAATAGATAGAGCAACTACCTTTTATAGTGGAATTATAAAAGATAGTAAATTTTTTGGTACATGGAGTGCAAAAAAAGAAGGATATTGGATTGGAGAAGCAAATAGTTGGTTAGCTAATGAAAGAGATTGGGAAGGGGGGTGGATTTTTGACCCACAAGGAATTGTTTCTCTTTTTCTTGAAGAAAAGTTTGAAACTTTAAATGGGTTTGTTTATTCTGTTTATTCTCCTAAAGTGTTAAATAATATGGTACAAACTGAAAAAGAACGATTAGTTGAAGAACAAATTTCTTCTTTAGGCAAAATTTATTATTAAAAAAAATAAAAAAAAGAGGGTTAAAAGTGGGAAAAAATAGTAAATATTATCTTGAAACTAAAAGACAAAAAAGAAATTTTGATTTTAGTGAAGCAATAAACTCTACTATAACTGATGAGTTAATAGCTGTAGAGTATGTAAAAGGAGTTTCTTTTTGTATATCATATAATGTTATTAAGCATCTTCAAGAATTTGAAATTGCGTTTAGCGATCTTGAAACAGAATCAAATTTTACAGACCTTATGACAATTGAAGCTAACATTAATGCTAAAGAAATGCCATTATTTAAACCCTTTCAAAAATTAAAAAAAATACTTGGAAATGGAACTGTTGATTTTATGGTTTTTGCAGAATATCTAACAGCAGAAAACCAAAAAGTTCCTTATTTAAATAAGGGTGGTGCTACTTTCGTTATACAGGATATTTTTATAAATAAAAATTGGGTTCCACATGAACAACTTATTAATATTTGTCAAAAATGTAAGTTAAAAGCTGCGCCTATTATTTATTGTGGAAAATATAATGAAGTTGTTTTTAATATTTTAGCAAATAATTCAACTTCTTTTTTAAATAAAAATACTGAAAAATATGGTATTTCAGTAAAGCTTTATTTAGAAAAACATAATGAAATAAAAAGAACTGCTAAACTTTATCTTAATGATAAGTTTATTAAAAAAATAATTAAACCTAAAACTATTAGTAAAGAAGAAATAGAAGCTAAGGTTAAAAAAGAAGTTAGTAAAATTTTCACAAAAAAAGCTAAAAAAAAGGTAAAAGTTTTAATAAATAATACTTTTTCTAAACTTTTTATTGAAAAGCATACTCAAAAGATAGAAAAAAAGGATTTTTTCCCTTTAATTGTTTCTAGTATAGAAAAAACTTTTTTTTCTAATTTTGCTTTAAATGACTTAAATCAAAAAAAATATAAAAAAGCTTTAAGAAAAAAAATTTTAGAAATACTTATTAAAGAATTTAATATAAATGAACGTTTGAAATAAAAAATATAAAAAAGGAGAAAATGTTGAGTTTAACACTTACTAATTTTGTTAAAGAATGTTTTAGTCTTGATAAAAAAAGCTTTAATCGTTTTAATGAGTCAATTAAAAATGTTAAAATTGATAATACGCTTAAAGGTTTTCTTAATGAAGAAAATGATTATCGCTTTAAGATAGACTTAAATATAAGAGCAAAAGAATCTCTTGATATATCTTGGGAATTTTTTCAAATTATATTTAAAAATCTTATTAAAAAATATGATATTGCTTATAAAGATTACGCTTTAAATAAAAAAAATTTTAATAAAAATAATTATAAAATTATTAAACTTATTAAAACAAATTATTCTTCTCTTTCTCAAAAAAAAGAATTATTTAATAAAATACATTATATGCAAGGCGAATTTTTTGCAAAAATATATGATAAAATAGATATGATATATGATGATGATTCAGATGAATTTTATAGTATATTTTTTGATAAAACTATAGAATATCTAAATGAATTAAGAACTACCAAAACTTCTAAAACTCAATTAGTTATATCAAAGAATTATAAAGATTTTTTTCTTTCTGCAACAGATGAAAGTTGGAGAACTTGTTTAAGTGTAGAAAGCCCCTCTTTTACTTCTTATTGGGCAGGATTGCCTGGGACTGTAGTTGATAAGAATCTTTATATGCTTTATATTACTTCAGGTGATACAAAGAATTATGAAGGAATAATAATAGACAAAATTATTTCTCGTTCATGGGCGCTTCTTGATACTGAATCTTGTTTAAATTTAATAAATTTTTACCCTAATAATAAGCTTAATATAGAAAAAATAAATAAAGAATTGCCATTTAAAGTAAAAAGAATAGGATATGATTTTGAATCTAAATATAGAGTAATTCCTTTACAATTTAAAAATGGATATTCTTGTTATATTTATCAAGATAAAACAAAACCTTTTGATATTAGGGAAGATGGTTCATTTAAAATGAAATTTGGCACAAAAGGTATGTATTTTATTCATAATAATAGAATATTTGAAGGCCCTATATTCCATTATCAAGAAGGACTTAGGTCTCTTTATGAAAATGAATCTGAAATATTAGATTATTTTAAACAACCAAAAGTATGTAGTAATTGTGGAGTTGAACTTTCTTTTTCAAGAGAAAAACATGAATTAAATAGTGAACATATTTTATGTACTAATTGCATAAAGAATGAAAAAATTTATAATTATTTTAAGAATGATATAATAGATGAAGATGAAGATGAAGATGAAGATGAAGATGAAGATGAAGATGAAGATGAAGATGAATTAATTAAAAATGATTTTTATCGTCTTGCGGCTCAAATAGCAAGAAAACAAGAAATAGCATTAAAAAGAACAATTGAAGCATAATTATTAACTAAAAATGACTTTATTGACAAAAAAAATAAAAAATGATATAATTAGTTATACGAAAAGAATAAAAAAAGGATAAAATTTTGAATTTAGATAAAAGTTTGTTATTAAATATTTTTCATATTCCAAGCCCATCATTTAAAGAACAAAAAATGATAGCTTTTGTTGAGAATTTTTTAAATAAGTATGAAATTTCTTATGAAAAAGATAAAGAAGGGAATCTTTTTTCTTTTAGAGAAGGATTGCCATTACTTAGTGCTCATTTAGATACAGTACAAGATATAGATGATGCCAATTTAGCGTCTCTTATAGAAATTTATAAAGATGAAATAATTAAGGGAGTTGGTATTATAGGTGGAGATGATAAGTGTGGAATTTATATTATTCTTGAAATATTAAGAGCAAAAAAATATGAAGTTAATTTTGCTTTTACTGTACAAGAAGAGGTAGGTTCTAGAGGGTCGCAATTTCTTTGTAAGAATAAAGCTAAAGAATTAAAAAAATGTACTTATGGATTAATAATTGATAGAAGAGGAAGCGGCGATATTATTTGTTTTGATAATGACTACGGAACCATTGAATTTGAAGAAACTTTAGAAAAAATTGGAAAAGAGTATGGCTATCAGCCTGATATAGGTTTATATTCTGACGCTGATAATTATAATAAATTTATGAGTTGTGCTAATCTTTCTGCTGGGTATTATAATGCTCATTCAAAAGGAGAATATGTTGTTCTTTCACAACTTAAAAATACAATGGATTATGTAGAAAATATTATTAAAAATGTTCATGAAAGATTTAAACAACCTGAATCTAAATATTTTTATAAAGGGGCAACTGGTAGAAGGGGAAAAACAACTACTGAGCGTTATTATAATCAATATGATAATGTTTATGATTCTTGGTATGATGAATATGATAAGGAAATAGCTGAATATCTTAGCATTGAAGATGCTTTAAATAAACCAAGAGTTTGTAGTATTTGTGGAGATGAATTTGAAGAAGTTTATTATGTTGAAACAATTGATCAATATATGTGTAAAAATTGTTTAGTTAATTTAATAGACAATATATTAAAAATAGATTCAAATTTAATATATAATGTAATAGAACTTGAATAAAAAACTTTAATGGCAAAGTGTAAAGATAAAGATAAGACTTATTTATAAGTCTTACCCCCCTTCTTATCGAGCCTAATTCTTGGCTCGTTTTTTTTTGCTTTTTTAAAAGGATTTTTAAAAAAAAGGGGATAAAATAATGGAACAAGCGAAACTAAATGAAATATTAAAGAAACATGAAAAGTGGTTAACAGATATTACAGGAGGCGAAAAAGCTGATTTTCATAATATGAATCTTAATAATATGAATTTTAGTAATCATATTCTTATGTATGCTAATTTTAAGGGTGCTAACTGTAAAAACGTTGATTTTAGGGACACTAATCTTAGTAATGCTAATTTTATTGACGCTAATTGTAGTAATGCTAATTTTAGTAGGGCTATTCTTAAATATACAATTTTTTCTTATAGTAATCTTAGGTTTGCTGTTTTTGTTAATACTGATTTTACTGGTGCCGATCTTACTGGCGTTAATTTTATGAACGCTAATTTTATAAATGCCAATCTTACTGGTGCTGATTGTACTGGCACTAATTTTTTATATACTATGTTTATGAATACTAATCTTACTGCTATTCATTATGAAGGTGTTGTTATAAGTTTACAACATTTAGAAAAAGGATTATTTATTAATTCTTTAAAAAGTGAAAATAAAAGTATAATAAAATTACTTATTACAGAAGATGCTTTATACTTTCTTACAACAACAAATGAATATAAAACTCCAAAAGTAAAAATATTAGAAATTTCTGGAATAGATAAAAATTTAAAATATCATGTTGGGGATGTATTAGAAGCATCAAATTTTAATAAAGATACATGGGAATATTGTTTTGTTGGTATTTATTTTCTTTCATTATTAGGTAAAGAATTAAAGAAAATTTATAAAGTCTACTAAAAAGGGGTAAAATAATGGAACAAGTAGAATTAAATAAAAGGTTACAACAGCATAAAGAATGGTTGTTAGATAATATTAAAGGGAAAAAAGCTGATTTTCATGATATGAATCTTAGTAACATGAATTTTAAAGGTGCTAATCTTAGAAACGCTAATTTTGATGATACTAATCTTAGTAATACTAATTTTATTGATGCTAATCTTACTGGAGCTACTTTTAGAAATGCTAATCTTAGAAATGCTAATCTTACTGGAACTAATCTTGTTGATACTTATTTTAGAAATGCTAATTTTAAATATGCTAATCTTACAAGAGTTGTTTTTAGAAATGCTAATCTTATAAATGCT
>Ga0190304_1001123_pt1 | contig 12152 bp, 9 predicted proteins | sample 48700712_MG_FD_161670 | JGI IMG/M metagenome (GOLD analysis project Ga0190304, IMG submission 161670) | Hydrothermal vent sediment bacterial communities from Southern Trench, Guaymas Basin, Mexico - 4870-07-1--2_MG | ecosystem: Environmental > Aquatic > Marine > Hydrothermal vents > Sediment ... | reverse complement strand
CTTATAATTATCTCTATTTAGGAGACAATTTAAGAATGCCTTATGGTTCTCGCTCGCCAGAAGCAGTTTTTAATTTTACTTTAGAGGCAATTAAATATCTTTTTGGTCGAGGCTGTCAGTTGATAATCGTCGCTTGTAATACTAGCTCGGCTTTGTCTTTAAGAAAAATTCAGCAGAAATGGTTAAAAAAATTTTTTCCTCAAAGAAGAGTTTTAGGAGTAATTAGACCAACAGTTGAAGAAGTTTTAGAGAAGAAACCAGAAATTTCTCGCTTAGGAATTTTGGCAACTAAAGGTACGGTTAATTCCTTGTCTTATCTCAGAGAGTTTAAAAAAATTAAAAAAGAGATTAAAGTTTATCAGCAGATTGCTCCTTTGTTAGTGCCAATTATTGAAGAAGGCAAAGAAGGCCTGCCTTGTTTAAAAGACCTTTTAAAAAAATATCTCCAACCATTATTAAGAAAGAAAATTGAATCTTTAGTTTTGGCTTGCACTCATTATTCTTTGGTTAAAAAAGAAATTAGAGAAATTTTGCCCAAGAGAATTAAAGTTTTTTCTCAAGATGAAATTATTCCCAAAAAATTGGCAATTTATTTAAACAATCACCCAGAGATAGAAAGAAAAATCGGCAGGCAGGGTAAAAGAATTTTTTTAGCCACCGATATTTCTTTTGGTTTGAAGAAAACTGCCAAAGATTTTTTCAAAGAGGAAATAGGAATAAAATTAATTAAATTGCAATGAGAGATAAAGAAATTCTTTTAATAGATAAACCAAAAGGCATCTCTTCTTTTGAAGTTATCAGAATTTTGAGAAAGAAATTGAGAGTAAAAAAGATGGGTCACAGTGGCACTTTAGATCCTTTGGCTTCCGGTCTTTTAATAATTGGTTTTGGCAAAGGAACTAAAAAATTAAAAGATTTTCTTAAACTACCAAAGGTTTATTTAGCAGAAATTCTTTTAGGCAGAAAAACGGAGACCGGTGATCAAGATGGAAAAGTTTTAGTTGAAAAAGAAATAGAAGGTTTGCCGGTTGAAAAAGTAAAAAAAGTTTTGACAGAAATAAAAGGTAAACATTATCTGCCAGTACCTAAATATTCGGCAATCAAGAGAAAAGGTGTTCCTTTGTACAAGCTGGCTAGAAAAGGAATTGATTTTCAGCCACCAAAAAAGATGATGGAAGTTTATTCAATAAAATTTCTTTCTTTAACTAAAAAGGATAAGTTTTTTCTCTTGAAAGTTGAAATTTTTTGCAGTTCTGGAACTTATATTAGAAGTTTAGCCGAAGAAATTGGCAAAAGATTATCTTTGCCAGCAAGTTTGTTCAATTTAAGAAGGACAAAAATTGGCAAATTTAAAATTGAAGAAGCCAAAAAATTAGAGGATTTTTAGAGTCCTCTTCAATATTTAATTTTAAATTTAATTGCGACTGCAATTAAATTTAAAATTTTATAGATTTTTTAAGAGAACCAACAAGGGCAGACCTCGCTCAAACAGAATTTTGAAATCCCAAATTCAAAATCCCAAATCCCAAACAATTTCAAATGACCAAAATTCAGACGTTCAAAACGCCCACTCTCTCCTATCCTCCTCCTTCTAGAGAGAGAAAACAGGAAGGGGAAGGAGTATTCGTTTTGCATTTTGAAATTTAAAATTTTAGATTGAATTTTTTTGTGCTTTGTACTTAAATGAAATTGTTACGTAACAAGTTACGTAACTTGTTACGTAACAAATTACGTAATAAATTTTTATGACAAAAAGAAAAACACCTAAAAGAAACATTCGTAAAATAACAAAAGTTGGCGGCAAAAGTTATGCTGTGACTTTGCCTATTGAAGTTATCCGTCTTTTTAACTGGAAAGAGAGGCAAAAGGTAATTTTAAAAATCAACAAAAGGAAAAAGACAATTACTATTAAGGACTGGGAAAAGAATTAAAACAACCAAGCCATCAATTTGGAGGCAATTTTTTATCAAGTCAATAATCTTTTGGCTTATAATAACCCTGAGCAATTTATAACCTTAAAGAGAATATTCCAACCCAGCACCATTTTTACTCTGATTAAGTGTGTCAAAAAGATCCGAAGGACTTTTTTTCTCTCGCCTAAAGAACGTTTTAAGCAAAGTGGTGCTGGGTTGGAATATTAATAATCAGTTTTTTGAGATTTTATTCGATGCTACAAAAGATGAGATACGCCTTTGACATCTCTAAAATACCAGAAATTATTATGATTAAGAGGTATCTCCTTCTCCTTACTTCTCCCTCCTTCCCTTTGGAAAAAAAGGGAGATTAAGTAGGGGAATAGGAAAAATAGAGGAAACACCGCTTGTCAAAAACCCATTCATTTCATACAATAGATACAAAAAGGTTTGATTTGAGAGATAGATGAATATGAATAATCCCTCTAATAATAAATCTTTTACTCTCCTGGAACTTTTAATTGTCATTGCTATCTTGGCTATTCTGACAGCAACAGTTTTGATAGTTATCAGCCCTGCTGAATACTTTAGAAAAACCAGAGATACAAAAAGAATAACTGATCTTCGTTCTCTCAATGAATCACTTGGGCTCTATCTTGCTGAATATGGTGACACAAATATGGGTTCTCCAAAGACAGTCTACATTTCTCTGCCAAGCAATGATCCAACCTGTGCTGCTGACTATCCAAACCTTCCTTCCTTGCCTGCTGGCTGGCAATATCATTGCGCTCCTGAAACAAGCTATCAAAAAACTGATGGCACTGGCTGGATACCAGTTAACTTTCAATCTATTTCCTTTGGTTCTCCTTTATCTCATCTACCAATTGATCCAGTCAATTCTGCTGACCAAGGGCTCTATTACGCCTATGTTACCGGAGGTTCTTGGGAACTAACTGCTATTTTTGAGTCAAAAAAGTATCTCAAAGAAGCAGTTAAAGATGGTGGCTCTGATCCAACAATGTATGAAATTGGCTCTGATACTTCTCTTTCTCCATTTCTCCATGGTTTAGTTGGTGCTTGGAAATTTAATGAAGGAGGAGGAACAACTGCTTATGATTCCAGTGGAAATGATAATGATGGGACAATTTATGGAGCAAGTTGGGTTGATGGAAAAGTTGGCAAGGCATTGAGTTTTGATGGAGATAATGATTATGTGGAAATTCCTAGTGTAAACCCACAAAAGGCTATTACTGTTTGTGCGTGGATAAAATCATATGATTCGTATTATAAAGCACTCTGGCAATTGATTAGTAAATATTCAGCATATATTCTTGGAACAAGCGGTGTGGATTCTAAAAACGTGTGTTTTATTATAAACAGTGGTGGGTGGCAATATGGAAGCTGCTACAATGTTTCAAACCCTGAAGAATGGCATTTCTTCTGTGGGACTTATGACAGTACCATAATCGCACAAAGGAAGAAATTATATGTTGACGGAATCTTACGAGATTCAACAAATCCGTCAGGGTTAATTGCTGCTGATACAGGACCCATAAACATTGGACAAAGAGAATGCTGTCCTGGGCAAATATTCCATGGCATTATCGACGAAGTCCGCATCTACAACAGGGCTTTGAGCGAAAGAGAAATAAAGGCAATTTATGAAGCCACAAAATAATAAAAAATTCCAATATCCAATTTCAAAACTAAATAAATCTCAAAAGTCAAAAGTCAAAAGTAGGAAGTAGGAAGTAAGAAGTAGGAGATGGGAGGTGGGAAAAAATAAAAATTAAGAGATTGCTAAATCTCACTTCTCATCTCCCACTCCCTCGCCTCCTATTTTTAAAGATTTGAGATTTGACTTTTGAGATTTGAGATGCATAACATTAATTTTGGCTTATTAAGTTTTCTAACCTCTGAATGGCTAAATTTTTTTCTTTATTTTCAATCTTCGCTTTTTTAATTGCTTTTTCTAAAATTGAAATAGTGGAATCATAAGTCCGACGATCAACTGGATAAGGAGTAGCGTCTTTGCCGCCATGAGCAAAAGAATAGCGAGCCGGATCTTGATAGGAAGGTTCAGCGCCATAAATAACCTCTGAAACTAAACTTAAAGCCCTAATTGTTTTAGGGCCAACACCTTTAATACTTAAAAGTTCTTGATAGTTTTTTGGTTTGATTCCGTAAATTTTAGAGAAAATTTTTTCTAAATATCTTGATTTGGAAAAATCTTCTAACAAAACCGGATGCCAAGAAAATTCATTCCTGGCTAAATTTAAAAGAGTAAATTCTTTGTTTTGATATTTCAAAGTTATCATTTTAGAGAGTTTATCTGAATGTTTTCTTAAAATTCTTAGGTCTTTAAAAAAACTTTGATAATTGCCTCGAGAAACAATTTCTAAAGAGACCTCTCTATTTTTTCTACTTCTTTTGGCTGAGAGATTCAAAGTTGGTGATTTTAGCCGAGAAACAATGCCTTTATGCGGTTCTTCAACAAAGTCAATTTTCTCTTTAGCCGATTTAAACCAGTGATATCTTCTGGCCGTCTGATTTTCTGTTTTCATTCCTTGCTGGACAACAGCCCAGGAGCCATTTTCTGAAAAAAAGAAACTGTGGTGGTAAATTTGATAGCCATCTTGAATTAAGCTGGTATCAACTTTAGCAGTTAGTTTTGAACTTTGGACAAGTTCTAAAGTTTTTCCTTCTGGCAAACTTAAAGAAGTTCCCCATTTTTCTATTTCTTCTGGTGTTTTTCGAGAAGTTTTTCCTTTGCCGCCGCAGATGAAGATTCCTAATTCCTTTTCTTGGCCGCGAATAGATTCTTTTAAAGCAGCAGTTAAAATAGTGGTTAAACCAGAAGCGTTCCAGTCAAAAGCCAAAACTGTGCCTAATGACTGGAACCAAACCGGATCAGCAATTCTTTTAACAAATTCATCTGGTCCGTATTCTTGAGAGATAATAGAAACAATTTCTCGGCCAAGTTTGACCATTCTTTCAAAAAGCCATTTTGGGCATTGGCCATAATCTAAAGTAAAAGTAGCAATTCCTCTTTTAATCATAATAAAAATTATAATTCCTTTTTCTTTCTTGACAACGAATTTTTTGTTTGACAATTTGGTTGGCCTCAGAGTAAAATAAGAAAAATGAAAAGTTTTCTTTTTTTGAAGTCGCTTTTTTCTTCTCTTTGGGAAAAATTCCTCTTTTTTCTGGCTAATTCTTGGTGGTTTTTTCTTTTCCTAGTTCTTTTAATAATTTTTTGGTCAGTTTGGCTAAAATATGCCAGATTAAGATACAAGAAATCTCTTAATTGGCTAACTTTAGAAGTTCTAGTTTATCCTTCAGAGAAACTATCTTTACAGGCAATGGAGCAGGTTTTTGCCGGTTTCCATATTGCCCTAAAAAGTTCGTTTTCTTTTTGGGAAAAATATTTTCTTGGTTTATTTCAAGAATGGTTAAGGATAGATATCTTGGCTAAAGAAAATGAAATAAGTTTTTTAATTACCTTACCAGAAAAATTTCGTTTGTTGATAGAAAAAAGAATTTATGCTCAATATCCAGAAGCAGAAATTAGAGTGGTTGAGCATCCTTTGGTTGAGGAAGGTATTTCTTTAAAAGAATATGAAATTTGGGGTTCTGGTTTTAAGTTTAACAAAGAAGATCCTTATCCAATTCTGACTTATCCTTATTTTAGCCAAAACAAAGAAGAAGAAAGAATTGACCCTTTAAATAATATCTTGGAAGCCATCAGTAATTTTTCTAAAACAGCTCTGGTTTGTCTTTCTTATTTTATCAAACCAACTGGTAATGAATGGAAAAAAGAAGGAGAGAGAATAGTCAAAGAATTAGCCGGTGCCAAAGAGCCAAAAGTGATGGGTCCTTTAGAGCAATTTTTTGAATTTTTGAAAAATCTTTTGATGGCTTTTTGGGAGGTGCCAACCTGGCAAGAGAGAGGTTCTGGTGAGCCGCCAAATCTTTCAGCTTTAACTCCTGGTCAGAGAAAAATAATTGAAGGGATTGAAAATAAAATTGCTAAGCCTGGTTTTAAAACCGGTTTAAGGATTTTTTATTTGGATAAAAAGGAGGTTTTTGATAAGAGTAATATCATTAATCTTTTAGGTGTTTTTTCTCATTTCAACACTCAAGATATGAACGCTTTTTTGCCCGATAAAAAAGAAGGCATTTCTTTAACTAAGTTTAAATGGCTTTTTAAAAAAAGGCGAGAAGAAAAGAAAAAAGAAGAATTTTTTCAAAAAATAAAAGAGAATATTTTTCCAGCCAGCGAAATGATTTTGAATACCGAGGAATTAGCAACAATTTGTCATTTCCCTGGCATTAAAATTAAAGCACCAACCGTCAGGAAGATTGAAATAAAAAAAGGCAAGCCACCATTAAATTTACCTCACTAATTTAAATAAAAAATGAATCAAGAAATTCTTTATTTAGGCATAACTAAATTTAGGAACCAAGAGACAAAATTTGGCATTAAATTAGAAGATAGACGCCGCCATTTTTACGTTATTGGTAAAACCGGTATGGGCAAAACTACTCTTTTAGAGAATATGGCTATTCAAGATATCTTAGCAAATAGAGGGTTGGCCGTGATTGATCCTCATGGCGGTTACGCTGAACATCTTTTAGATTTTATTCCCAAAGAAAGAATTAAAGACACTATTTATTTTGATCCTTCAGATATTGCTTATCCAATTGGTTTTAACGTGATGGAAGATGTTGATCCTGACCTTCGCTATCTAGTGGCTAGTGGCGTTGTTGGTGCTTTTAAAAAGATTTGGTTGGAAACTTGGGGCCCAAGATTAGAATATCTTTTACGCAATTCAATTTTAGCTCTTTTAGAATATCCCGGAGCCACTCTTTTGAGTATTATGCGTCTCTTGATTGATAAAGAATACCGGAAAAAAGTTGTTGAGACGATTAAAGATCCTATCGTCAAAACTTTTTGGCAAGAAGAATTTCCTCGTTATCCGGACAGGTTTCAAGCCGAAGCTGTAGCGCCAATCCAAAATAAAGTTGGCCAATATATTACTAGTCCTTTGATAAGAAATATAATTGGCCAGGAACGTTCAGTTTTTAACTTTCGAGAAATAATGGACAAAGGAAAAATTTTAATAGTTAATTTGTCTAAAGGTAGAATAGGCGAAGATAATGCTGCTCTTTTAGGAGCGATGCTGATTACCAAACTTCAATTAGCAGCAATGAGTCGAGTTGATTTGCCAGAAGAGGAAAGAAAAGATTTTTATCTCTATGTAGATGAGTTTCAAAACTTTGCCACTGAGAGTTTTGCCAATATTCTTTCTGAAGCCAGAAAATATAGATTGAATCTCATTTTAGCCCACCAATATATTGCTCAAGTGCCAGAGATTGTTCGCGAAGCAATTTTTGGCAATGTTGGCAGTATTGTTGCTTTTCGGGTTGGGGCTGAAGATGCTGAATTTTTAGAAAAGGAATTCGCTCCAGAATTTGAAGCGGCTGACCTTTGCAATCTTTCTAGATTTGAAATTTATTTACGACTAATGATTGACGGAATGACTTCTCGGCCATTTTCAGCAATAACTTTGCCACCCTTCCCTTTGCCAAAAAAAACCTACAAAGAGGAAGTTATCCAATACACCCGAGAACATTATGCCAAAAAAAGAGAAGAGATTGAGAGAAAAATTTCTCAAGAATGGCTGAAAGAGGAAGAAAAAAAATATCGAGCTTATTGTTGGCTTTGTGGCAAAGAAATTGAAGTGCCATTTTTGCCTGATAATAAAAGGCCAGTTTATTGCCCAGAATGTTTTAAAAAAATTCAGAAGAAAGAAGCGGCTCCGCCTTCTTCGCCTTTGAAGCCAGTTATTGAAAGGGGTGAAGTTATTTCTTTAGAAGAATTAAAAGAAAAAACATTACCAGAGACAAAGCCAAGCGAGAAAAAAACTGTTCCCGATTTGGAATCACTGAAAGAGGCCTTGAGAAAATCCTTAGAAAAATCGTTTCAAAGCGAAAATTCGGAAACTTCAGGCGAAGAACTATTAGAAGAAGAGAAAAGTAAAGGAGAGAAGGAAGAAAATAAAGAATCTCTTTCTTGAGTTTTAAGAAAAAGGAAAATGTTTTTTTAAAATCTCAAAATCTTTTTTAAGGATTTCTTTCATGTTCGGATTATAAGTAGCCACAGCCGGATGATAAAGAGGAATAATTTTTATTTCTTGAAAAAGATTTTTTATTTCAAAAACCTTACCGTGGGTTTGGCTAATCGGCAAGATTTTTTCTTTTAAACCATATTTTTCCATTATCAACCTCATTGAATATCTTCCCAAAGGGCAAATAAGTTTAGGTTTAATAATTTCAATTTGTTTTTCTAAATAAGGGAAACAGGCCTTAATTTCTTCTGGTTGAGGGTCGCGATTTTGAGGTGGCCTGTCTTTTAAAAGATTAGTAATGTAGATATCCTCTCTTTTTAGAGAAATTGATTTTAATAACTCATCTAAAATTTTTCCAGCCGCTCCACAAAAAGGTCTTCCACTCTTGGCTTCATTTAATCCTGGAGCTTCGCCAATAAAAATTGCCTTTGCTTCGAGATTTCCTTCGCCAATGACTGGCAGATAATTATTTTTCTCTCTTTCTTGATAAAGAGGACATTTCCGGCAAAGCAAAATTTCCTTTTCAATCCTTTTAATTCCTTCTTGTTTTTCTCTCACAAATTTTTTAAAGTTTTTAGAGTCTTTTTTCTTGAAGAACTCTTTCAATAATTGAAACAACTTGTTGGGGAAAAATTTCTGATTTTATTAGATACTCTTCAGCGCCAATGGCTCTAGCTCGTTCAATATCTTCTCGGTTGTTGATGTTAGAAATAATAATTACCGGAATATCCTTAGTTTTTTCATCACTTTTTAATTTATTAAGAATTTCAAAACCAAGTTCTTTGTCTAAAATATAACTTCCTCCCTTTTCTGGCGTTAAGGGAAGGATTAAGTCAAGAAGAATGACATCCGGAATTATTTCTTCTACTCTCTCCTTAACTTTTTCGGTGTTTTTAATAGTTTTGATAGTTTGAAGTTGGTAATTTGGCTCAAGGGAAAAAATATCTTGATAAAGTTGGCAAGTATAAAAGTCATCTTCTATTAAAAGAATTTTTATTGGCTTTATTTTTTCTTTTTCTGTTTCCTCCATTATTGTAAAGGCAGAATAATTTTAACTTCAGTGCCTTTGTTAACTCCTTGACTTTCAATTTTTATTTCTCCATCAAGATTTTCAATGATTTTCTTGACAATGTAGAGACCTAAACCGCTACCGTTCGGGTTTAAAGTCCAAGCGCGTTTGCCTCGGGCAAATTTTTCAAAAAGAATTTTTTTATCTTCGTCAGAAAAACCAATGCCATTATCTTTGACTTTAATTATAAACTTGTCTTTTTGAGAAAGCAAGCTAACTTTTACTTTGCCTTTCTTGGGAGTATATTTAGCAGCATTATCCAAAATATTTTCTAAAGCAATTTCTAAAAATCTTGGGTCGGTTTTAACAAATTTCTTTTTTAAAGACGATTCTATTTTAAAAGAGATTCCTTTTTCCTGGTAGATTGGCTTAACAATTTCATAAACTCTTTTTGTCAATTTTTTAAGGTCGACTAATTCATATTTGACAGTTATTTTTCCTCCTTCCAAATCAACTACTTGTAAAACATCTTTGATGATATTGTGCAATCTTTCAGCAGAATCAATAATATATCCTCTAATTTTCTTCCTTTTTTCTAAAGGAAGTTCTTCAAATTTTTCTGATTTCCATAAATGAAGGTATCCTCTTAAAACCGTTAAAGGAGTTCTTAATTGGTGGCTGACAATATGAAGAAATTCGTCTTTGGTTTTTAAGAGTTCTTTTAAATGTTTTGTTTGTCGGTCAACTTTTTCTTGAAGGTTCTCGCTGAGGTCTTTTAGCTTTGAATAAAGATAAGCGTTTTCAAAAGTGATGGAAAGTTGGTTGGCTAAGATAGTTAGCAAGTCAATATCCTCTTTGGTATAGGCCTCATTTAAAGACCTTGCCCCTAAAACAATCATACCAATCAATTTTTTTTCAAAAATCAATGGCAAGCAGAGTTCAGCTTCAATTCTTTCCATATCATTTTTTAATTTTATTAGTTTCTCTCTTTCTTTTTCAGAACGAGTGTTTTCTATCATTAAAGAAAGTTCTTGAGCAACCAAAGGTTGATTGTTTTTTTCTAGCCATTGAGTAAGAAAATTGTCTTTAACCAAGGAAATGCCGTTTTCTTCATGGAAGCCTATATTTTTTTCTATTTGGAAAAAGCCGGTTTGGGGATTTTTAATCAGAACAACCGCTCGGTTTAATTCAAAAGATTCAAAAAGGGTCTTAGTGACAATTTCGGCCAGTTTTTTTATTTCTAAGACCGAAGTTGTTTTCTGGCCAAGAGTGGTTAAAATTTCTTTAACCGAAGAAAAGGAATAATAAAAATAACGCGAGGCGATTTTAGAGAAGATTTTAAAAAAGAGGCGAGAAAAGAAAAAAGAAAAAATGATAACAGGTAAAAGAGTTAAATAAAAATTTCTGGAGTTAGTCGAAAGAGGTCCGAAATATCTAGCACCTAAAAGAAAAATTAAAGAATCCAAAGCAAAAACAGAAGAAAAAGTGGCTAAGTAAATAAAAACTTTCCCCAGAGCCACCCGAATATCCATCAAGCGGTATTTAAGGATAGCGTAAGTAACTATTCCTAAATAAAATGCGGCACTCCAATTTCCTATCGGAGGAATAGGAATGTCATACCACAAGAAATAATTTGTTGCTCCACCCAAGTATCCAATAATCGTACCCGTCAAGATATACTTTATTTGGTTTTTCTTTATAGGCGTGGATTTGGGATATGCTTTTAATAAGAAGTAGATAGGACAGATTGTATAAAAAAACCACAAGATAAGGAAAGGAAAATAAAGAGGTCCCGGATTTGGCCAAAAAGCGAAGTTTAACTTCGGTTTTACTTCTCTTACAAATAAAGAAGTAAAGTTTGTTAATGAAAAAAAAGAAAAAACAACATAGCCGAAAATGAGCAATTTATTATTTTCTTTAATTTTATTAAGCCATGCAAGAATGAAGTGAAGATAAAAAATAGGTATAAAAATTGCTCCAAACATTAAAGCTCGGGACCAAAAAAGAGCAGATTTTTCGCTAGTAGAAATTTGCCAAACAAAATAAGAATAACTCCATATTGCAACGCTCAAACAAAACAATCCAAAAAGTTTGTTAACAATTACTTTTTTGTTTTTAGAATAAACAAAAATCCCAAGAATCGAACTGGTAATAGCATTGATTAGGGCAGTTAGGGCATAAAATTCCATATTTATAATTTTAAAAAACCCCTGAAAATTTAAGGTAATTTTATTTTACCATTTTTTCAGGGGTCAAACAAGTTTTTGGGCGATAATTATACCATGAATTTTAAGTGGTTCATAAATAATTTTAAGGTGTTCTACTCTAAATCCTGCCTCAATAAGAATGGTAGCCAGTTCTTCGGGGGAACGATAGATCATTGGCCAGTTAATTGCTTTTGTCACAAAAGGTCGTTCAAAATTCGAACGAATGTTAGAAGTGATTAGCCAACCACCGGGCGAAAGGACCTTGTAAATCTTCTTCAACAAATCAATTGCTTGTTTGTCAGGATAATAGTCTAATAATCCTACCATCTCTATAATATCAGGTTGAAAATCATCGCAATATTTTTCTAAATTTTGAGCATAATCTCGATACCATTCTATTTGATTAACGTTATAAGTAGCAGCTAATTCTCGACTAAAATTAATAGCTCCTCTGCTTATATCGATTGATTTGACCCGTACTGGGAAAAGTCCATTAAGTTGTGCCAAAACTTCAATTACTGCTCTCGAACTGCCACTTCCTAAACTCATTAAGTTGACTTGTGATTTCCGTCCTCTTACTTCTTTAACTATAGTTAATAACTCACCTTCTACAAGTTTCAGGCGATTTCTAACAGACCTCGCGTTGCTAAGAAAAAGTTCCCAGAAAGTGTCCATAAGACTTGTTTTGCCTTTTGCTCTTCGTAGTGGAAATGTATAAATTATTTCTAACGCCCGAAAAGTTGTCGCCCACCGTCGAACTCTACTCGAGTCGCTTCTGTGATTGCAAAACGCAGTAAAGACTATCTTTCCCCAGCTAGATGGCAGCATGTTAAGAATGAAGATTATCGGAATTCGCACGATTTTCATTATCCAATTGTACTGCTCATAATTT
>Ga0190304_1001118_pt1 | contig 12171 bp, 9 predicted proteins | sample 48700712_MG_FD_161670 | JGI IMG/M metagenome (GOLD analysis project Ga0190304, IMG submission 161670) | Hydrothermal vent sediment bacterial communities from Southern Trench, Guaymas Basin, Mexico - 4870-07-1--2_MG | ecosystem: Environmental > Aquatic > Marine > Hydrothermal vents > Sediment ... | reverse complement strand
GGTCTGTCAAAAACTGTGTAGCGTCATGATATAAAGCATTTTCCTCTCTCACTGTATATTTCTTTCCACCATACTTTTTACCGACGGTTTCACCGTAAGATGAATTTTTATGTCCTTTTGGGTTCTCGAATATATCTATAAGATTAGAGGTGTTGTTTCCAAAGTATTTCTCAAAAATCTGCCTAACACCCTCTGATACCTCACCATCATTGTTTTTCATGTCCTCTTGTACCAGCCTAACTATAAAGACTGCTATAGCTTCATCTTCACTCTGTGCAGTATGAAGGTTTGCAGCCGGCGGTATACCTTCTTGGAAGTTATCTGCGACAGTTGGATTTTTAGCTACAGCTACGCAGTAAAACCCATAGTCCCACCAGGAGATGAAAGCGGGTCTATCTGCCTCGTTGGTTATGTTCTCGTTTTGTTTCCTTAACCATGAAAATGCATCTGCCCAGTACTGTTCTGTATGAACTCCAAGCCCAAAACCTGCGCTGTAGTTATTGCCAAACATCTCTCTCTTTTCTATGCCTGGAACAGCAGCATCGAGAGATAGAAAAACATTAGGAAGAATTACCAGCAGGGCTACGAAAAGTATGCCAAACACGTGCAGGAGCTTTACAGATTTCTTTATACCTCTGAATCCACCGGTACTTTTAATTCCCTTTAACATCTGCTTATAGTTTGTCTTTGTTATTATCAGATCAACAATCGCTCCTGATAGTATAGCAACTAATGGTACAAGGTCATTGAGAAAACGACCAGCAGATGCTGAGAGATACATATCTGTTAAGAACCATACGGTAAAGAACACTACTACAGTTTCCCACTTTTTGATTAACCTTTTCCAGAGAATGAAATACACAAATGCAACCCATGCCATTAGATACAGAGCAGGACCAAAGGAAAGAATAGTTCTACTTATACCGAAGGACATAGCCTCTGCGATGGTACGAGAGACTTTTGAATGATACACTCCACCGAATAAGGTGATTGCCAAACTTCTTAGTGGACTAATAATTGGATTGGTGGTATTGATATCTCTAATCATGTAGAGAAATACAAGAGATATAATACCTATGCCTGTTATAGCCGGTATAGAGATAATCCATGGTATGTTCTTTTTTCCTATCGTCAGATAGATTATTCCAAACCCAGCAACTATTAGGATGAGATAAAGAGGTAAATCTGGTTTAAGCCCATATTTTATGAGGTATAGAGGAGATGCAATAATATAACCAGTTATTAATGCAGTGAGTGGTACTCTGATAGAATTCTTGTTTATCTTTGATCTGAAGATGTCTATCACCATCTGTACTACTGCATAGAGGGCTATAAGAGAATATATATATCTCGCTGCTACCCATGTGAGAGACATTGCACCAACAAAAACACCTGCCATCATTGCAAGCAGAGTGGATTTTTTGGCATTTTCTTCCTTAAAGCTCATTATCAAAAACATGAAAGAGGTAACTGTAATAAGCAGAACAAAGGAATCGTGATCATAAAGGGCATAGGATGCACCGTGACCAGAGCTTATGTGGATGGGTATTAGCGGAATTAGAAGCGCAGCAAATAGTCCAACTCTTCTGTTGAACAAACGTTTTCCTATAAAATATATAGGTATAACCAGCAATGCACCGTAGACGGCTGGCAAAAACTGCATGCTATACCCAAGAGCATCTATAGGGTTCATGAATAGAGAGAGTATCTTTGAGGTACCTATGGTAAGCATGTTGAATAGAGGAGGTCTACCTCCAGATCCACCAAGTGGATAATTTAACAGAGGATCAAGACCACCGTATACTCCACCGAGATAAGGGTAATGCCCAGTTTCAATGGTCTTTTCTATCAATCTCATGTTGTAGTATGGGTCAGTACCAGAGAAGAAGTACTTTTCTCCAAGAGTTGTACCATCCGGATTAATTGCAACTCCTGAGGTATAGTTGAAGTAAGTGGTAAAAAACAGGGTGATTAACATTATGCCTGAGAGGAAAAAAACCGTTGATAGTTCCTTCTTAGAAATTATCTTTTTCTCCTCTCTCTTTGTATTTGATTGAGCAATATGAGCTCTTTTTGAAATCTCTTGTTGTTTCAATACCTTCAGTGCACGCTTTCTCATAGACATCACCAGAATTTTACAACCCTAAAAATCATTTTCTTATAAATACTTACCTACCTCTCTCATTTTGTTGGCAATCTCAGGTGCAATCTTTATCTTGCTGAACTTTGTAACTACCGTATCTGTTGATAATATCTCTTTACATCCTGAGTTCATCAATTTTTCTAGGGCATTTCCAACAAATAACCCATGGGTACATGCAATATATGTTTCAACTGCACCCTGTTTTTTTATCTCCTGTGCAGCCCTTGCCATAGTTCCACCTGTAGAAATGATGTCATCTACTATAGCCACTTTCCTGCCATCCACATCCATCTTCTTTGTTTTTATCTCTATGGTAGTATCATCTATTCTCCTCTTTTCAAGAAAATCATAATCGCAATTTATTATCTCTGCCACAGCTTTTGCTCTGCTGACAGCTCCTTTATCCGGGGCAAGAACCATATCCACCTTCTCCTTCAGATAATTTCCTATCTGAGCTGTAGCGGAACAGCTATAGGCGGGGATTTTGAAAAAATCGAGTATATGCTCCTTATGTGGATCGACTGTTATTACACCATCTGCATGCAAGCTAAGATGCTCTGCAATTGCCCTTGCACTTATAGGTTCCCCATCCTCAAACTTCTTATCCTGTCGAGAATACCCATAATATGGAATGACAAGGAATATCGATTTTGCACCCGCTTCAATTGCAGCATCCTGTAGCAAAAACAATTCTACTATATTCTTATCAGGATAGGTGGTCTGAACAATTACAATATCCTTTCCCTTTACTTCTTCGTTTATCCTTACGTAGCATTCCCCGTCAATGAATCTTTTAATGGCCACGTCAACCAGTTTGGTGTTAAGTAGCTTTGACAAATCCTCAGCTGTAGATTTCGATGCACTTCCAGCAATTATGCGCATAGCCAGTGTTAAACAATGAGCCTTTTTAGCTCTTTTGTTAATCTTCCCATCTCACCTTAACCCAAGAATCAATAAACCTCTTGCTTAGCTCAGGCCTTGCACGGGAGATATCTGTGATAGTAACAATACCAACAAGAGTATCATTTGATACAACAGGCAACTTCTTTATATTGTGCATTTTCATTAATCTAATTGCATCCTCAATCTTTGCCAATTTATGTATGGTTTTCAGATTCTTTGACATGATTTCAGATACCTTGGTTTGTTTGGGTTCTCTCTCCTCGCATATTACGCGTTCTATCAGATCTCTTTCTGTAAGTATACCTACACATTTATCTTTATCAACAACAAGCAGGCAGCCAACCTTCTTATCCCTATATTTTATACCGGCATCAAAGGCAGTCTCATCCTTTGATATTGTAACAACATCTCTGCTCATTATCTCCTGTACAAGCATATAACTCCTCACATCATATTCTATCTATCATCTACTCCTCATAAACTACCTTTCCTTCTCCTATTACCATGATTGGATAGGCGTCCATGGAAAAGGGATCTTTATTCCATATTACAAATGATGAAAGACATCCCGGTTTTATCTTTCCAATATTTTTTACTCCCAGAATATCTGCTCCCATTCCAGATATGAGGGAAATTGCTTCTTCCTTTGACATTCCAAATCTGAGGAAAAACCTGAGTTGCAAAAAGAGGTTTCTCTGTAACACAATAGGATGATCGCTCATTATTGAAAATCTTGGCCTAACTTTAACTATATGCTCTATGTTCCTCCAACTTTCGTTCTTTAATTCCACTTTATAGGCAAAAGAATCTATTGGTCCAAATATGACATCCATCTTCTCCTTTTTCACTTTCTCCCAGAGTTCCTCTGAATGAACATCACAGCCATGGTTTACAACCGCTTTTATTCCAAACTCTTTAACAAGATTTATGAGAGTAACTATGTCATCTTCTTTATGTACATGAACCATTAATGGTAGCTTTCCATCCAGTATGTCTATAAACAGTTGAGTTAGAGGTTCAATTTCCTCATGCTCTTTTTTCTTTTTCTTAACCAAAGCCTTTGTATTCCTTGCTTTCATAAGCTCTTCTCTGAGCATTGCAACTGCTCCCATCCTTGTACTCGGTCTCGTGCCCTTCCAATCGGTTGTACTTCTTGGATTATAACCGAGGGCTGCTTTTACACCTATATGGGTTATAAACGCATCTCCAATGTCCCTAGCAAAATTCCTTATCAGAGCAGTTCTGCCACCAATTATATTCCCACTACCTGGCATAACATGAGAATATAGGACACCAAACTCTATACTCTCTTTAAACGCTTTATCATCCATATAGACAGAATGTATGGCATCAACAAGAGGATAAATGGCATTCATCTCCTCATTGGATTCATCTTCTCTTGATGGTTCACCACTTCTTGACATGCCTATGTGGCAGTGACTATCTATAAAAGCAGGAGTTACTATTCCTTCGCCAATAACCTCTGCATCATCTTTTTTACTAGATACTGATCTTATTTTATCATCAAAGGTTATGTAAACATCCCTTTTACTCCTTGCACCTGTTCCGTCATACAATACCTTTGCCTTTATTGCCCTTCTTTTCATGAGTTTGCAATCATTCTTTATGAGATTAATCTTTCGTTGTCCTCAGTAACCTATGTAAAACAAAAGAAGCCCTATTCCCAATCCAAATACTAAATTAAACAACTTAACCAATATAGAATCTTTCACCGTGTAGGAAAACAGGGGAAGCATACCATGCCCGTCTTGCACTATGGAGCTTGTAAGAAGTACTGAGAATGGGATTAAATTTTTTGAAAACATGTATACAAATACTAGATGTGGACCTGATTCTGGGATCAAACCTACGAGGGCACCTATTATAAGAACAAGTCCACGGTTGGCTGCAACAAAACCTTCAAGATTCCAGTATTGCAAACCAATCTCTACAAATAGCAGAGCGAAGAATGTCCAAAGGAATACTCTCCATATATGTTTTTTAACAACATGATTAACTATATGTTCTCTAAGGTAGTGCTTCGATGCTGTTAAAATTATAAAAAGTGCAATGGCAGATAGTGAGAGAAAGATAAACCTGTCAGGCTCATTCAGACTCCAATTCTGTGGTCCCCAGATGCCAAGAAGATTTAATGATATAACGCCTGCAAAAAACAAGATTAATAGGTATCTAGCCCTTCCTAAATTCGGAAAGTCACGTAGTACAGATGGTTGAAATGGCACAGTTTTATCAACATCATGTATCACCTGCAATCTACACTCTTCGCAGGCTTCTATACCAGAGAAATCGGCTATTTTATCAGCCAGCCATGCACCAATAATTCCAAGGAAAAACAGTATCGTAAAGAGGAGTAGAGCTTCTCTTGGAAACATTGTTAGCATAACAAAAGCCTCATCTCCAGAAGTGGCTATCATACCACCTACCATTGCTCCAAAGGTTAAGAGCCCATGAACATAGAGAGAGACATTCATAAATGCTCCAAGGCAACCAGGTGTAGCACCTAGGAAGGATGCTACCGTATATTGTCTAAGTCTCCCTCCAGTTACAGCTCTCTGCATTCTGCCCTTTGTTAGAACATTAAAATAGTCAACTAGTAACATCATTACAAAAACGAAGAGTGTAATGATTATAGCATGGTTTGCTATAGATAGTATCTCAAACATTTTTACTCTCTTCTACGCAGGTACATAATTTATTTTTTCTAAAAGTTTTCCTTTCCCCTAACACTTATTGATGTAATTTATCTTCCAAATAAAACCTTCTTGTAGCTATGTTTTCTCCAAATCGAAATATGAAACGTTTAAAGTCTTTATTTCGTTTTAAACTGTTGAGGCTCCTGCGAAGTATATTACGATATGAGAAGTATTCTTGTACAATCCTACGTATACCTGTTGAGAGTTCCTCTACAGTCATCTTCTTTGGTTGAAAGTTCACATATCCCTCAGCATACCTTGACCAGTCTCTTGATAGTATACGCCCTTCTTTTTCCAAACGTTCTGCTAATCTCGTGCCAGGGTAGGGTGTTAGTATGCTAAAGGATATACCATCGAGGTCGAGGTTGAGCATAAACTCAAGGGTTCTATCAAATATATCTGGGGTGTCGTTGTCAAAACCGAACATGAAGAAACCTGTAACCTCCATACCATGATCCTGTACTTTTTTAACAGCGGTAGCATAGTTTTCCACCTTGTTCGTTCTTTTACCTGACAAATCGATGTTCTCCTGAGTTATAGATTCTATGCCAACATACCATCTCTCAACACCCGCTTCTTTTGCAAGAGTTAGCAGTTCATCATCCCTTGCCAGAACATTGACGTTTCCAAAACAATGGAAACGTTTGTTTAAAGAAGCCATTTCCCTAAATAATGACTTTGTGTAGGGTGGGCTTATAGTGAGTGAAGCATCTGCGAAGAAAATGGTTTTTGATTTAATGGTTTTCATTTCCTCTATAATGTTCTTAATAGGTCTGCCTCTAAACACCGGCCCCTCCACCTTCTGCATAGCGCAGAACTCACATCCCACTGGGCAGCCACGTGATGCTTGGATCGCTTCCATAACAGTGTACACTCCAATATCATGTCTTGCTGGCGGTATCTGTTCTGGTGGAACCAGTTTTTCAGCCCTGTAAAAAGGTTTAAGTTCGCCCCTCTCTAAATCCTTTAGTAACCTAGGCCATGTAAGCTCAGCTTCACCTATGACCACACTGTCGGCATGTTTCTTTGTTTCCTCAGGTAGAAGAGTGGCATGATAACCGCCAAATACAACAGGTATACCTCTCCTTCTGAACTCATCTGCAATCTCATATCCTCTTATGGAGTTAAAAGTCATGCAGGAGATTCCAACAAGATCGTAGTGTTTATTGAAATTAATATCTTCATATCGTTCATCAACTATTGTTACCAAGTGTTTAGGAGGAGTTATACCTGCTATCTGTTGAAGGGTTAGAGAAGGATAAGTGAATCTATCGAAAAAGTTTCGTTTAGGATTTGGATGAGGTGAAATCAGTAATATATCCATCTATCTACCTTTCCCTCTATAAGTGATTCTGTTGATTCAACATTTCTTCACATCGCTAATCTTGTTTATTTAATTTTTTAATAATATGTATATATGATATTCATTATTGGAGTTTTGGAGTTTGGGTACATGATATAACAGCTAAAAGAAATAAAAGTTTCTCCTTTCTAAAGAAAGTAGTCAGAAGATGTAAGAGATGTATTGGAGAAAAAACCAATGGTTTTGTTGATAGTGACAAGTATCCTTGGCTAAATCGTTTACTGACTTTATTAATTTTTATAAAGAGGTTTTTTAAGTTGATTCTATACATCTATTGAAAAGCCATAGTTACATTCTCTCTGGATAGGTTTTTTACTATGCCCAATCACACCTGTGGCTCTGGATATCAAAACAGTTTTTTTACACTAATCGTTATTTAATCGTTTTTTGCTGCACCTGTACTTGTAACACTACGTTATACCTATTCACCATTTTTATATTCTTAGTTCTTAGTCAACATTATTAAAGTATTTATTTTTGCTGCTGTGTTAAATAACTTTTAAGTTTCCTCCAGCATTCCCTCTTTTGCAGGAAGGAATTGGAATGCAAAAGAAGAGGAATTGGAAAGAATACAATGAAAATACTTGTGAAGCGTGGAGAGTACTACGTTAATCCACGCTTTCTGGATACATGGCTTGATGAAATCAAAAAAAGATGAATCATAGGAAGATAGGTCAACCATTTCTTTACCCTACATCTATGATCGAGTTTCTTGCTTTCTTTAAAAGCAAGGGTTTTTGATTATAGATCATTACAAGGAATCATGAGAGGGTTTTCTAAAAAGCTTGGACCGTTTCCTGTTATCAGCTTCAGCCAGATTCGAAGACGAATAAAAAAGCTTCCTTTATCATTTCGTGCTAAATCAACAAATCTTGTTGTTGCCTGCGATGGATCGGGGATGAAGGTAAGTAACCGTGGGGATAGATAAGAGAGAAATGGAGAATAAGATGAGGATGGATCAAGGTAGTTATTATGGGTGATACCAAGGATAATATCGTCGATATACGCGTCGGTAATGAAAATCTGAATGAAAGAGCATCGAGTAGAGGAATGATAAGGATGAATAAGAAGTATATCAGCAAGGTTATCATGATTGCGAGGATACCTTTAATCTATGTAATCAACTACGTATAGAACCCTCGATTAAGATAAGAGAGAACGCTTCGAACAAAGGTCTTAGTCTGAGATCAAAAGAAGTACGACTCTTTCAAAAGCTAGGTTATGAGAAATGGAAGAAAGAGAAAGGATACGGTATGAGATGGCCCGCAAGCGAAAGCATCTTTTCTGCTGTGAAAAGGATGTTCAATGAAAACGTACAGAGTCATAAAACAAGGAATATGTATCATGAAGCAAGGTTGAAATTCTGGGTTTATCAGCAGTTAAAAGATATAGCGTAAGATTTCGGCTCGATGATATCAGCGTGAGCTATGTGGCTTTTTTGGAATCATGCCACAAAGCAGGATTTGAAAAGAAACCCTTGTTTAAATAATAAGAGGGGCGATTATATAAATATATAGATTGTGAGCTTACCTAGTTCAGCAATCTTTGGTTTTGGTTGGTTTGCCGCCATAACAGAAGCAACGCTTTCGACATCTGGTTTTTTTATGATCAAAACACTTCTTGATAAAGAAGTAATAACATTAGCGTGTTCGTAACTTTTACCATAGCTTACGATAGTACCACTGCTATTTGTAACGGTGATGTTAAAATCATATCTTGGATCTATGCCCAAAGCCTCTTTTACCTTTTCATACCCTGCTTCTCCCTGTAAACTGTTGTTTTTAAGAGCCTCTATCTTCTCTCTCGATACAACGGCATAGGGATAGTTCTCCGTTTCCTTTATCTCCACGAGCTTTATATCTTCATAGCCTGTATCTTGCATGGATCCAGAGCCACCACCCCACCATGAATATGTTGGTGGAACATAATGTGCGAGCACAACTGGAACGCATATCCAGCAGCAGCACCACTCTGGGTCGCATACCCAGTGGCACATTTCTCCGGCTATTATATCCCCATGCCCTGGAGATGTCTGACCATAGTTTGACCATGTGTTAAGTGAAAAGCTTGAACCTCCTTCGCTAACATCAATATACCACTCCATACTCGCAGGTTTTCCAAATCCTAGAGCAGTGATATTGGCTGGATCCTCTTCCCAAGATGAGCTGCCACCTTTTCCTTCACCAGGATCTTTTATCAAAGCTTCGGCAGCCTGATAAACGATATCTGTACTTATAGCTGGATCAAAGGTCTTTTCATAGGAAACAAAGAAACCTTGAATTGCATAAAAGAAGAAACATAACGTTATTAATAATACTCCTGAAGCTACGACCATCTCTATAGGAGATGAAACAGCCTCTTTATTTTTCCAAATTCTTTTCATTTTATCACCTCATTATTTTTTTTCTTTTATTACAATTTCCCAACTTTCTGAAAATTTACTCTCGGCACCCTCTGTATCCTGAGCCTTGACTTGCACAGAGTATGTTCCTTCAGTATCCCATGAATGCTGCATTGAACATGGTTCATCTGAATCGAAATATTTACTACTCCACTCATCTACAGTACCATCTCCATTCCAATCCCATCCATACTTTATTTGATCCCCATCTGGATCATCAGTTTCAGCTGTAAACTTATACTCTTCTCCGACAACCCCCTCCTCCTCCTTTGGACCTTTTATTTTTGGTATATCTGGTGGTTGATTTTTTGCCGGGGGAGTTGTACCTCCACCAGTTACATTAACTACTAATGGGTACCTTATATGCTTCGTTATCGTGATGTATTCACCACTGATAGTAAGATTAACCTCGGCTTGGAAAGCAGCATTACTACCATAACCCGAATATACCCAGTACCAATCATCATCATGGTTTGCATCAAGAAAGATACCGTGCTTCATCTCTATGAGGTTGAATCTATATAACGTCTCATTGAACGCATCTGATATGTTATCTATACCCATCTGATTGACTGTGTAGTTTAGTGCAGCACCAAATTTATCCTTGATGTTTAAAAGCTCTGGAAGGATATTTGTTGAGCGAGAAGTTGGAACTTCGGTACCAACGCTATACATATAGGAGGATGCTGCAGCAGCTACTACAACCGTAGCAGCCAACACTACACCAATCAATACTATTATCTGTCCATCCTTTCTGGATAGTCTACGGGGAAGCATTTTTGTTATCCACCTCTCTTATTAAGATTTCTGTTGATACTAATATTTAAAATCTTTGTTCTTCCTTTAATTTCCATTTTTGATCATCTACACTGATTAGATATATACTATAATATTTATAATTATTGTTCATATTTGCCACATCTCTAATATTACATCATAAACACATCCGTTATATCCTTGGAAATGCTGATATAGATATGGATTTTGTTGCAGTTCATCAGAACTTATTGCCACTAACCGATGAGATCTGGTAATAAGGCCAAACTTCTCACTATTTGAACCAATCCATAGTACAGACAACGTTCCATTGCTTATGTATATATTATAGCTACCCATTTGAGCAACTATTTGAGGAAGAGTTAAATTTAGAAATTCGGTAAAGTTAGCTGTGTTATTATCTATTATATACTCTTCGAGCAAGCTATATCCATTGTATCTATCACTTGGATAGCTATCCAAACTACGTAGTGCATCATCTCCAAGTATCTTTAGCCGATTACTATAGGTAGTACTTTGTATCGTTGGGGGTTGCATCTGATACACAAAGAATACAGCTACAGCTAATAATACAGCACAAACTATAGCTTCATATACCAGCATCTGTGCTTTAATACTCCTTTCATTCATACTCTAACCTAACACCTCTTATTCCTCTCTCAATCGTAATCGCACATACTGTCCAGCCGGTATCATCCCCGTCACTAAATTGGATGGTTATATTTCCATCTGAATCCGGTTCTATTCCCTGAGCTATTAAAGTTGAAAAGTTTCCAGCTTCAATAGTTATAGGTCCGAAGTGGTGAATACCTTTTCCATAGATGATAACATTTATAATATTATCATGAGATGCATTATTGTCCCCCATAGTTATTGTTATACTATAATTTCCAGGAGAGAGGTTTGTTATAGTGAAGTTTTTCGAATCGGTAGAATTAACAAAATCCCTCACCAATGGATTTGGTTTAGTTCTATCTACAGAATAGAGATTCTCGCTACTATTCCAACCACAGTTTATGGTTGAGAAAGTACCGATGGTTATCCTTGGTGGCGGTATAACATAGGGTCTAACTCTTATCCAGTCTACATCTACGTAATCCTTCTTAGAAAATAAAAAAGGTACAATACCAGCACCCAAACCAATCTCACCGCTTATATAAGGTTCCCCTGGTGCACTATCATTTGCACTATCACTTTGATTAAATGGTGGAGACAGGTCTGGTGGACCTTTAGGTGTTGGAAGATTGCTATCCATGGCTCCATACTCGTAGATGTATCTGGCGGCAGATGGGAACGTGAGCGTGTAATTTAGACTTCCATTGTCATATTTACTACAGTAGAAGAAGGATCTAATTACATACCATGCATCATTTTGTATAACATCATCATCTGAGCAGTTAGTAAGCGGGTATTGGTTTGACTCGTCTCTAGTGATATCATAAACTGCTTTCCATATGCCGAAACCATCTGCGGAGGCATGCTCTTCTCCTGCCATATGTCTATGTCTAGAGGAGACGATATAACAACTAAAATGAGGAGTTACACCATAACCTCTGACCACAAAGCCATTTGCGATGTAGTTTCTACACGCGTTTGCTCCTATACCTTTATCTACCCACAGAATATACGCATCACCATAACTCTCATCTTTAACACTCTGATTAACACGCTGAACTTGCTCAGCTTCAAATGTTGAACCATTCCATATCATAACACGCCACTTATCCCAATTACCTGCTCGGTAAATATCGTTAACACGGACCCACCTCCATGTACCCAGATAGGAAGCATATATCCAGTGGTCTTTTCCTACAACAAGAGAATGCATACCTGTTGTTGTTATTCTCAAATAATCGCTCCTACCAATACG
>Ga0190304_1001117_pt1 | contig 12173 bp, 15 predicted proteins | sample 48700712_MG_FD_161670 | JGI IMG/M metagenome (GOLD analysis project Ga0190304, IMG submission 161670) | Hydrothermal vent sediment bacterial communities from Southern Trench, Guaymas Basin, Mexico - 4870-07-1--2_MG | ecosystem: Environmental > Aquatic > Marine > Hydrothermal vents > Sediment ... | reverse complement strand
TCACCCACAGAAAATCCACATTCTGTTTTTCGAATGTGGATAAAAAGGATTATCCACAACATTTCATCCTTCAAATCCACTGGTTATCCTCTCAATTATCTCTTTCAGTTGTTTATCCTTCTTCCTCTGCTTCTCAATCTTTTCAATTGCGTGAATTATGGTGGAGTGGTCCCTGTTACCAAAACTCTGGCCGATCTCATTCAAGGATAGGTCTGTCAGTTTTCTCACAAGATAAATGGCAATCTGTCTTGGCAGAACAATATTCTTTGAACGCGATTTACTTTTGAGGTCAGCAATGGTCAGGTTGAAAACATTGCAGACCTCCCTCTGTATCTCCTCCGCACTGATTGTTCTTTTTCTCTCTGTAACAATATCCTTCAATACCTCCCTTGCATATTCAAGGGTTATCTCTTTTTTTGTGAGTGATGACCAGTAAAGGAGTTTTATCAATGCACCTTCAAGTTCCCTTATGCTGTTCTTTATGTTACTCGCAATGTAATACAGTATGTCGTCCTCAATCTGGAGTCCATCTTCCTCTGCCTTTTTCCTCAATATTGCCAATCTTGTTTCAAAGTCTGGTGGCTGGATATCCACAATCAATCCCCAGAAGAACCTTGACCTGATTCTCTCCTGAAGTGCCAAGAGTTCCTTTGGTGGTCTATCCGATGTTATAACAATCTGCTTCTTTTTGTGGTAAAGTTCATTGAATGTATGGAAAAACTCCTCCTGAAGGCTCTCCTTATTGGAGAGGAACTGTATATCATCTATGAGGAGTACATCAACAGACCTGTACTTCTGTTTAAATTCCATCATTGTGTTGTTCTGTAGTGCCTGTATCATCTCATTGAGAAAATGCTCTGTATTTATGTATAAAATCCTCAGGTTCCCATAAAAATTCTGGATATGGTTTCCTATTGAATGTAGTAAATGGGTTTTACCCAGACCAACACTTCCATAGATGAACAAAGGGTTGTAACTGTTCCCGGGGGATTTTGCAACACCAAGTGATGCAGAATAGGCAAACTGATTGCTCTTACCAACCACAAAGTTCTCAAAGGTGTATCTCTCATTCAGGTTTGATTGGAACATCACTTTTTGAACAGGCTCCTCTGGATAACTGAATGATGGAGGTTTCAGCTCCTCAGGTTCAGCAGGGGCCACAAGCCTGATTATGTAGTTCTTACCATCAACACTCTTCAGTGCATCCCTGAGAAGATTAAGATACCTTGATTCAACCCAGTCAAGTTTGAACCTATCCTTGAATTTAATGTAAACAACATCATCGTTAACCTCACCAAGTTCTATATCCCTGAACCAGGCATTGTATACACCCTCTGGAAGATTCTCCTGCAGGTAATTCACAACCTTATCCCAATCAACCATTATCCCTCACTTTTCAACAAGTTTTCCACATAGTAATCAACATAAAATCCACTAATTATCAAGAGGTTATAAACATTTAAACTTTATTTTTTAACACGGAATGGATTTTATATGTGTTTTTATGTTTGTCAAGGGTGAAGTGTGGAAAAATTGTGATTTGGTGTTTAGGTTTTTGATATTAAAGGTGTTATATCATGGAGTTTTTTTGTCTCTGGTGTGTATTTTTGATTAAAAACATGTTTGTGTGGCCGGGTGTCTGTGTGTTTTTGTTAATGTTTTTATAATCAGGTTATTATGTGGTGTGGATACTCAGGGGTTCAGTCTGTTTTTTAATCCCTTTAATCGTTCAAGTTCCTCCCCTCTTCCCGTGATGTATAGATAGGCAGAGTTATTACTCATGATTGGGTCTGAAAGGTTGTAATACCCAGTTCCAGGTACAGGTGAGAATTCACTCAGGTATATCCTCACCTTCAGGGTGTTAAGAAACTCCATATCCTTTCTGCAATCCTCCTCTTTCTGTCCTGGAAGCCCAAATAGGATATAGCCCCCTATCTCAAAATCACCATATCCAGCAGACCTGAGGTTCTCTACAGCCCTGACGAACTCCTCTGTGAATACCTTGCCACCGGTTTCCATCTGTATTTCTGATGATGTTGTTTCCAGTGATACCCTTGGGTTTACAAAACCTGCTCCTTTCATCACCTCAGCAATCTCCCTGTTTATGAACCTTGCATGCACACCATTGGGTGTATGGAACCTTATACCTTTCTTAAAGAATTTACTGAAAATGGAGATGAATCTATCAGGTGGAAAAAGGAGAGCATCGTCATAAAATGCAATATCCCTTATCCCCTTTCCTGCAAAGAAGAGAATCTCGTCAACAACCACTTCAGGCTCCTTTGATGAAAATTCAGGATACAGGATGTAAGAGGCACAGTAAGGGCACCTGAATGGACAACCAACAGAAGTTGTTATTGACACATAACCAGACCTGTAAAATGAATAATCAGGTATGGGATAATCCCTGAATGATGCTGGAAATTTTATGCCCATAAATTCTGCAAAATCCTCCATCTCCCGTATGGTGAATACACGGTCAAAACCCAGTGTTTTTGCGTGGGATTTTATAAGTGTGGGATAGATTCCACCAAGTATAACAGGGATTGATTTATCTATTTCTTTAACAGTATTCAATATCTCCACAGCACCAGGATACCAGTATGTGAGGGTTGTTGTCACAAGAACAATGTCTGGTTTTATCCCCTCTATGGTCTTTTTTATAACCTCCTCAGGAAGTCCATACCGTTTGAACCTCCTTGGAACCCTTTTTAAAACATGGGGTTTTTCAACATATTTATACTCAAACTTCCCTGTTCCATACTCCCTCTCAATGGTCTTTTTGAAGTAGGGATGGTGCCTGTCCATTGCATCCAGAAGGAACACGTTTTTTCCGTTGTTTTTCAGGATTGAGGATAAATATAGAAGACCCAGGGGTTTTAACCAGTAATCATATGCAGCAAAATCATAGATTGGTGGATTTACGAGGAGGATTCTTTCATGGGGCATATCAGCAGGTGAGGTGGAGACAGAAGGCAGTGTTCTCCCTTTCCCCTTCCTCCATCTTATTAAACTCCTTCACTGCAAGCCCTGTTTTCATTGACCTGAAATGGAATCCCTTCTCCTTGAGGAACTTAATAGTTTCATCCGGTATCTTCACCATTCCGTAAAATCCGGTTCCAAACACAAAGGCCTTTGCCCCATGTTCAATTGCCCAATCAAGGTCCTCAGGAAAGACCCTGTGCCCCTCTTTTCTCCACCATGGATGGAAGACCTCCTTCCCCAGGATTATCACATCCTTTGTATAGGCATTACCATCTATAACAATCTTCCCAAACCTGTATGAGTCAATCATGGTATCCTGTCAAAACCCGTATATTTCCTCAATACCTCCGGAATAATGATTGAGCCATCCTCCTGCTGGTAGTTTTCAATTAATCCAATGAATGTCCTTGGTGTGGCAACACCCGAACCGTTCAGTGTGTGGACAAACTCTGTTCTGTTTCCGCTCCTGAATCTGATGTTTGCCCTTCTTGCCTGGAAGTCCTCAAAGTTGCTCACAGAGGAGACCTCAAGCCACCTTCCAAGACCAGGTGCCCATACCTCTATATCGTATGTCTTTGCTGATGCAAAGGAGAGGTCATCGTATGGGAGAAGAACAACCCTGTATGGAAGCCCAAGAAGCTGAAGAACCTCCTCTGCATCCTGAAGAAGGGATTCAAGTTCATCGTAGGAGTTCTCCGGGTGTGAGAATTTCACAAGTTCAACCTTGTTGAATTGATGAACCCTCATGAGCCCCTTTGTCTCCTTCCCGTATGAGCCTGCCTCCCTCCTGAAACAGGCAGTGTATGCAGTAAACTTGATGGGCAGGTCTTTTTCATCAATCACAGATTCCCTGTACATGTTTGTGAGGGGAACCTCTGCTGTTGGATTCAGGTAGAGTCCATCCTGCTCAATCAGGTACATATCCTCTTTCAGTTTGGGGAGTTGTCCTGTCCCGAACATACATTTTTCATTGGCAAGGAATGGTGGAAAAATCTCTGTGTAACCATGTTTTTTTATATGAAGGTCAAGCATGAAATTTATCAGGGCCCTTTCAAGTTTTGCACCCTTCCCCCTGTAAAGTGGGAAATTGCTCCCTGCAATCCTTGCACCTGCGGGAAAATCAAGTATACCATGGGCATTGCACAGGGTAAGATGGTCTCTGGGTTCAAATGGGAATTCCTTCACCTCACCCCATTCTTTTATCACTCTCTGTCCCTCTGGAACAGATGGATGTGGTGGGTTTGGTATCCACTTTAAGGTTTCATTGATTTCACCTTCCAGTTTTTTAAGTTCCTCCTCGGATGCCTTCAGCCTTCTTTTTATTTCCTGCATCTGATTTATCAATTCCTCAGCATCTTCTCCCTGCTGCTTCTTTTCACCAATAAGCCTTCCCGCCTCCTTCTGCTCATGCCTGAAGTTATCAATCTCTGTTATTAACTTCCTCCTCCTCTCATCCTTCTGGAGGAGAAGGTCTATATCAATCTCAACCTTCTTCTTCCTTATCCCCTCTTTAATCTTGCGGGCATTTTCCCTTACATACCTTATACTAAACACTTAAAAACCTCACCCTTTTTAAGGTTTTTCCCCTCACCTGTTCTGGTGTCCACTTCATCATAATTCTCCCATTCTCCATGAGTTTCTGGGTAACCTTTTCTATTTTACCACCGCAGGGACACACAGGTTCCTCCCCAGAAGGAACAACAATCCTCTCACCACATCTCATGCAGTGATAAACCTCCTTCATACCAGAGGATTTTCCCTTCTTTGACACAGGTTTTCCCTCAATTTCCACAATATCCATGCTGAAGTCAATGGTCCTTGCATTTGATAGTGATGTTCCAACACCAAAACCATCAACGACATCTGACAGTTCCTTGATTTTGTACTCATCAAGCCCACCACTTGCAAAGATCTTTACATATCCATAACCCCTTATCCCCAGTTCCTGCCTTATCTCCTCCACAATCCTCTTAAGGTCACCCCTCCTTGAGCGGGGGGTATCCAGCCTTATACCATATAGTTTCTCTTTGAGTGCTTCAGCAACCCTGATTGCCTCAAACTTCTCATCCCCAAAGGTGTCAATCAGTGCAATCCTGGGTATTCCCTCATCCATAACCCTGTCAAAGGCAAGCAGGGCCTTCACTGTATCCCCGAGAATGAGAATGAGTGCATGGGGTATGGTGCCTGTGGGTTTAATGCCCAGTTCATCAGCACTCTTAATAACGGATATGCCATCAACCCCACCCATGTATGCATACCTGTCAATCAATGTGGAGATGGATGGATGCATCCTCCTCGCACCAAAGGAGAGCAGGGTCTTTTCTCCTGCTGTGACACGGCACCTGAGTGCCTTTGTTGTTATACCCGATGCCTGGCAGAGCATACCGAGTATGGGAGTTTCATAGGCACCAAAGGAGGAGTATCTCCCTTTAATGGTGAGAACTGGCTCCTCTGGGTATAGAATCTCACCCTCTTCAAATCCATAGACATCAACAGGAAGACCCTCAAGAAGGGATAGAACCTCTGAAACACCTGTGAATACAGCCCATTTATAACCATCTGGAAGTGTGTGGGTTACCACCTCCATGGTGACATATGGGTCAACCCCTTCTTTCTTAAGTATCTCCTGAGACCTCTTGAAGTATATGTCTGTTAATTTCCCCTGTTTAACATCCTCCATCCACCCCATCATACCACCTCTGCAAGGAAGAGGTTCTTCATCTGTTTCAGTGCCCACTCCTTATCCTCAGGGGTGAGGCCCTCAACACCATCAGAAACAACCAATATCCTGAATCCCCTCATGAATGCATCCGCTGCTGTATATAGAACACATATGTTTGTAGCAACACCTGTAAGTCTCACTGTATCAACATTAAGGTTCCTCAGGGTTTCTTCAAGATTTGTCCTGAAGAAACCTGAATACCTGGTCTTTTCTATGATTATATGGTGTTTTTTAGGCTTTAATTCATCAACAACCTGAGCCCCCTCTGTTCCCCTCACACAGTGAGCAGGCCAGATGGAGAACTCCTCATCATCAGGGTCGTGGGCGTCACATACAAAGATCACTGGTATCCTCTGTTTATCTGCCTTTTCAATCTCCCTTTTTATTGCTGGTATGGTATTCTCAGCACCGGGAACATAAAGGGGTGCGTCCTTCCTCACAAAGTCATTTAGCATATCAACTATGATCAGTGCTTCCATGATAATATATTAAACCTTTATAAAATAAGGTCAACTACTTCTTTATGAAAATTCTCCAGAGACCACCCTCTTCCTCCTCAATCTTTAACACCTCTGCACCTGCACCCTCAGCAGCCATGGGTATCTCCTTTTTTGAAGGTTCGTGGGTTCCTATGATAAGGATTATATCCCCCTTTTCTGCGTTCACATAGGCCTTCCTGAATTCAACCATGGGAATGGGGCAGATTTCTCCAGTAACATCAACAATCACATCAGGATTTATTGAAGACAACCCTGACCTCCTTCACATCCCACAGGGGTTCAATCCTCTCTTTGAGTTCAGACTCAACATTACCTGCAAACTGGTGTTCCTTCTCCATATCCACCTTAATCGTTACAATCCCATCCCTAACATCTATCTCCTGAACAAGTTTTGACCTTATCACATCAAGACCTGTTCTCGGGTCAATCACATGTTCAAGCCTCTCCCTCACCTTCTTCTCATCCGTGGGTTTTTTGTTAACAATGAGTCCGTGCTGATTTTCGTAGTTTTCAATGGCAGTTTTCAATGCATCAACAGCAAGCACAGCACAGTGAACCTTTACTGGTGGAAGTCCTCCAAGTGCGTCTGCAGCCTCCTTCCATGTAATCTTCTTTGCCTCATCAATGGTCTTTCCCTTTGCAAGTTCTGTTGTAATGGATGCTGTTGCGATGTTTGATGCACAACCGTATGATTCAAACTTTATATCCTCTATCCTCTTTGTCTTTTCATCTATTTTAAGGTAAATCCTCACCATATCCCCACATGCAGGGCTTCCCTCTGTGGCCTTTGCATCAGGGTTCTCTATCTTCCCCACATTTCGTGGGTTAACAAAGTGCTCAATCACCTTCTGTGAGTAAGGAATCCCCATCACTTACCTCCCTTTATAGGGCTCATCTCCCTCAATTTTCTGACAACAACCTCTGTCTGCTCAAAAACATAGTCAAGTTCCTCTTTTTTATTGAATCTACCAAATGAGTACCTGACGGACCCGTGGGCGTGCTCGTGGGTCTTCCCCATTGCCATGAGAATGTGGCTTGGTTCAAGTGAACGGGAGAAACAGGCAGACCCAGTTATCACGCCAATGCCCCTCATATCAAGGTGGAGGACAACACTCTCCCCTTCAATGTAATCAAAGGTGACATTAAGGTTTGCAGGATGTCTGTTCTTTTCCGAACCATTCAGATGGGTATCCTCTATTGAGAGGAGTCTTTCTTTAAGATAATCCCTCATTGACCTGACCCTTTCAACCTCTTCCTCTGTCATGAGTTCAAATGCCTTTGCCATACCAACAGCACCAGGGATGTTTTCTGTTCCACCCCTCATGTCAAATTCATTGTATCCACCATCCATCCACTTCTTTATCGGTGTTCCCCTTTTTATATAAAGCCCACCAATCCCCTTTGGTCCGTGTATCTTGTGCCCTGTAATGGTGAGCAGGTCAACACCAAGTTTTTCTACATCAATGGGAATCCAGCCAAAGGAGTATGCCGCATCTGTGTGAACGATTGCGCCAGCCCTTTTTGCAATCCTCACAACCTCTTCAATGGGTTGAACGGTTCCAACCTCGTGGTTTGAGTGCTGGACACTCACAAGAAGGGTATTATCATCAATGTTTTTTTCAAGCCATTCAAGGTCAATGACACCATCATCATCAACAGGTATGGTGATTACTTTAAACCCGTATGTTTCAAGTGACCCTGCTGAGTGCAGAACAGAATAGTGCTCAACTCCCGAGACAAGGATTTTTCTCCTTTTTTCGCTCTTAAATGCCACTCCCTTTATTGCCATGTTGTTTGCCTCTGTCCCACCGCTTGTGAAGATAAGTTCGCCTTCCCTTATGTTGAGTCTGGCCTTTATTATCTTCCTTGCCTTTTCAAGACCATCCCTTGCCATTATACCTGGCTGATGGCTGAACTGTGAGGAGGCAACACCGTAAACATCATCCATGTATTTTATCATCTCTTTCAATACAATAGGGTCAACCCTTGTGGATGCCCCATTATCAAGATACACATATTTCATTTTCCGTCCTCCGTTGCATACCCGAACCTTTTCTTCAACTCATCAGATATCATGGATGGATTCCATGGTGGGTCCCATACAAGGTTGATAACCGCCTCCTCAACCCCATCAAGTTCTTCAACCTTCTGCTTGGCCATGTTTGTGAGTGCATACTGTAATGGACAGCCCTTCACTGTGAGGGTCATATCAACAACGATCTTTTTTCCCTGATTCTGTATATCCACATTATAGATAAGGCCAAGGTCAACAATGGAGAACCCTATTTCAGGGTCAATCACCTCTTTCAGTTTTTCCATAACATCCTCTTTTTTAACCATTCTTCCTCCTGATTATGTTGTTTATGTTTATGCTTCCACAAAATTCCTCAATACCCTCTATCAGTTTAAGCCATATTATCCTTGCATCACAGTCCATTAACCTGCTACAATCCGATGTATCTTCAGAAAAGCAGGGAAGGTCAACAAGTTTCCCATCAAGTGCCTGAATAATATTCTTCAATGTAATTCTTTCAGGGTTAACAAGGGTGATACCCCCACCCCTTCCCCTTCTTGATGACAGTATCCCGGCCTTCCTCATATCCTGCACAATCCTCTCCATATATCTATAAGGCACATCCTCATTTTCAGCCACCTCTTTCACTGTGGCTGAACCACCTTTCTTCATCAGATATACAACAAGCCTTAATCCGTATAAACTCCTTGTGGTCACTCCCATAAAACGCTCCCTTTAATCATACTTATTTAGTATAATTAAAATTCATTGATTGTCAACCCTTGCCTGTTTAATAATAAATCAGGGTTTTGTGCAGGAAAGAAACGATTTTTATTGCCTTGAAATGGGTACTATGCACAGGAAAACCAGGTCATCCTCCCCTGTGTTTATGAATTGATGGGTTTTTTCTGGTTTTACAAGAATGAAGGAGCCTGGCTCAAGTGAAAATTCTTCTCCCTCTATGATTGCCTTACCGTTCCCTGAAAGGACAAACACCTCGTGTTCATGTGCATGTGAGTGATAGGGTGTATTCCCGGCCTTTTTGACCACAAACCTCCTCATGGCAAAATGAGGTGCACCGTCCTCTTTTGTTATAAGCCACTGGATGTAGGTATTCTTTGCAACATCAACCTTCTCCATTTTTACTTCATCAATATGTCCATACTCCATAGAGACCTCCTTTTTCAGGATTATAGGTTTTAAAAAGAATAATTCAATAAACAATTGAGGATGCAACTAATTCACTTATATTTATGAAGAATTTACTCAACACGTTTCCAGAACCTGCCGAAGATACTCTGGGTGGTTGTAATGATTTCATGGGTGCAGGTTTTCTTTTGTTGGCAATGGCCAGTGATATTACTCAGGCATGTGTCATAGGTTTAAATGCAATGTAGGCTGTTTTCCATATTTTTCTGGATAAATAAGAATAATAATATTTTTAGTTTCAATTTTTTGCATAATCGTAAGCTTGAGCTACAGCTGATAATCCAATTGTTGGTTTCCCAAATTTAACCTCTATTAGAAAGGAAAGAGAATTAACCTGAAAAAGTGTATCTGGATATTGTTCGTCAACTTTAGTTACGCCAATAGCTTTAAATCCTAAATCTTGTAAATATTGTATTATAAACGGATAAAAAGTTTCTTCAACAATCTTTGGAAGGTTCATAGTTAATTACTTCCTTATTGATATGTTTTAATGACAAAATGAAAAAAATTTTGATTAAAATACATAAGGCTGTAGGATGGCTCTATGACCACCCTAACTTTCTTTCGGAGAGGCATAGTCAATGGTTGACAAATAAATGAATTACACTATCATAAAAACATGAAAAAGTTTTTGATAATCCTAATATTAATGGCGATAATACTTTATGCCTGTTTTAAAAAACTTGGCATTCCAGGGAAGACAATTAACACCGGGAAAGAGCCTGATAGTGTTGTAAGTATCAATGTAAGCGAATTTATCCCTTATGAAGGAACTGTAAGGATTATTCCAGATTTTAACACAAGTTTGGATGGATTATCCCTTAAAGAAATAGCAAATCTAAGAATACAAAAAGTTGAACAATACAATATTTTAAAATTTTTCCCTCCAGATTATCACCCATTAAAGCCCCCACATAGTTCTATTTATAATAGAATAACAGGTGGAAAGGCCTGGTTAAAACCCGTTCCCTTTTACATTGTAAATCCATATATTTTGATTATATTGAGCCCTGCTAATCATGTGACACCATTAAACTTCTACTGTTCAAATTTTTCAATTGTATATTCATATGGAAAGATTATTGAGACCCATAGAGGTGCAAATGCACAATGCTGGTTTGAAAAGGTGTTTAATTCCCCGGACTTTCCGGGCAGGATAAGAATCTGGATGGTAAACGCCTATGACGCTGGTTTTCATTATATCAATTTGGACTTTCGTGAATGTGATAATGTTGAAAAGGAAAGTAATCCCCATAACATTATGAATACTGTATATAGCAATATATCATTCTATCATGTAGGTCGATATGGTGTTAATAATATAAGTGCTGTGGATAGGAATGCATGGATAAAATTATGTATGAAAGATATGTTTACCAGAATAACTTTAAAACTCTGGCGGGAAAAACCAACTTCCACTGATGCAAAACCAGATATTATTTACGAAATACAGGTTTTCCCATAAATAAAAAATGGCTTATGATTTTAGAATAGAGAAGGGATAATACAAATTTGTAAATTCAGTATTTCTTACATCCTCCTGTCTCCCCTTTGCCTCATATAGAGTATTATGGTTATCTCAATAACTTTAGGTTTTCTGAATCTTTTTTGTATAAACCATTGCTAATTCTTTCTTTCCGTTTCTGCATATCTAAAAATTTCTGTTGAATCCGATTTATTTCCATTATCAATTTCACTGGATTTAATGCCTCATATTCCTTCTTCAATTACTCCCTTGCTTTTGTTATACTCCTTGCTGGACTTCTTTATTATCTTGTGCTTTTCAACCATGGTTAACTCCTCGTTTCCAGTTTTTCCTATCACTTTTAAAAAGATTTCGAATTGAGGCTCTTGTTTATATTTCGTATAGTTTTTTTTGAGGCATAGCGAAGACTTCCCAAAAGCTTCAATATGTATAAAATATGGGCATAAAGGAGTGATAATGCTTGCACCTTTAATTATTCATGATTCATCTTTTATCCAGAAATCTTCAAAAGAAGATGATGGAAGACTTTATTTAAACCAAAAAAGAAAAATAAGGAGGTTTTTATGAGAAGGATGATGTTTTTGATGGTAGTATTCTCACTTTTTTATGGTATGGCAAAGGGTTCAAAGTACAGGTCAAAGGTTCCTATAATAAGGAGCAAGGAAGAATGTATGAGACTTGCTGATAAGAGGTTGGCGATAGATATAAAGTGTTTAAAAAGGGACAGTATTCTAAAAGGGGCGAAGAGGTGTAAGCCATTTCCCTTATTCAATGCTTACGGTGAGACAGTGGCATATATAGTTCCTTATGAAAAATATGGGAAGGTAGTGGCAATGGTTGAGGTTGACAGGGTGAGTTGTAAGGAGTTTGCGGCGTATAACTCATCAAATATCACACATCCAGAAGATACATTTCACTTGATATACGGACCAAGGACACTGGGTATATACTACAGGAAGCTTGAGGAGCTGGGATACAGGAAGGAGGAATTGGAATTTGAAAGGATTTATTATTTTAGGGGGGTATCCCCCCGAATAATAGAGTTCAGGGAGAAAGGCAGTGGTAAGAAGATATATTTTGTTACCGGTAAACTCACAATATTACCTGATACAGTAACATTGATGGATTTACAGAGGAAGTGGGAGAAGGTATTTCCTGAGCTTGAGAAGAAGGCATTACAGAGGTTGAGGGAGTATCAAAAGGAGTTAAAGAGGCGTGGTATAAAAGAGGGTAGTTATAACATAGACTTTCATGATG
>Ga0190304_1001115_pt1 | contig 12196 bp, 9 predicted proteins | sample 48700712_MG_FD_161670 | JGI IMG/M metagenome (GOLD analysis project Ga0190304, IMG submission 161670) | Hydrothermal vent sediment bacterial communities from Southern Trench, Guaymas Basin, Mexico - 4870-07-1--2_MG | ecosystem: Environmental > Aquatic > Marine > Hydrothermal vents > Sediment ... | reverse complement strand
GACTGATGAAGATCTGAAATGCATTTCAGATCTATACGACGAAGAGATACTATACCTAGACAAAGTTCTCAAACAACTGATAGACATTTGGGAAGATGGAATAATCTTCATAACATCAGACCATGGCGACCTGCACGGCGAGCATGGTAGCTACGCCCACATGTTCACAACATACAACGACTTAGTCCACATCCCATTGTTAGTGAAATGGCCAGAAGACTGGAACATCCAGGGAGAAATTACTAGGTTATGCCAGATAAACGATATCTTCGCCACGATTCTTGACATAACAGACTCACCCTATCCCTCACCTAGAAGCTCCGCGTCATTACTGAGCAACACAGACGGAAAATTCGCCATAGTTCAAAGCCTTGATGTGAATCACAAGATCACAAGAATCAAAAAATACATTCCATCACTCAATCCAGACCGGAATATGCAGCCCATGATGTCTATCATCACCCGGGATCTCTGGAAGATCACCCAGCGCATGGACGGATCTACCGAGATTTTCGATCTGAACAGAGACTTCTACGAAAACCAGCCCCTGGAGTCGCCAGACCCTGAGAAGGCCACCCTGCTGAAGGAACTCCTGGAGTTCCTCAAAAAGGAGCTCAACTACCGCCCCGTGCCCCTGAAAGATGGAACAGAAGAGGGTCTCTTTTCCTAAATCCAGAAAGAGAAAGCCTCCAAGAGGTATCTCACCCCTCGGAGACTATGCCCCCCGCTACGGGAATACCCCCTACCTCAATGACAAACCTGCCCATCTCGGGAATGAAGGAGAAGGGATCCACCAGCACGGGATGATCCAGTTTGATCACCACCTCGGCCACCTCGGCGGGCAGGATTTCTTGGGCCCCTTCCTCCTTCTTCTCCATGGAAGCAGGGTCGTACTTTCTGAGGATCTCCTCAATCTCCCCATCTGCCTCCTGGGTAACGCACCTGAAGGCCACTTTGTCACCTTTCCTGTAAGGGAGGTTTTCCATCCAAAAGATACTGCCCCTGAGGGTGTCGGTAGCCCGGGGCAAGGGCTCCGAGGCAATGACATCTCCCCTGCCTATCCCCTCCTGACGCTTCAGACAAAGGCCTATAGACTCGCCGTACTGAGCCTTCTCGGGATTCTCCACCAGGAACTTTTCTATGGAAACTACAGAAGTTTCCTCCCCTTTACCGGTCACCACCACCTTCTGGCCCCTCTTAACCTCTCCCGACTCCACCCTGCCCACGAGAATGCTCTTGCCGTCTACCTGATAGACGTCCTGGACGGGAAAACGGAAGGGCCTTTTCTCAATCTTAATACCCTCGAAAGTGCCCAGAGCCTCTAAAACGGTGGGGCCAGAATACCACTTGAGATTGGGCGATGGAGAGGCCACATTATCGCCCCTCAAAGCCGAGATGGGAATAACAAAGGAAGGGAATATGCCCAGATCAGACAGATAGGCTGCGATATCCCCTTTAACCTCTTCAAACCTTTCCCTGGAATAGCACACCAGATCCATCTTGTTGATCACCACACAGACCTGCCTGAGCCCCAGCATGGAGAGGAGATAACCATGGCGTTTGGTCTGTTCTCTAACACCTTCGTCGGCGTCTACTATGAGGACAGCTGCCTCGGCCTGGCTAGCGCCAGTGATCATATTCTTGATAAACTCCTTGTGCCCAGGAGCGTCTATGATGACATAGGTCCTCTCGGGAGTACGGAAGAAGATCTGGGCTGTATCTATGGTGATCCCCCTCTCCCTCTCCTCTTTGAGGGCGTCCATGAGAAAGGCAAATTCCACTTCCTTCCCCAGGATCTCCGATGTGGCCCTTATCTCCTCAAACTTCTCCTCGGGCAGGCTGCTGGTATCGTACAATAGCCTACCAATGAGGGTGCTTTTACCGTGGTCCACGTGGCCCACTATCACAAATTTAAGGCTGTCATCCGTCAAGGCTTCCTCCTTCCCCCTTGAGACTCACATGTAACCCAGGGCTCTCAGTTTTTGCATGGTGTAAGTGTCTTCCTTGTCCTGGGCCCTTCCCGCCCTTTCGGGGGTTTTAGAGATCTTCAGCTCCTCTATAATCTCATCCACGCTACTGGCGTTAGACTCTATGGGGCTACAACAAGGGACACATCCAATACTCCTGAACCTCTTGCCGTCCTTAGCGAAGTAGAGCTCCACTATAGGGATATTCTCCCTCTTCACGTACTCCCACACGTCCAACTCGGTGAAATGAAGGAGAGGATGAATCCTGAAGTGTTCCTCATCCTCCACCTTGGACTTGTACTGGTCCCAAATTTCAGCGGGCTGGTCCTCGTAGTTCCACTTGAACTGGGTGTCTCTAGGAGAGAAGTATCTCTCTTTGGCCCTGATGCCGTGCTCGTCTCTCCTGATGCCTAACAAGATGGCTTTAAGCCCGTACTTGGCTATCACCTGCTTGAGAGCATTGGTCTTTAGCTCAGTACAACACTCCAGCTTGCTTCCTTTAAAAGGTCCCATACCTTCTTTAATCTTCTCCTCATTTCTACCAACTATTAGATTCAACCTCCACTCTTTAGCCAATCTATCTCTGAATTCGTACATCTCGGGAAACTTGTAGCCAGTGTCGATGTGGACTATTGGAAAGGGAACTTTACCAAAAAAGGCTTTCCGGCACAGCCAAAGCAATGTTGTAGAGTCCTTACCCACAGACCAGAGCATGGCAATGTCCTTGAATCTATAATAGGCCTCCCTGATGATATAGATGCTCTTGCTCTCCAACTGGTCCAAATGATCCATCAAAGATCCTCCCCACAAAAATGGTCTAGTAACAAGCCTGCCAGATCTCCTATCTGGGGCTTATCGCCGAAACCCTTCTCCTCCGGCAATATAAGCACGGCATCATACTGGTTGTGCATACCTGCAAAGACGCTATCAGCAAACACCGTCCCCGCACCAATTCTGCCCTTCAAATCATAGCCATCCACAGGGAGACAGAGAAGGTCAGGAGCATCGTCCAGAAAAGGCCCCTGGTATATCTCTTCCTTTCTGTAGATAGCTCTAATAATCGGGCTTCCATCATCGTTCCTCATGTTTCGAAATAGGTCGGTCAACTCCTCCAAAAGGCTTTCAGCTTCCCCTTCCTCCACCTCGCCCAAAGGATACTGATCTTTGTAATGCAGATAAACACGGCAGGGATCTAAAGCAAAGGCCTTGGTACCCGAGGCTATCCTCTCGTACCGCTCTCCCTCCTCCTTCAGTTTCAGAAAACCGGCCTCTTCTAAGAATCTATTGATGTTCACCTCTTTCCTGAGCGTTGCGAACCCATGATCGGACAAAATCATAAAGAAGCCCTGACCGCCATACCTTTCAAGAAACATATCGTAGAGATGACCTACAAGATCGTCCAGCTTTTTGTAAAAATCGACAAAAGCCCCGTGGTAAGGATGAGCTTCATCTAGAGCAGCATCGAAGAAGAAATGATGCAACCGATCTGTCTCTGTTATGCACGCCACAAAGAGGTCCCATTTACCTTTGAAAAAGAGATCAAAGGCCTCTCGCCTCTTGTCCAAGGCATGGAAGAGATCTTCCAAGAAACCCGCCCTGTCTCTGTGGCCTTTGCTTGGATCCACGTCAATCACATACCCCATCCTCTTCAGGGTAGAGGCCAAAACCGGCGGATAGACAGCCCTGGCCAGGTCCAAAGCCACGAAACCCGAGACGAGCACTCCGTTCATGGGGTATGCAGGATAGGTATGGGGAACATTCACCACAATAGAGGTCCTAGGCCCTTTGAACCTGGGAAGATACTTATTTGCTAGGGACGAACTCTTCCCCGCTGTATCCAGCCCTAGAATCTGGAAAAAGGTAGGAGCCATCACATTGCCCGAATTGGGAAAGCGGAGACTGTAGTCCCTCCTGTCTAAATGGATGAACCCATAGATACTGTGCTCTGCCGGGTTTACTCCTGTTAGGAAGGTAGTCCACGATACGGAGGAGATATCAGGTAAAGAGGCATCCATCTGGTGGAGCCTGTAACCTTCCTCCAGAATGGCTTTCAAATGGGGCATGTAACCCCTTTCCACGTACTCCCCCACCAGAGTGTAAGGCACACCGTCTATTCCCACTACCAAGACCTTTTTCCCTTCCATCCGTCTCTCCTCTACATGTAGCCCAGCTCTTTAAGCCTCTGCTGGATGAGTTCTTTGTCTTCGGGAGTGAGTTCCTTCTTTAAAACCAGATCAGCCAAGGGGTGTTTCAATTTGCCCCAGGATATCTTTCCCCAAGTCCGCTCATGCAGATAATAGAGAACCATTTTGGACACAGCCTCCACTAGGCCTATTCCCACAGAGAGCTTTACCTTCCCTGTGAAGGCAAAGACGATGAACATGGTGGCCAGGGTGGCCAAGACCCTCCAGCTGATTGTTTTCACTATGCTTCTCACCCGGTAATCTTCCATCTTCCCTCTCAACCCCCCCCAAAAAAGGCTCAAGGCCTTATACAGAATAGATATGATAGTACCTGTCAAGTGCCACTACCAGCTCCGCCAGCCTCTTACTGCCTTCTTTCTAAAGAATCGACATTGGCAGAGTTTATTACATTCCGAACCATCTCCGAGCAATAGGTCTTCCTATGTCCTGCCAATGCCTGTAAAATCCGGCGCCAAGGAGGCGAACTCGTGAAGAGAAAGCTAACGCTGGGTTTTTCACCTTGCCCCAATGATACCTTCATATTCTACGCCTTGGCCCAAAAGAGGGTCAGACCACCGGGACTGGCGCTGGATCTGGTGATCAGGGATGTGGAGGAGCTCAACTCCCTGGTCATGAGAAGAGCCTTGGACGTGAGCAAGATCTCCTTTCATACCCTGGGATACATCCTGGACTCCTATGTGCTCCTGGAAACAGGAGCCGCTCTGGGAAGGGGATGTGGACCCCTTTTAGTCACTAGATCTCAACAGATCACTTTGGGGAAAGTAAAAAGGGTAGTGGTACCCGGCATCCACACCACAGCCACCCTCCTCCTTAAAATCCTCTATCCCCACGTAGAAGACCTGGTGGTTATGCGCTACGACCAAATCATGCCCGCCCTAGCCCGGGGAGAGGCAGAAGTAGGACTCATCATCCACGAAGGGAGATTCACCTATCCCTTCTACGGACTGAGGCGTCTAGCAGATCTGGGGGAAGAATGGGAGAAGAAAACGGGGCTGCCCATCCCCCTGGGAGGGATTGTAGCCAAAAGATCTCTGGGCTCAGAGACTATAAAAACCATCCAGCAAGCCATCCTGGAAAGCATGAAGTACACCCGAAACCATCCGGATGAAGCATGGCCTTACATCAAGAAACATGCTCAGGAAATGGATGACCAAGTGATCCAGAGCCACATAGATCTCTATGTCAACGAGTACACCTGTCACCTGGGAGAGGAAGGAAGAAAAGCCGTGACAAAGCTCCTGGAGCTGGCCCGTGAACTGGAGATCATTCCACCATCTGTCCATGGGGTGTTCTTGGAGGAAAGGGAAAAAGGGTAAGGGGTAAGGGGTAAGGGGTAAGGGGTAAGGAGTAAGGAGGAAGGGGTAAGGAGGAAGGCGAAAGTGGAGGAGCGGGTAATCATCGGAGTAGATACGGGAGGCACATTCACAGACCTGGTTTTTAAAGCAGGAGAAGAATGGGGTATTTACAAACTCCTATCCACTCCCCACAACCCAGCCCTAGCAGTCCTTGCAGGGCTGGAGAAGGTGGCGGGAGGAGAGACCAAAAGCATCATCCATGGCTCTACAGTGGCCACTAACGCCCTCCTGGAGCGAAAAGGAGCCAAAACTGCCCTCATCACCAACAGGGGAATGGAAGACGTCCTGGAAATAGGCCGCCAAAATCGCCCCCACCTCTACGCCCTCACATGGCAGCCTTCCCCGCCACTGGTTCCTGGGGAACTGAGGGTGGGGATAAAGGGAAGGGTCCAACCCGGAGGCAGGGTGCTAGAGGAAATAGAGGAAGGGGAAGTAATAAAAGTGGGACAGAAACTGTTGGAGAAAGGCGTGGAATCTATAGCCGTCTCCCTCCTCTTCTCCTTCGCCCACCCCCAGCACGAGCTGGCCGTGGGAAGAATACTGGAGGAAATGGGCATATCGGTCTCCCTGTCCCACCAGATCCTCTCCGAGTTCCGGGAATACGAGAGAACCTCCACAACGGTGATAAACGCCTATGTCCTGCCCATCATGAAGAGCTACATCTCCCACATCCAGTCCCGCCTGGGCCCTGATGACATCATGAGAATCATGCAGTCCAACGGCGGCTCCATATCCGCTACAAAAGCAGCCCAGGAGCCTGTGAGGACCATTCTGTCGGGCCCGGCAGGGGGCGCTGTGGGCGGATTTGAAGTAGCCAAAGCAGCGGGATTTGAAAAGGTAATCACCTTTGACATGGGAGGAACATCCACCGATGTTTCCCTCATGGATGGAAGATTGGCCATGACCACAGAAGCACACGTGGCAGGCTTTCCCGTGAAAGTGCCAATGATCGAAATCCACACGGTGGGAGCAGGGGGAGGCTCCATAGCCCACATAGACAGGGGAGGGTCCCTTCGGGTAGGCCCCATATCGGCAGGGGCAGACCCCGGCCCTATCTGCTACGGTAAGGGAAATGAAATCACCGTCACCGATGCCCACCTCATGCTGGGCCGGCTGGTTCCCCAGCACTTCCTGGGGGGCAGAATGAAACTGGCCAAGGAAAGACTTAGGGAACCTTTCAGTGAAATGGCAGCCTCCCTGGGCATATCGGAAGTGGAACTGGCAGAGGGTATCCTATCCGTGGCCAACGCCACCATGGAAAGGGCCATAAGGGTCATCTCCGTAGAACGAGGCCACGATCCAGGGGAGTTTGTCCTGGTCTCCTTCGGAGGAGCGGGAGGGCTCCACGCCGCCTTCCTGGCCCACTCCCTCAACATACCTCGAGTCCTGGTGCCTAGGGACCCTGGAACCCTTTCAGCCCTGGGCATGCTCCTGGCGGACATTGTGAAGGACTACTCTGTGACGGTAATGGTAGAAGCCAAGGACAAATGGCAGGAGAAAGCCCACCGAGCTCTGGCATTCCTAGAAGAACAGGGATTAAGAGACCTGGCAGAGGAGGGGCTAGATAAGAGTGAAATTGTTCTAGAACCGGCTCTGGACATGAGATACAAGGGCCAGTCCTTCGAGATCACCGTGCCCTTCACGGAAAATCCCCTGAAAGAGTTCCATGAGGCCCATCAGAAGCTCTACGGGTACAGCAGCCCAGGAAAACCCGTAGAGGCGGTGAATGTGAGGCTCCGAGCCAGGGGCATACCACCTAAACCCCGGCTCACTTACATTGAAGAAGGAGGGAACACTCCTCCAAAAGAGGCCCAAGTAGCCACCACCAGGGCCGTTTTCCAGGGTGTGGAGGAGGAAGTACCCGTGTTCAGTAGGGAAGAGCTCCTGGCTAACAATCTATTGAAAGGCCCGGCCCTAGTGGTGGAGTATTCCGCCACACTGGTCATTCCCCCCTTTGCCCGGGGACAGGTAGACCACCTGGGCAATATCATTCTGGAGATAGAAGGATGAAGGCCAGCCCCATACTCCTGGAAGTCTTTAAAAACCGGCTCTCCTCCATAGCCGAAGAGATGGGTGTCACCCTTCAGCGCACGTCCTTTTCCCCCAACATAAAGGAGCGGCGGGACTACTCATGTGCCATCTTTGACGCCCGGGGAGACCTGGTGGCCCAGGCCGCCCACATCCCCGTCCATCTGGGCTCCATGCCCCTCTCTGTGAAAGCTGCTTTAGAGATTTCCATGGATGAGGGAGACATGGTGATGCTCAACGACCCCTTCAAAGGCGGCACCCACCTACCGGATATCACACTGGTGGCTCCCGTCTTCATAGATGGAGAAGGCCCCTACTTCTACGTGGCCAACAGGGCCCACCACGCCGACGTGGGAGGCATGTCCGCCGGCTCCATGCCCCTTTCTACATCCATCTTCCAAGAAGGTATTATCGTCCCGCCCATGAAGCTGGTGGAAAAGGGAAAGGTAGATGACAAGGTACTCTCCTTCATCCTGGCCAATGTGAGAACCCCCCAGGAGAGAGAGGGAGACTTCTCCGCCCAGATCATGGCCAACATCACCGGCATCCGGCGCCTCCAGGAGTTGGTGAACCGCCAGGGTCTGGAGGAGGTTTCCTTTTACTGCCGAGAGCTCATGGCCTACACGGAGCGCATCACCCGGGAGACCATCCGGGCCATACCCAACGGCACCTACTCTTTCCGGGACTTTATGGAGGACGACGGCATAGAACCTTCCCCCATCCCCATCGAGGTAACCCTTACCATAGAGGATGACCAGGCCCTCCTGGACTTCTCAGCCTCCTCACCCCAGGTGAGAGGATCCATAAACTCCGTATACGCCATTACTCTTTCCTCTGTGCTCTACGCCTTTCGCTGCCTCATGGAAGAAGAAGTGCCCGTAAACGCCGGTCTCCTGAAGCCCATCAAGGTGATCACCGCCCAAGGGACTATAGTGGATGCCAAATTCCCCGCTGCTGTGGCTGGAGGCAACGTGGAAACTTCTCAGAGGATAGTGGATGTGGTGCTGGGAGCCTTGTCCTCTGCCCTACCGGAGAAGATACCCGCCGCCAGCCAGGGCACCATGAACAACCTGGCCATGGGCGGCTTCCATCCCCACACGGGCCAACCCTTCGCCTATTACGAAACACTGGGGGGAGGTACAGGGGCCTGGTCCAAAGGACCAGGGGCGAGTGCCATCCACTCTCACATGACCAACACCCTCAACACCCCCATAGAAGCCTTAGAATACGCCTATCCCATCAAAGTGACCTGCTACTCTATCCGCAGAGGTTCAGGTGGAAGGGGGCGCCATAATGGTGGAGAAGGACTGATCAGAGAGATAGAAGCCCTGACAGAGATGGAAGTGACCGTTCTCTCAGAAAGGAGGAAAATCCCCCCTTACGGCCTCATGGGTGGAGAACCGGGAGCCCCAGGCAAAAACCTCATCTTTAGGGCAAAGGGGGGTGTAGTAGAGATGCCCGGCAAATTCCACGATAGGCTCCATCCAGGAGACAGGATAAGAATAGAGACCCCAGGGGGTGGAGGCTGGGGGAAAGCTGAGTGAGTAGATGGATTAATGCGAGAATGGACAAGGGGGTTGCCTCTCCACATACACGCTTCCACGCATCTACGCATTCGCGCTTCCTGATTCGCCCTGAGATTGGAGGCGGCACTCCTCCAGTTCCTTAAGCACCAGACCGTGCTCCAGTCTCTGGGCCATGAGACTGGCCAGGGCGTAATGAAGGAGGGACATCTCTTCCGCCCACTCCACACCCAGCTTCACCACCAACCGGTAGTCATTCCTGATGGGTATAACCCTATAGGAAGGATTCTCCCAGTAACCCGAGGGTAGCTCCTCTCTCCCCCACAGGACCTCTGTACCTTTAAGAAGCCAAACCCTGAATTCCTCGTCCAGCAACCCCTCCACAGTGGTCACCATCTCTTCCAGCCCATTCTCAGGAGGACCATGTTGGGGAACCCACACAGGAAGCTGAGCCATAGCTGTGGCCAGAAGGGGGATGCGACTCAGTCTCCTTCTCAACTCGTCCATCTCCTTGGCCACATCCTCCAGCTTCCCCCTCCAGGTGACTGCCACAGTCAGAAGCTCGTCCAAGTCGGATAGGGCCAGGGAGACCAAATAGGGATCCCACTGGGTACCTCTCCCCTTCTCCAGCTCCTCCCTCACCTTCTCAGGGGGCAAAGCCTCCCTATAAGGCCTCTCAGAAGACATGGCGTCCAAGCCATCAGCCAAGGCTATAATCCTGGCGCCCAAGGGAATCTCCTCCTCCTTCAAACCATCAGGGTATCCCTTACCATCCCAGCGCTCATGATGATGGCGCACCAAAAGGGCACAGGGGTGGCACTCCCTAATGGTGGCTAAAACCCTCTCACCTATCAGTGGATGCTTCTTCATAGCTTCCCATTCCCCGGGGGTGAGGGGACCAGGCTTCAATAACAGGTAGTCGGGGAGCACTACCTTACCTATGTCATGTAGGAGGGCCGATCTGTAGATGACATCCCTCTCCTCCCAGCTCAGAGGAACTTTGGAGGCCAGGATCTCTGAGAGAAGGGCTACCCTCTCAGAATGACCGAAGGTGTAAGGATCCCTGACCTCTAAAATGACAGACACAAAGGCCAAGATTTGGTGATACAGACCGGTGCTTCTCTTCTTCTCATCCTCCCCTCTCTCCATACCGTCCCCCAGGAAGGGTTCCAAGCCCCAAAGGAGGAAAGCGGCCTTCTCCAAATCACCCTCGGAAAAACGGGGCTGACCCGTTCCCCGCCCCAAAAGCACCACGGCCCGTACCTCCCCCTTTCCCAAAGGAAGGAGAAGAAAGGAGCCTACAATGGGAAAAGGGAAGTTCTCATCCGGCTTCCTTCCCACTAAACGTGGCTTAGGGTCGTCCCCTATCATCCCTTCCAAGACACCTTTAGGAAGGTCCAAACTGGAAGAGAAAGGAAGACCATACTGGGCGACACATACCCATGCCTCTCCCCCTTTCAAATAGAAAACGCCATAGGTCGCCTTTGTTGCCTCTGCAAGACGGAGTAGGGCCCTGTCCCACAACCCCATCCATCCATCAGGTGTAGAAGCCATGCCACTCCCCTTGGAAGGGCTCACTCCCCCCACTTGAGCTTGGCCCTTAGAACCTCGAAGTAGTTCCGATATGGGCTCCTGATGAGTTTTATAGTGTATGGGGCCTTCCTTATCTCTACCTTATCTTTGAACCTCAGGGCAAAACCCAGCTGACCATCCAGAGTGAGAAAGACGTCCTCGTTCTCTGTTAGGAGGGTCACCGTCACCTGTCCTAGGTTGTCGGGCACCACGAGAGGCCTCTGGCTCAAAGTGAAGGGGCAGATGGGGTTCAGAATGATGGCGGGAAGGGACGGATGAATGATGGGCCCCCCAGCAGCCAAAGAGTAGGCAGTGGACCCCGTGGGCGTGGATATGATGAGACCGTCAGCCCGGTAGGTAGTGAGATAGTAGTCATTTATATAAGTCTCCAGCTCTATGATCCTGGCCAGGGTACCCTTGTGGATCACCACATCGTTCAGGACCCGGTACTGGGCTATCCTTTCCCCCTGACGATGGACGTAGGCCTCCAGCATGGTCCTTTCGTCCAGGGTGTAATCCTCCTCCAAGACCCTCTCCAACACGGGGAAGAGTTCATCCAGGGTGACCTCCGTGAGAAAGCCCAGAGACCCCAGATTCACCGCCAGAATGGGCACGTCCCGTTCCCCCACCAGACGAGCCACCGAGAGGAGGGTCCCGTCTCCCCCCAACACCACCACCAAATCCGAAAGGGAAGGGATCTCAGACTTCTTATGGGGAGAGTCCATCTCCACCAAAGCTGCCGTATCCTCGTCCAGAACAGCCTCGTGATCCTTCTCTTTCAGCCAAGCCAACAAACCCTTCACCACCTCATGGGCAGGCTTCCTGGGCTTGGCCACTATCCCAACTCTCATCTCTTCCTCCTACGCCCTTTCGCCCCAGGCCCACAGTGACCTGCCCCTTCCCTTGGTCCCTTTGAGGAAGAGGTTGGCCAGCACCCGGAACAGGCTCTCCTTATCCAGCTCCCGGGTGAGTTTGCCTCCTATAGCCACGGAAATGGAACCCCTCTCTTCGGAAACCACCACTACCACAGCGTCTGTCTCTTCCGAAAGCCCCAGAGCAGCTCGGTGCCTGGTCCCCAAGACTTTGCTTATCCTGGGGTCCGTGGAAAGGGGTAGCAGGCACCCAGCAGCCACAACCCTGTCATACCTAATGATCACCGCTCCATCATGGAGGGGCGAATAGGGCAGAAATATAGATATGAGCAGCTCCTTTGTCACATCAGCATTTATCCTTATTCCCGAATCTATATAGTTTTTGAGACCCATCTCCCTCTCCAGAACTATGAGAGCCCCTATCTTCTTAGTAGCCAAGTAGTAAGAAGCATCCACAATCTCTCTGAGGACCATCTCCTCCCTCACGGTGGCTCCCAGATAGAAAGGCGTAGTGCCCACCTGGGCCAAGGCCTTCCGCAACTCGGGCTGAAAAAGGATTACCAGGATAATAATGCCCATCTGCCAGAAATTTGAGAAGAGCCAGTTGAGGGTCTGGAGCTTGAGCCACTGGGAAAGGATGGTGACCAGTACGATGACCACTAACCCCACCAGCAT
>Ga0190304_1001114_pt1 | contig 12200 bp, 12 predicted proteins | sample 48700712_MG_FD_161670 | JGI IMG/M metagenome (GOLD analysis project Ga0190304, IMG submission 161670) | Hydrothermal vent sediment bacterial communities from Southern Trench, Guaymas Basin, Mexico - 4870-07-1--2_MG | ecosystem: Environmental > Aquatic > Marine > Hydrothermal vents > Sediment ... | reverse complement strand
GTAAAAAATAATGAAATTTGAGTATGATCATATAAGAGACTTACTTTATATATATTTTGGCAAACCTGGAACCACCGTAGCTAAGACTTCAACGGTTGCCCCTGGGATACATATAGATATTGATAAAAATGGGAAGCCTCTAGGCATAGAGATACTAGATGCCTCTGAAGTTATGGGAGAAAAACTAGAATTTGTTTTTCTAGGTTTAAAATATGCACTTAAAAAAGCTGTTTAAAATGTTAAAAAACTCCTTACGCCTATGAACCAGATCAACCAAATGAACCAAACAAACAAAATGGACGAAATAAACCAGATCAACCATATCTATGAAGATTACTCGCTTTGAAGACCTTGAATGCTGGCAAGGGGCAAGATTACTTACAAAAATGGTCTATGACACAATTAAGCAAAATAGGAATTTTCAAAAAGACTTAAGGCTCTGCAGTCAAATACAAAGTGCAGCAGGCTCTGTGATGGCAAATATAGCTGAAGGATTCGTTAGGAGATCAAATAGAGAATTCACTCAGTTTCTGTTTATAGCAATGTCATCATCAGCAGAAGTACAAAGCCACCTTTATATCGCTTTAGACCAAGGATATATTAAGCAAGAAGAATTTAGTAAAATATATAATCAGGCAGATAAGACAGCTAAATTAATTTCTGGACTTATTAAGTACTTAAAAGAAAATGAAAAACAGTGGAGACTAAATAAACCAAAGAAACCAGATAAACTAGAATAACCAGATAAACCAGACTAACCCCTTGACATTTTTCCCCTGCCTGTATATATTATTTATGTCCATAAAGGCGGAGGCATGCCTAAAAAAAGCCTTGAGTCGTAAATCGTAAAGAGTAAAGTGTTAAAAAACTCCTCACACCTCACGCTTTACACCTCACACCTCACGCTTTACAGTTCACACTTTACGCATATGAACCAGATCAACTAGACAAACCAAAGAAACCAGATAAACTAGATTAACCAGAGCAACTAGATCAATGAGGTAAATCAATGAAAAAAGCATTTATTACAGGTATTACTGGTCAAGATGGTTCTTATTTAGCGGAGTTTCTGTTAAGTAAGGGTTATGAAGTGCATGGCCTGATCCGTCGGGCCAGCACCTTTAATACTGGCAGAATAGACCACATATACGTTGACCCACATACACCAGGTGCTCACTTATTTTTACATTATGGAGACCTTTCTAATTCTGAACAAATTTCTAATATTATTTACAATATTAAACCTGATGAGGTTTATCATTTAGCAGCTCAAAGTCATGTAAGAGTTAGTTTTGATATGCCAGAATATACAGGGGATATAACAGGACTTGGAACAACAAGGCTTTTAGAGGCAATAAGGAGAAGTGGGAACAAAATAAAATTCTATCAAGCCTCTTCTTCAGAGATGTTTGGTGCATCTCCCCCACCCCAAAATGAGGATACACCTTTCCGTCCCCGGAGCCCTTATGCTGCAGCAAAAGTTTATGCCTATTGGATGGTAAGGAATTATCGTGATGGATATAATATGTTTGCCTGCAATGGAATATTATTTAATCATGAAAGTCCACGTAGAGGTGAAACATTTGTAACAAGAAAGATTACTAGAGCACTAGCCAATATTTTAGCGGGAAAACAGAAAAAATTATATTTAGGAAACCTAAATGCAAAAAGGGATTGGGGCTATGCCCCAGAATATGTTGAAGCTATGTGGCTTATGCTACAACAAGACAAACCTGAAGACTATGTGATAGGCACTGGGAAATCTCATTCAGTAAGGGAATTTGTAGAAAAAGCCTTCAAATATGTAGGTATTGAAATAGAGTGGGAGGGAAAAGGGATTAAAGAAAGAGGAATAGTAAAAAGTGTAAGACTTGAGGCGCCTCACGATTCACGCTTTACGTTCTCTCCCAGACCTGGTGATGTAATAATCGAGATTGATCCTCGCTATTTTCGTCCCACAGAAGTTGAGCACCTACAAGCCGATATCAGAAAAGCAAGGAAGAATCTTTTATGGGAACCAAGAGTAACATTTGATGAGCTTATTAAGATAATGGTAGATTATGACTTAAAACTTGCGGGATTAAAACCTGTAGGTGAAGGGATAAAAATCTCTATAAACAAAGGATTTTCTTACACAAATCATAATTATGAGAGAGTTAGAGAAGGCTGTTAAGATTAGTTGAAGTGAATTGAAGTTAGTAAGGTTGTAAAGGTTATAAAAGTTGCAGAGATTATATAGGGTGTAAGTGTTGCAAAGGTTAATACCAAATGAACAAAAATAGCAAGATATTTGTTGCAGGGGCAACCGGACTGGTTGGTGGGGCTATAGTCAGAAAATTGTTAGATGAAGGTTTTACCAACATTATTGGCTCTTATCACTCCAAAGACCCTTCCTCAATCTATCCCTCACACCTCACACCTCACACTTTACGCTTTACGAAAATAGATTTAACAAGACAAAAGGACACAGAAGAGTTTTTTGAAAAAGAAAGGCCAGAATATGTATTTTTGGCCGCTGCCAAAGTTGGAGGAATATTAGCAAACAACACTTATAAGGCCGACTTTATCTATGAAAACATAATGATTGCAGCAAATGTAATCCACGCAAGCTATAAATATGGGGTAAAAAAACTACTTAATTTGGGCTCATCTTGTATTTATCCAAAATTTGCCCCTCAACCTATGAAAGAGGAATATTTATTGACTGGATTGCTTGAACCTACAAACGAACCCTATGCCATTGCAAAGATTGCAGCAATAAAGCTTTGTAGATATTATAATGAGCAATATGGAACAAACTTTATTTCTGTAATGCCAACAAATCTTTATGGGCCAAATGATAACTTTGACCTTTATACATCTCATGTTTTGCCTGCACTTATAAGAAAATTCCATTTAGCTAAGTGTCTTGAAGAGGATAATTGGGAGGTTCTCAGAAAAGATTTAAATCGTTATCCTGTAGAAGGTGTAACAGGTAAATCCTCTAAAGAGGAAATTTTAAATATCCTTGCCAAATACGGTATCACTGTTCACACCTCACACCTCACAAATCACGAATCACGTGTTACAGTAACCCTCTGGGGAAGTGGAGAGCCCTATAGAGAATTTTTGTATGTAGATGACCTAGCTGATGCTTGCATATTTTTAATGAAAACCCTGCACGCCTCACGGCTTACACCTCACGGATTTCTAAATATAGGTACAGGAAAAGATTTAAAGATAAAAGAATTAACAGAGTTAATTAAGGAAATTGTGGGTTTTAAAGGGAAAATAGAGTGGGATACATCTAAACCAGATGGAGCACCCAAAAAATTATTAGATGTGTCAAGGATAAATGCACTTGGGTGGAGGTCTAAAACAAGGTTAGAGGAAGGAATAAAAAGGACTTATCGGTGGTATTTGGGAGATAATCAGAGCAAAAAGTAGCCTGTCCCCTTTTGTACAAAAGTTTTATGTACATGTTACAATAGATTAAAAAAGGGGTATTGGGGATATCCTGATATTTCTACCAGAATTTTATCAAAATTCAATTTAGTCAAAAAGTTATGAAAAAGAAGGATACTAAACCAATCAAATTTAACAGTAAATTATGGCGTTTAAGGTAAAGAAGCCCTACCTGAGGAGGTTTTTTAATGCTGTGGCGAATTTTTCAAAAGATAGAGCCCACTTTAATAAGCTTATACCGAAGACTTAGCCAGCCACCTGTGCCGAATCTTAAGGGTGATCGAGATATAGAGTATTCGTGGGTCACTGCAAACATGCCCGAAGGCCCTGGCGAAGCTTTGGATTTTGGATGTGGACCAAGTTGGATGGGCCTTTTGGCGGCGAGAAAAGGATTTAATGTAACGGCATGTGACCTTAAATCTGTGAAATGGTTTTATGAGCACCCAAATCTTAAATTTATTCAGGGAGATATTTTTAAATTGTCTTTCCCTTCAGAATATTTTGACCTAATTATAAACTGCTCAACTATTGAACATGTTGGCTTAGTTGGTCGTTATGGAGTTATTGAATCTAAGCCCGATGGGGATATCGAAGCGATGGAAATACTTAGAACAATCTTAAAGCCTAATGGTATTATGCTTCTAACCATTCCTGTAGGATGTGATAAAGTATTTGTGCCTTTACATCGTGTATATGGTAATAAACGACTGCCCAAATTACTTCAGGGCTGGGAAGTTATAAAAAAGGAATACTGGATAAAAAATGACGAAAACCGCTATATTTGCGTTAACGAATCTATAGCTCTAAACAAAGAACCATTACCACACTGCTATGGATTAGGACTGTTTGTATTAGAGAAACCCATAAATAATACAAAAATCAGAGATAAGCGATGTTAAGTTACTCTCTGCCCAGGTTAATTAGAAAGTGAAGCCACATAAGGACTACAACTACTATAGAACGTGGTTTTAAGGTAAAAAGAGGGGTAATGGACATTTCCTACCATTTCGGACAGTGACAATCTTGAAACAGCTCCTTTGTACTACATGTTGGCTAGGGTCATTTGATAGTAGCTTTTAAGAGACTGTAATGCAAAAGCGACAGGTTCTTATAAATGCCATATTTTCTGTAATTCAAATTGTGGTTATCGGTGTAGTACTGTTTGTCCTATACCGTTTTTTACTCAATACCATAGGTGTGAAACAATTGGGAATCTGGTCTCTTGTGCTTGCAACTAGTTCTGTAGCTCAAGTAACCAATTTTGGACTGGCCGGAAGTGCAGTAAAGTTTGTAGCCAAATATACAGCCCTTGAAGAAAGTGAGAATGTTTCTGGGGTAATCCAGACGGCGGCTATCTCTATGGCATTTATTGCAGCTTTTGTTTTGCTTATTGCATATCCAATAATTAAAAAGATTTTTACATTAGTAGTGCCACCAGAATCCCTTCCTTTGGCAATTGAGATTTTACCCTATGCGTTTTTGGCTTTGTGGTTTGTGGTGGTAACTGGTGTGTTCCAAGCTGCCTTAGACGGGAGACAGCGGGTAGACATCCGAAGTAGCCTTTTGATGGGAAGTGCAGTTCTAAATTTAATTTTGTGTTTTATCTTAGTTCCCGTTTATGGTCTGCTTGGTGTCGCCTATGCTAGGGTGCTTCAGGTATTAACAATGTTCTTAGTCAGTTGGGTCTTATTAAAAAGATATGTTACCCTGCCGCTCATACCATATAGATGGGATAAACGCTTATTCAAAGAAATAGCAGGCTATGGTATAAGTTTCCAGATAATTTCAATAACTTCTATGTTCTATGATCCAGTAACCAAGGCACTACTCAGTAAGTTTGGTAATCTAGCCATGGTAGGCTATTATGAAATGGCAAGCAGGATGATTCAGCAGTTTAGAGCTCTCGTTGTTTCTGCCAATCAGGTGCTTGTCCCTGCTATTGCGGATTTAAAGGAAAGAACTCCTGAAAAAATAGACTTAGTTTATTTGAAATCTTATCAACTATTATTTTATCTTATTGTGCCATTATTTTCATTAATTATCATATCATTACCTTTGATATCAAAAATATGGATTGGCCATTATGAGAATGTCTTTATAATTATTGGGATACTCTTAATAATTGGCTGGTTCTTAAATACATTAAACGCACCTGCTTATTTTGCATACCTTGGGATTGGAGAACTTTACTGGAATGTTATAGGCCACATTACTATAGGTGTATTAAATATTTGTTTGGGATTTCTTTTAGGTATGACTTTTGATGGTATAGGGGTAGTTGTTGCCTGGACTATTTCTCTTGCTTTGGGAAGTAGCATAATTTATTTATCTTACCACATAAAACACAACATTCCTTTAATCGAGTTGCTACCCAAAGCAAGTAGGATGATGATTGCGACGTGTTTGATTGGCATATTATCTACTCTCATAATTCAGCATAAGCTTAATCATATTTTTAATGCAAGTACGCCAAATACTATAATTCTTTTTTTGTTCTCAATAGTTGTTTTTATCTTTCTCTGGCTACATCCGATGCGAAAATGTTTGGTCGGATGGATTAGTAAGCATTTGTTACAAGTAAAGAGCCCATGATTAAATTGTTTTTAAAAGGGACTATGACAATTAAAAAATAGAAAGACACCTGATGAATCCCTAGGGATATATTATAGTACAGTTGAAAAGCAAGCTTAAAATAATATGTTATGGTCTAAAACATCAGGTACAGATATTTATTCAGAGGTAAAGTTATTTAATGAAGGGTTGAAAATAATTTAAAAATTGAAAAAATAGATTTATGTTTTCCAGACACATTATAGAAAAAATGAGATTTAATAGGGGAAGAAACTTTTGACGAGGTCGAGCTTGGAGATGTGGATGCAACAACAGGGATTATATATCCATGTATTAAATATCTTTATGAAAAGTCAGAGAAGTTTGAAGAGCTATTAGTAACTAGATCGGATAGACGTTTATTTATATTTTTTAATTGTACAATAGTGGTACCTGATGAATGTTTTTATCGGAATGGAAATTATTATTGTTATTTTCAAATGCTCAAAGACAAAGGAAGAAATTAATACCTCCTAATGTAAATGAAAGCTTTAACGAATTTTTAGACGTAATAGATAATAAGTGAAGAGGTCATCCTTTGTGCAGTAGGGATAACAGAGTCAGGAGAAAAAGGAGTTTTTGGAATTTCACAAGATGTCTAACCTAAATTACAAAATGAGATTTGGGAGGGTAAGCCCATTGCTAATTTTTAATTTTACGCAAATGAGGGGATAGTACCATGGGTTATTTTTATAATAATTTGATTCAACAAAAATTGATTTCAGAAAAATTAGGAGAATCCTTAGAAAAATTAAAACCTCTAGTTTCCATTATCACTGTTTCTTTTAATCAGGCAGTATATTTAAGGGATGTACTTGAATGTATAAAAGGCCAAACTTATGAAAATATAGAGCACATAGTGATAGATGGTGGTTCTACAGATGGGTCAGTTCAACTCCTGAAAAAATATGAAATGGAGTACAACCTTAGGTGGGTTAGTGAAAAGGACAGGGGACCAACTCATGGGATGAACAAAGGATTAACGATGGCAAAAGGTGAGATCCTGTCTATTCTTAATGCAGATGATTATTACGTGGATTCTAACACCGTACGTACAGCTGTAGAAGCGCTTAAATCTGATATAGATATGGTATACGGTAATTGCTATATTGTTACTAGTAATAATAAATTATTGAGAAAATGGATACCGCCAGATTTTAAACTATCTACATATCTATTATCTGGAATTAGCTACATACCAGCAAATACCGTTTTTTTTAAACGAGAAATCATACAAAAAATTGGCTATCTAAATGAAAGTTACAAGTGCGCAATGGATTATGATTTTTTTCTTAGAATTGGGATGGCTGGCTTTAAGATTAGAAAAGTTCCTAAAATATGGGCTGCATGGCGGATACACGGTGGAAATATCTCCATTAAAAAACAGAAAGAACAAATTGAAGAGAGTACTAGAATAAGGAATAGATATCTTTCCACTTACTTTAAAAATAAAAATATAGCCCGGTTACATTTTTTACTTTATAAATCTGAGAATGGGCTTAGGAAAATTTTGCAAGAAAGAATTAGTATTTTTGATATACTTAGGATAAGTGTTAGAAATATACGATCATTTATACGTTTTTAGTAGATTGATTCAATGGTTAAAACCGCATATTTTCTCATAAATTTAGTTTTATTTATAATGATAGCATTTGATAGAAAATTTATTTTTAAGCATAGAATTTCGCCATTCGGATTACCTATCAATATAGTAGAAATAGCGTTCTCTTTGACATTTTTCTTGACGCTGACACTCTATTTACTCAAGCCAGTTCGGATCAAACCTGCAAAATTCTTGTTCTTTCTATTTAGCCTAAATACTATTTCATTTGTAAAAGGCGTGGTGAACCACTACCCAAGGTATAGTTTGTTTGCGGAAATGCGTGTGCTATATTTGTTTATTTTGGGATATATTACATTCTACACAATAGTAAATTGGAGTGAGAAACCTAATTGGCAAAGGATAAAAACAACGATTAAAGTTATTATAGTAGGTTCATTGATAAGTTTCATATGGCATATGGTCTATATGATGAAAGGCTATACGACTTATCAAGCGGTTGGTTTGGCTTCTATATTTTACCAGATATCTTTTTTCTTTCTATTATCAGCAAAGACTACATCTGTCACAATTTTTACACCTTTTTTAGACACTGTAATGCTATCCATAACAGCTGCTGCTATTATTTACAAATTGGAGAGAGCTATATGGCTAACAAGTCTCCTTGGGTTGTCATTTATTTTTTTATTAAAGCCAAAACATAGCAAATCCGCAATTCTAACAACTAGTTTCACACTATTTTTTATTCTATCTATGGTCCTATTTTTAATGCCCAGCATGGCTACCTTAAACCAAAGAGTGAAAGAAAGATTTGAAACTATGTCATCTTTTCAAAAAATTTTAGGTCCAGAAGGTATAGACAAGCGATTAATCGAAGCCAGAGTGGGTATTAATGAATTTAGAAATTTGTCATATTTAGGGAAAATAATTGGCGGAACTGGCCATGGCAAAGTACTACGGGAATATATACCTTATGAGAACATTTTAAAGAAAATTTATTACTTTCATAGTTCGTATATATTTTATCTGGTAAAGTGTGGATTGTTAACTTTAGTTGTATTTCTTTTTTTTCTTTTGCAGCCTCTTTTTGACCTCCTCAAAGTAGTTAGAAGAAATAGAAATGGAAAAGCTTCCTTTCTTGCCTTATCTTTAGTGACAATTATGGTTACTAGGCTGGTAAGTACTTTTTCAGATGGTACTTTATCGGATCCTTATTTAATTCTCTTTTTTGGGTTCATTACAGCTCTTTGTTACAGTCTTAAAAGATGGTTAGCTTACATTACTTAGACTTAGGCAAATTGTTCAGTAAAAATTAAAATATAATTTGACATTTATTTATGAGAATTAAAAATCACACACAGAAGGCAAGCATATGCGAATCTTAATTACTTCATATTATAAAGTAATTGCAGGTGGAGCCGTCAAAGTTTCACGGCTTTTAGCTAAAGGACTGGCACAAAACTTTGGCCAGCATTACTGTATAGATTATTTAATTAATGAACTGGACCCGGAAGATAGAAATGAATTAATGAAATATGTATCAAATATTTTTCAGTTGACAATAAGAAAACTAATCCTGTTCTGTCTTGATAAGCTAAAGCATTATGACTTAGTAATAATAAATGGCTATAGGAATCTTTTTACCTTGTTGATATGTATGTTTTGCAAATTTTATAGAATTCCATATGTAATTAATACCCATGGAACTACTTTTCTCATTAGGGAAGCTGAACCAAATATATTAAAGCTAACTAAAAAGAGGATTTTTGATATCTTGATTGGAAAGAAAATATTAAACTGGTCAAGTTTGATCGTAGGGATATCCGAAATAGATAAGGAAAATATTGAGAAACTCGGGTTAAGTTCTTCTAAGATTTCGGTCATTTATAATCCTATCGATTTAGAACAAGAATTGAAATACAATCTCCAGCAAAAACCCATTAGTAATTTAGAAATGGCTAAGTTTAATATCTTATATATTGGGATACTGCACAAACAAAAAGGTATAGATGTGTTACTAAAAGCTTTCAAAAAGCTAGATAATTCGTATCATTTGAGGATTGTGGGACCCGATCAGGGATATAAAAATAACATATTAAAAATCATTTCCAAAGAAGGAATTAAAAATGTCGAAGTTCTCCCCCCTATGCGGGAGAAAGAAAAGTTCACTATGTTTAGGTGGGCAAATGTTATTGTATACACGGCCAAATTTGAAGGCTTTGGTTATGTCCCATTCGAGGGGCTACTTAATGGGGTTGTCTCGATTGTTTCCAGGGACACAGGATGCGGATTTATTATCTCAAAAAATAAAATAGGTTATGTGGTACCTTATGGAGATGTGTATGCACTTATCGATGCAATTAAGCATGTTAGGACTAATCCTGAGGAAGTTAATGAGATGATACAACGAGGCAGAAAGTTCATATATTCTAATCTTTCCTTGGACCATATAGCGACAAAATGGCATCATAACATTAGTAGCATCCTTAAGAGGAATCAAAATGTTTAATAAATTATATTATTACTGGAAACGTAATAATTGGATGATAGACCTAAGGACTTATTTTAGTAATTATGATGATGTTCCTATTGACAGACCAATATTCTTACTGGGATTTCAGTGCGGAGGAACAACTTTAGTATCACGAATGTTGAGGAGACACCCATCTATTGTATCAGTAACGGGGAATTATCGCTATTGGTCAGGTGCTGATGAGATGCATACTGTTCTAGGACCAATTTTGCCGGCTGAATTGACTGGGTGTAGATATAAAGTTCCTTGTCCAAAGCATCCGATTTTTAGGCCACCGAGAAGTTGGACTTATGCATGTGATGAACTTTTGCCTTTTTATAGAAAGACTGCAGAAGATGCCACGCCAGAATTAAAAAGAAAATTTAAAAGGATAATCCGTATGGTTATAGCAAAACACGCCATCAATAAAAATCATGCTCGCTTTATAGACAAAAGTCAAGTTTTCACTGTAAGAGTATCATTAATAAATGAATTATTAAAAGAGCATAAGCCAAAATTTATATTGTTGGTCATGAATCCATATATCCTATGCTATAAGGCGGCCGATGGAGCGGCAGGTGATATGAAACGTCTTAAAAGAAGAATTCTTACTCAAACACGTTTAGAAATTTGTGCTCAACATTGGGCAAACTCTATGAAATGTGCCTTAGAAGACAAAGAAAAAAATAACAATTTAAATATGTTAGTTATTCGATTTGAGGATATTTTAAAGAGTCCAGTCAAAAACTTAAAAAAAATTTGTGATTTTGTCGAATTGGACTTTATTGAAGATATGGTTCCTCAACCACATCATAAAATTCCATTTGGTTCAAGGTTCCCAGAACGCTGGTATCCATTAAGGCCTAATCTGGAGCAGAAATATCTTAAAAAGATAAAAAAAGAAGAAATAAGAATTGTTAGTGAATGGTGTCAGGAACTTGCATTAAGATTTGGATATAATGTTCCTAAATGAAAGGAATATTTTAAACATAATTTAAGTGATAAAAATTGATTGTTTTATCTATAGTTATAGTAAACTATAATGCTAAAAATTACTTGGAAAAATGTGTTAAGTCTGTCTATTTAGATAGTTCAATAAATCAAGCGGACTTTGAAGTTATCATAGTAGACAACGGGTCAGTAGATGGTAGTGCTGAAATGGTAGAGAAAAAGTTTCCGGATGTGAAATTGATTAAAAATAGTAAAAATGAGGGGTTTATTAAGGCAAACAATAAGGGGATTAGGGAAAGTAAGGGCAGATATATATTATCACTAAACAATGATACTATAGTTTTACCTGGTGCCCTACATGCTATGGTTTATTTTATGGATACCCATCCTGAAGCAGGGGCTTGTGGCCCTAAGGTGTTGAATAGTGACGGAACTATCCAGCACCAATGCAAAAGAGGCTTTCCTACCATTTCATCAGCACTTTCTTATTTTTTAGGCTTGCATAAACTCTTTCCTAAAAGCAAATTCTTTGGACATTATCTAATGACCTATCTGAATCCTGATGAAGTAAATGAAGTAGATTCACTATCAGGAGCTTGTATGATGGTTAGGAGAGAGGTTGTAGACCAGGTTGGTCTTTTAGATGAAAAGTTTTTCATGTATGGAGATGACCTTGATTGGTGTTATAGGATTAAAAAAGCTGGATGGAAGGTATATTATGTCCCTCAAGCACAAATTATACACTATGGAGGAAAGAGCAGCCAAAAAGTACCATATAGAGGAATATTGTGGTTTTATAGGGCAGCTCATATTTTTTACAAAAAACATTACGCTAAAGATCATAATCCTATAATAAATTGGTTGGTATACGGCGGAATATGGGTTAAAGCATTATTGTCTTTAGGCATTAATTTATTAAGGAAAGAAAAAGTTGTGGGTTCAAGAAAGCCCTGAGCTTAGGATAAATAACGAGTACATTCTGTGATTCTTCCCTCCTTAGCGGTATTCAGGAAGAGGCACCTTCTCTTGGAAGGCCTGTTTTAGTAATGAGGAATGTTACAGAGAGGCCAGAGGGGATTGAGGCAGGGGTAGTAAAATTGGTAGGGACAAATAAAGATAAGA
>Ga0190304_1001112_pt1 | contig 12231 bp, 3 predicted proteins | sample 48700712_MG_FD_161670 | JGI IMG/M metagenome (GOLD analysis project Ga0190304, IMG submission 161670) | Hydrothermal vent sediment bacterial communities from Southern Trench, Guaymas Basin, Mexico - 4870-07-1--2_MG | ecosystem: Environmental > Aquatic > Marine > Hydrothermal vents > Sediment ... | reverse complement strand
CGACCCGCAATCATAGAGGAATATGAGGGGTTTAAAGGCAGGAAGAACTATGCTGCGAATGAGGGCGGCGGATATTATGCTGCGAGATTAGCAGTTGCAGAAGCGTTACACAGGATGCGGCGGCAGGCGGGCGTTATGGTATTCCGGCAAATCTATCCGGAATATTCCATTCCTCTTGGCGTATGGGTGGTGCGAGAGACCGTGCGGGCTGCATTTAGAAACAGAAACCGTCCTGAGAAGTTTGACACCAAAAGCGAGGCACTGAAGTACATTGATTCGCGATTACGATTACGATTAGGTGCAAATGAAGGAATATCGTCAGGAACAGGAATAGGAATTAAAGATATCGAGCCGCTGAGCAGGATATTAAGGCAGAAACGAATTACTGAGTTCTGATTTCTGATTTCTAACCCGTGCTCTGGCATAATGATTTTTAACTCCACTTATGGATGACTAATTTAATATTATCCAAATGGGTAATATATCGAAAAAAATAGAAAATTTTTTAAAAGATTTCAACAAACTTAAAGATTTAATTTTTTATTGTGCTACCATTAGGGATAAAAAAGCAAAGGTGTGAAAAGTGAAGGGTAAAGGTGAAGAATTGAAAAGGGTGTCCCGCACATGGCGTGAAATCAAAGCCCAAAAGATATCATCTGAAAAGGGCAAATATGTTAAGGTGCCTGCGGGTGCAACGGTTAAGGTGTTCTACGCAAAGCTGGAATCAACAAAGTGGACACCAACGGCGATGGATACGGGGGTGTTGCACATAACATAAAGAAAAAATAAAAAAAGGAGGTGATGGGATATGCTCTGGCACAAATATGCCCAAACCAAAGGAGGCGCTAAAAGCAAAATAGCTTTTGGAGATGTATATTTAAACAGAAAGGAGGTGAAAAATAAATGAAAAAAATAGCTCTATTGGTTCTATTAACACTTGCTTTGCTGTGTACTGCCGGAGCACTCGCACTGTTATACAATAATCATGCGAGCGTCAATATGCCAGAAGAAGCTCCATCTGTGCTTATGTCACAAGCTCTTCAGGCAACAACCATGTCAGAAGAAGACCCATTCGCAACTATCGGCGAGGATTTTCTGGTTGTGGGAAAAGAAAGTGGCGCCCCTGTATTTTACATTCTGTTCGATAACACGCACATATACATTGACATAGAAGACGATGGCGTGTGGGAAGAACACATCGTTAGAAATGCAGGAAGCAGCTACACGGTTTCGATACCAACACGAACAATTTTATATGGAACAAGAATACATACCGACAAGCCGGTGATTTACTGGCAGCGATTACATGGGTATGACGTCATACCACCTATCGGTGCTCTGCGAACAAGTTATTATGTGTATGGAGGAACGTGGTATGTTGTAGTTCCAGAGAACACCACTATAAATGTGGATAACAATGATGACGGCACCATTGACAGCTCTATTAATGTAACACCATTGACACGGAATTCTGTCTCAGCGAGTAACTTTGCCCGTGTATTCGCTGACAAACCCTTTTATCTATACTGCTCTTCTACACTGGCTACGCAGAGTGGAACTGACTTTTATCTACCTTGGACTGAGATTAATAGATTGATCGTGACAGAGAATAATACATTGCTGAAGATTGACATAGACAATGACGGGCACTACGATGAGGAGCATACCTTGAACAAAGGTGTTGTCACTAACTTCGCAGGGTTTACCTTCAATCACGGAGCACATATATGGACAGATAAACCTGTAGCGATATTTTCTCGTTATTGGAATACCTATCGTGTGCTTCCGTCGAATATGATTGGAAATGACATGTGGAGCCCTGGCTCTGGTAGTGACTATTATATAACCGGCTTCTTCAAGGAAGACACAGGGCTATACAGCAATACAACTTATTACATAGACAAAGTAACCGACAACGACCTCATTCCTGACGCTACTGGTGTGGTAAATGCAAACCAGTATAAAAGCTTGCCCAGTCTGGGTATGATACATACCTGGGGTAATATGCCTTTCATTGAATCGTATTACCATAACTACGGCACTATTCCTTATTCCTCCATAACCTCAACTACCTATGGCACACAGAAAGTTTTGGGTGCTAACGAGTCAACGGAAATATATGTTCGTGTGTTCAATCCATTTGCGACTACTACCGCAAACAATCTCAGCATAACAGTTCCCATACCAAAGAACTTCTCACTGCACGATGGAAACAACCTGACGCTGAACATCGAAAAACGATTTCTTAGAAACGATACAGTGATTGCAAATGACACAATCGTGGTAAGTCCAACAAATACCGGTGAAAACTTCGTGTTTACTATAACAAAGACTAACACATCGCTTCTCAGTTCGTTAGAGCCGATGACCTACTACGATATACGATATCAAGTAGTTACGCCACCAAGGTATGGAAGTTACAGATTTGAACCAGTGAGTTTGAGCTTTGACGCCGAGACATGGAACATGCCCCAGTAGCAAGGCTGGTTTAGTGAGGATGATGCATGAACACTATGCTCGATAAAAAGTTATTTTTTATCCTTGTAGCTACGGTGCTTGCAGTGGCTTGTTTGGTAGCCAGTGCTGGTGCAGCCTCAAAGCTCGTGGTAATAAATGAATCCCATTCTGCATCATCCTCTGGTTTTGTTTTAACGACTTATATCCCGGTAAGCGAGCTAAATACATCCATACAAGCACATTCAGCAGCCTCCCCTATTTTTTCCTCTATGGTTATTGCTAATCCTCCAGTATATAACCGAACTTCCCTTTCTACATCGCTAGAACACCATGCCACGAATTCATCCTACTTTAACCTGCGTACCTACGAGATCCCTGGCAACTTATCTACAAATATACAATCCCATTCAACAAACTCCTCTGCTTTTTCCTCTAATGTCATTCCTAATCCACCAGTATATAACCGAACGTCTCTTTCCACGTCAATTCAACCACACGTGACTAATTCTTCGAGTTTCAAAGTATACCCTCACGAGACTGTAATTAAATTAAATGTTTCTCAACAATCACATACGATTAATAGTAGTGGTTTTACTTTACAGATACCCATTCCTCCCACTCCTCCGCCCGTACCACCAAAATTAAACATATCCGTGCAATCCCACGCAATTAACTCATCTTATTTGATACTAAACGTTCCATATACCCCACCAACTATTGCAGATTTGATAGTAACCGATCTCTCGTGGACACCAACCACATTTAGTGATGGCGATGAGATAACCCTGATAGGAACTGTTAAGAATAACGGAACAGCAAGCACAGCTAAAAGTTTCTATGTCGCGTTCTATGTTGACGATAATTTCATTGGTGCGAGCAATGTGCCACCACTTAAAGGAGGCGTTTCCACTGTGGTTACCCAGGGTTGGATTGCTGAACCTGGCAATCATACCGTCAAGGTAAAGGTAGATTATTACAATTTCATCAATGAGTCAAACGAACTCAACAATGAAAGAACTGCATCTCTTCCTTATATAGACCATGCTGATTTAGTTGTTTCTGATATAACATGGACTCCAGGCACTATCAATGTTGGCGATTTGGTAACTTTCAATGCAACTATTAAAAATACAGGAACTGGAAGCACATCCAGAAAATTTTATAACGCATTCTACATTGATGATAGTCTAATAGGTGGAAAATGGATAAAAGGTTTATCTGCTGGTAATTCTATTAACGTTAGCCAAACTTGGATTGCCACTTCCGGTAGCCCCACAATAAAAGTAAGTGCTGATGCCAATAATCATGTTTCAGAGTCAAACGAAACTAACAATGATAGAAGCAAACCTTTATACGGCATAGCACAGGCAGATATTATCGTAGCTGATATAACCCGGACACCCGCCATATATAATGATGGAGATACCGTCACTTTTACTGCGAACATCCAAAATATTGGAACCGGAAGCACATCCAGAACATTCTATAACACTTTCTATATTGACGGAAGCTCAATCGGTGGAGAGTGGATAAGTGGTCTTTCCGCTGGAAGTTCTATTAGTATTACTCAGACTTGGACAGCCACTCCGGGAAGTCATACTTTCAAAGTAATAGCAGATTCTAATAATGCAGTTCCCGAATTAAATGAAACAAATAATGGAAGAAGTGAATTACTACCAAGCACAGAGCAACCGGATATAACTATTACCGACGTAACATGGACTCCAACTATTATAGATGATGGAGATTCAGTAACATTTACTGCAACGATTAAAAACAATGGTGGGAACACAAATAGAGATATTTACACACGATTTTACATGGATGGGAATGCCATAGGACAATCAAAGACTGCTGGCTTATCTTCTGGAGAGACCACTAATGTTCAAAGCCGGTGGGAAGCAACCCCGGGCAGTTATAACCTAACCATCGTTGCAGATGTTTACAATGATGTTACCGAATACAATGAAGAGAATAACATCGTAACACATTCATTGCCATATATAGAATATCCTGAATTGATGGTTTCTAACATAAACTGTACGCCAAAAACACCCATAGAAAACGATATAGTTACTATCGTAGCGGATATAACAAATGTTGGTGGTGACACAGTAAGAGAATTCCATGTAAGGCTTTCCGTTGATGAGTCTATCATTGCCGATAAAAGTATAACCGGCTTATCATCTGACGAATCTGTTGATTTATCAACTACGTGGCAGGCGGTAGTCGGAAAGCATGATGTAAAAGCAATGATAGATACATCTAATGCTGTCATCGAATCAAACGAGACTAATAATGAACTATCAGCATCTATACAAGTTAGACCTGTACCTCCAGGGAGTGTTTCTGTAACTGTATATGATATAACAGGATCAGCCGTACAAGGTGCTTTGGTCAGTTTAAGTAAGAAAAATGTTTACAATGTCATCACAAATACAACCAATCTTAACGGTGTGACTTTGTTTGAAAACTTATCCGCAGGAAACTATTCTTTGCAAGCATCCGCAAGTGGTTATCAATATAACTCAACAATTATTACGGTAAAGCCTGGAGAGATTAGTAGTACTGAGTTAATATTAGCACCAAATGGCGCTATTATTGGCACCGTTAAAGATTCTGTTACAAATGCTCCTATAAGCGGGGTGGAAGTTGCCATGTCCGATGGGATAACAGAATCCACATCAACAAACACAAATGGAGGGTTTTCATTTACAAATGTAACACCAAACACATATACAATATCTGCTTCTATTCTGGGATACAAAACAAACTCAACCGTAGTTGAAGTGAAATCTGGAGAAACAGTCATTGCAAATGTACTACTTGAGCCATTCGGGTCCGTACGCGGAAAAATTACAAATACAAGTGGTACCGCAATAGTTAATGCGAGTGTCTTATTGAGCAGGAAAGACGCATTTTCCGCCGCAATAAATAACACAAACATCGCTGGAGAATTTTCTTTTACACACATTCTCCCCGGAAATTATACTATACAAATATCTGCTGACGACTACGAAAGTAAAGAACTCGACATCAGTGTCGAAAGTGGAAAAACAACCAATATAGATGTTGTATTGAGAATGATGCCAATAGTGGAAGGAGAAGTTCGGAGTAATACCGGAATTCCAGTTTCTGGTGCTTTGGTCACAGTATATGGAGAATATAAGACCGTTGGGTATGGTTATACCGAATCTGATGGGCATTATAGAATAATTCTTCATGACTCTGGTCTCTTCATTGCAAAAGCATCTGCTAATGGCTATGCCGAGAACACAACGATAATAACAACTCGAATTGAAAATATTACCACCGTTAATTTCACGCTGACACAACACGGCTTTGTTAATGGCAGCATAACTGATTCAATCTCAGGATTTCCCATAGACAATGCAACAGTATACCTTGATGGGTCTTTGACATTAACAAACCAAAAAGGGAAATATTCACACAGCGTAATGCCAGGTAACTATGTCATCAGAGCTTTTGCAAGAGAATACATACCAAATTCATCTGAAGTAAAAGTTGTTTCTGGTGAAACAAGCTATGTGAACCTCACCCTAACACCTGGTGGTAACATAAGTGGAACCATTAGAGACATACAGACTGGACTGCCCTTAAACGAAGCTTTTGTTTCATTAATTGCAAATGGAAAGACAAAGAGAATGAACAAAACCAATTTAGATGGGAAATATTTATTATCAAATATAGCACCAGAAAATTATACTATCAAAGCCTTTGCTGATGGCTATAATCCAAACTCGTCAGCAGTTTGCGTCGTATCGTATGAAACAAGTATTATTGACTTTTATCTTGTACCGAGCACAGTATGCATTCATGTCGACATTCCTGCAAAAATGTTCTCACGCGGTGAAACAGTAATCTTCAATGTAACAGTTACAAATCCTGCTGGTCAACCCTTAACAGAATCAGACCTTGCTAACCTAAATCTCGTTTTAGAGGGACAAAATGAAAGTTTACCCATTGATTTGCACAGAGTAGGCGTGGCATTTCTTGGTAACTTCTCTATTCCACCAAATGCAACCATAGGAGAATGGATTGTAAGAGCAAATGTCACAGACAATTTTGGAAATAAAGCAGAAGATATGCACTTTATCTATTTTGCTGATGCTTTCTTTATACAATTAGCAACAGATAAAACGAGCCATACACAAATTGATAATGCAACCTTTTATGTTGCAGTCTCAAGGTACAGCAATTTAACAAAATTCCTTACTGAACAAGACATTAATGTTACGCTTAACATACTGGATGAGAATAACAACAGCGTGGCATTTTTGCCCATGACCACAAATAATAACATATTCACAACGACTCTATCCCTAAACAAATTTAATGTTGGTAACTATACAGCATCCGTAACGATAGAGGATAAACAGGGTAATGTAATGAACGCAACAAAAGTATTTAAAGTCGTGGAAGATTTTGTTGTTACCATAAATACGGACAAACGTGTATATAATCGAACAGAGTTGGTTAGAATTTATGGAAATGTATTTTATATTAAAGGAGATTATGTTGCTGATGCCAGTGTGAGAATTAACCTGTATGTTAAAGGATTTATAAGAACATTTTACGTTACTACAAACGACAGTGGTTTCTTCGAGTATAACTTTATACCTTTCAACACAGAAGCTGGCTTATACAAAGTTGAAGCACAGACAACTTTTAATGAAATTGATAGGAAAGCAAGCACAGACTTCATAATACTTGGCCTATTAGCACAGGATGTTAAAGTAAGCATGTCAAAGAACTCCGTAAAAGATATAGAAATGCTAATAAGAAATGTAGGTGAAACAGAGTTAACAGGGATAACTGCGTCTATAAAAAATAATGTGCAGGATGGTGTTACTGCAACTATTATTAGTCAGCCTGCCTCTTTCATCCCTGCAGGGGGAAGCACAAAAATTAAAGTCCGAATAAATGCAAGTATAAATGCCATAGATTCAACAGATTTTGGTGTAATGGTAACTTGTGATCAGCACGCAATCGATTATGGGACGATTTATGTTAACACATATCCCGCAACACCTGTAGCGTTTGTTGATCCAACGGTAATCAAGGTAGGATTAAACCCCGGAAATGTTTCTACAACTTCAATTAACGTTACCAATATCGGTTATGGTGTAATGGAAGATGTTTATGTCACGCAGCCGAGCAATTCGTGGATAACTGTAACTTTTACCGATATAATGGATTTAAATCCCGGAGAAAGTAAAGTTTTTGATATAAACATTCATCCAGCAGAAGACACACCTTTAGGGATTTACGAGGATGAAGTAAAGATTATAAGCAGTAACCACCACCCGGTTAGTATATATTTAGTAGTCACAGTATCATCAGCTAAAACTGGAAGTCTATTATTTCATGTTGTGGATGACATAGGAGAAAATGTTTCAGAGGCATTCATAACATTACAAAATCAAGATGTTGGTACAGTCTATTCTGGCACAACACATTCAGCCTGTGCATTTAATGACATCCCCACGGGAAGATATTCATATATAATAAGAGCAAAAGCTCATGATACTATATCAGGAACTACAACTGTTGAGCCAAATATAATAAAAGACGTTGAAGAAATTTTGCCAACCAAGGTAATGGATGTTAAGTTAGATGTCTCACCAATTGTTATAAAAGATCAATATTTCATAACTCTTAACCTGACGTTTGAAACAGATGTTCCCTTACCTGTATTATTGCCAACACCATCTTATCTGGAACATAGCGTTAACAGATCTAAGGTTATAGAAGGGGGATATCAAGCACATGGCTGGATAACCATATATAATACAGGACTCATTTCAGTATTTAATGTTACGATAGATTCGTCTGAAATAAATACTCCAGGGTATAGTATTACATTTTTAGAAAATACGCCGAAAATAGTTATTGACGAAATTAAGGCGAAAAGCTCTGTAACACTCCCCTATTATCTGGAGATAACAGAAGGTACCAGAGTCTCCGGGTTAATTAATGGATTTCTGGGGAAAATTAAGATTGAAGGAGAATACATTTACTTTGAACCAAGAAGTGACGTAACACATACAGCACTAACAAGGTCAGAAATTCCTGTATTTATACGTATGGCGGGGAATAGGGAACTGATAGTTGATCCTTCTGTAATCTTCTTGATTAAAGAAGGATTTAGTCTGCTAAGTGTTATAAGACAACCTCTTACAGATTTGCCAGATATTAATATCACAAATGCTGGTGATGAAAATGTATTTATATTTAATCATGCAATAGGAGGAGCTATAAAAGCAGATGCAACCATTATAATAAATATTGTTAGTAGAGGAACTGTTCCGACAGGTTTTACTATTTACGTATTTGTGGGGTGCATATCACCCTATCAATATACCCCCTTCACGCCACCAGAGCTTTCGCCTGATCCTGACATTTTTAGAGTTGATTTACTGAAGCCTGTATCAATTCTCGAAAAATTTTTAGTACTGGAATATGCAGATAAGTACGGTGAGCACGATACTACTGTAATTTGTCCTTCATCTTTACTTCCATTACCGGATGAAAGTTGTGATGAATTTTGTGTGCTTATCGAGCCACCAAATGAAACAGTATATCTATCATCAACTGGTTTTGCTGTTACTGGATTAGAGAATGTTATAGGGTTCAAAATTCCCGCACCGAGTATCACGATGGGTGGTATACTATTCATGTACATGTGGCAGTATGATACTTATCCCAGTTTTCACGTAGTACCTTTTATCATAGTAGACCTTAACATGCCCGTTATAACAATTCCTGCCGGATCTGGAAGTGGATACGGAGGTGGATATGGAGGTGGATATGGAGGTGGATATGGAGGTGGTGGCCCTGCGGGTTGGGATTACCCTTACACTCCTCCATGCGCTGAATATTCACCTAAGCCAATAGTGCGTAAAGTAAGTTTCACACCAATAGAAACAGTGCATGAAAGGGTAAAGTTATCCATATCACAAGAAGCAACACTTGAAAGAGATGCTTTTGATGCAGCCTTGGAAATGACAAACAAGCTGGATGATAAAACTATTGAGGATGTAAAAGCAGAGCTTAAAATCTTTGATGAAAATGGTACTGATGCAACGGATAAGTTCTTCATAAAACAAGCGAGTTTAAGTAACATAGAAAATGTTAACGGCACCGGTTCAATTGATCCTACTAAAACTGCCACAGCTCATTGGACACTAATACCTGAACCAGGGGCTGGCGGTATGAATGACACAGGTAAGTTTTATTTTGTCCAAGCCCTTATCTCGTACACGGTTAATCAAAATTCGTTCAGTATCAATAGCACACAAGAAGTGATAAATGTTAGACCACAGCCATTGTTAACATTGGATTATTATATTCCCTCTGATGTAAAGGCAAATAAACCTTTCAAACTGGCGGTAAAAGTAACTAATAATGGTTATGGAACAGCTAAAAACTTTGTAATAGATAGTGCACAACCGGAAATATATGAAAATATAGCTGGCTTATTGGTAGATTTCAAGATAATAGGTAGCGCTCTTACAGGGGAGCCAGCAGGAAATTCTCTAAAAATAAACTTTGGTGATATTCCACCAAACGGAGGTAGCAAGCTTGCTTGGTGGAACATGGTCACAACTTTAGATGGGGAATTCACAGATTTTTCCGCAACGTTTACACATAGTAATGCACTAGGAGGGCAAAGAACATCACTAATTGAATATCCTATAAACACGCATATAATCGCACGAGAAATCATTACTGATACCATCACGTATGCTTTCCTGGTTGATTCAGACAATAATGGTGTTCCCGATGAAATAGTAAATCAATTAAATGGTGATAGTACAACGGTTACGCCAGTTGATTATATTGTTTACATGGAACCAACGCCAGAAAACCCAACTTTAGTAATAAAAACCGAAAAAGGTCCAAAATGGATATATATTGGAGTAGATGACCCTTATAATAATCAGAAAAAGATCCACAGTATAGTGAGATCCGATGGTAAAGTTTTGAATCCACAAAATTATTGGATGTTAAATGGTAAAATTTACATCGTTGATGATGCGGGGGAGACGTATAATATTAATTATGAAGTCATGGACACAACACCACCAGTAATAAGCAATGTAAATGCAACAAATATAACAACTAATTCTGCTACCATAGCATGGGATACAGACGAGTCAAGTGATAGCTTGGTCAAATATGGAACGGAATCCGAAAACTATACATTGCAAAAGTATGATTCGAGCAATGTTACTTCACACAGCATTAATCTTACAGAACTTATATCGGGTACAACCTACTACTATGTCGTTAACAGCACCGACCAAAGCGGGAATTCAAATGAAAGCGTAGAATATAGTTTCACAACAGTTGTAATATCAGATATAACACCTCCTGAGAGTGTTTCTGATCTAAGCGAGATAGATAAGGGAGGTACATGGATATTGTGGAACTGGACAAATCCTCCTGATCCTGATTTCAATCATACAGAGGTATGGATAAATGGCGAGTTTAAAGAAAATGTTACAACTCCTGAGCACACATACAACGCAACAGGACTTGATCCGAACACAACGTATGAGATAGGGACGAGAACCGTTGATGATGCGGGTAATGTCAACCAGACATGGATGAATGACACCGCTAAAACGTTACTTGCGGCTGATATTACGCCACCAATCATAACAAATGTAACTGCAACAAACATAACGAGCAATTCAGCAACGATAACATGGGATACTGATGAAGTTTCTGATAGCCTGGTTAAGTATGGCACAGAGTCTGGAAACCATACGCTACAAGTGCATGATTCAAGTAACGTTATATCTCATAATATCGAACTTACAGGACTCATGGCAAGCACAATCTATTACTTTGTCGTGAACAGCACGGACCTTGCTGGCAATAGCAATGAAAGCCCGGAATACAATTTCACTACAATACCGGTAATAGATACAACACCGCCAGCAAGCATTACGAATCTACAAAACACTACGGGACAGACATGGATTAACTGGACATGGACGAACCCCCCTGATACTGATTTCAGTCATGTGGTGGTATATTTAGATGGAACTTGGCAAGCAAACACATCGAAGAACTATTATAACGCTACTGGACTTACACCGGAGACAAGTTATGAGATTGGCACTCATACTGTGGATACAAGCGGAAATATTAACACAACATGGGTCAACCAAACAACAAAAACACAAGCTGGCAAAGACACCACACCGCCTTCGGTAACAAATCCAACTGCAACTCCGTCAAGCATAGTTGCAGATGGCATCCAGGAATCTCAATTGAATGTAACAGTAACCGATGAAAGTGGAATTGCAAGTGTAACCGTAGATCTATCTGATATTGGAGGCTCACCTGCACAAGAAATGAATAACATACCAGGTACTGATGTTTATACCGTAAACACAACCGCAGCAGCAGGAACTGCATCAGATACATATTATCTACAAATTAATGCAACAGACATTTATGGTAACTCCAATACATCGGTGAGTATTGCGCTGACTGTGACGGAGGCAGAGGAGGAAGATACAATCCCACCAACCATCGAATCCGTGACTTTAGACGCATACACAACCATTCCTGATGCAACTATCCATGTAACCGTTGAGGCAACCGATAACGTAGGGGTTACATCCGTAACTGCTGATGGTGTTGATCTTGAGGAAACTGGAAGTATATGGGAAGGAGACATAACCGCTCCATCTGCCATAGGTGACTATACACTCACTATAACAGCAGAGGATGCTG
>Ga0190304_1001105_pt1 | contig 12266 bp, 10 predicted proteins | sample 48700712_MG_FD_161670 | JGI IMG/M metagenome (GOLD analysis project Ga0190304, IMG submission 161670) | Hydrothermal vent sediment bacterial communities from Southern Trench, Guaymas Basin, Mexico - 4870-07-1--2_MG | ecosystem: Environmental > Aquatic > Marine > Hydrothermal vents > Sediment ... | reverse complement strand
CCTGCAGGTTGATAACTTGCAGGGTTGTTTTTTATGATTTGAGGATTTTTATACAGAGCTAATGTTGTTGAATTATACCAGACTGTTGAAAAAAATCAGGAGCACATTAAGACATTTTATTCCTTTATCCAACCTATTTTCTAGTTTAGCACGCCGTTTTCCGTTTCTGCACCCTTTGGACTTACGGGACAGCATTGGGTATCTTTATGGCATCACTTCAGAATACATATTTATCGCATTTCCCAGAGGATGCGCAAACTAATTGAAGGGTTATTTGGATTTTACCACATTTGCCTGTCTGCCCTGACTGCGCAGGCAGGCGTAGCAACGGATTTGGGGCATAGCTAAAAATTGACAAAATGGAAGGAATAATGTAGTAAAAACAGCATGAATTGGGCTATTATAAGTTTCCTTCTGTGGTTTTTCCTTTTTCCTTCTGTTATTCAAGCCAAGGTAAAAGGACAATGTGCTAATTGTCATACCATGCATTATAGCCAGCATGGGGGTGTGCTTTCAGAGTGGGGTACTAAAGGGCCTTACCAGAATTTGTTGGTAAATAGTTGTGTAGGTTGTCATTCCTCAAATACTTCTTCCACTACTTATGATTTAGGTGGATGTAAAGTGCCAGTGGTGCTTTATACTGGTGCGGCTGCACCTACTACTTATTTGGCAGGTGGCAATTTCTGGTGGGTAAAGGAAGGGCTTGGTAATGATGATACAAAAGGACATAATGTGTTTTTAAATGAGGATGATAACCTTTCTGAGGCACCTGGTAATAGTGTAGGCACTTGTGGCACTGATGCTTGTCACATTAATTTGTCCCAGCCATATAGCGGCCCCGATATGGTCTTTGTTCTTAACGGCAAATATGGCTGTCAGGGTTGCCATTTAAATGTAAAACACCATGCCAATGACCATGCTAATTTTGAATCAGGTTTAGTAGATAGTGCGGATAAAGGTTGGTATCGTTTTCTGTCAGGACATGGTTTTACTAGAGAAGGGGTCAAAGGCTATGAGTATAAAGATTGGGAGGCAGGGCATCCAAATCTTGCTCCAGGGGGAACTGCCCACAATGAGTATATAGGAGATGCTACTGCTACAGGTTACGGATTTTCACAAAGCGGTGGTGCGGGAGATGGAGTTACGGCATTTTGCACTGGTTGTCATGGAAACTTTAGTCATGGAGGACAGGGTAGTTCAAGTCCGTGGAAAATGCATCCTTCAGATGCTGTGATCCCAAATTCAGGAGAGTATGCTAATGCCTTTGGCGCAAGTGGTACTAGACCTGGTACCTATAATCCCCTTGTTCCTGTAGCAAGACCTTCTCTGCCAAGCACCGACCCCTCCAAGGTATATATTGGCACAGATATGGTCATGTGTCTTTCCTGTCATAGAGCGCATGGAAGTCCTTATTTTAAAATACTTAGGTGGGACTATCAAGGCTGGCCAGGTAGTGGAGAAAATAAATGTAATGTCTGCCATACAACAAAGGACTAATTTATGAAAAAACTTTCAAAAAAAGAAAAAGAGAAAATCAGGCTATATTTTGAAAGACAGCCTGAAGTAATAGTAGTTTATCTATTTGGTTCTCAATGTCAAAAGGAAATAAAAACACCCAATGATGTTGACTTGGCAATTTTATTAAAAGAAGAAATATCCTTACGGAAACTGTTACAATTTAGGGCTGAGCTTAAAAGAATAATAGGAATTAGCAATTTAGATATAGTGGTTTTAAATAATGCTCCTCCACTTCTTAAATATGAAATTATATCTTCTGGTGAGGTAATTTTAGTAAAGGATGAGGATATTCAATTTAAATTTGAATCACAATCCTATTTGCATTTTTTTGATACTCATTATTTAAGAAAAGTTCAGGACAACTATTTATTGAGTGATGGTTCTTAAAGAGAGAATTATTAAGGAAAGGGTTAAAGAGTTGAAGGAAGTCATTGAAAATCTTAAAGAAATTTCTCAATTATCTCAAGATGAGTTTGTTTCAAGTTATAAACATTATTGGTTAGCAGAAAGAGGATTACAATTAGCAGCGGAAATTTTATTTGATATAGGAAACCATATTTTAGCTGGATATTATAAGATAAGTGCCAAAGACTATGAAGACATCCTTGACAAATTAAAGGAGATGAAAGTAATAAGTCCTAATTTGAGAAACAGATTATTAGGTCTAGGTGGATTTAGGAATATCTTGGTGCATGAATATTTGATAATAGACCGAAATAAAATTTATGATGAGTTAAAAACAGGCTTGATTGATTTTGAAGACTTTATCAAAGAAACCATCTCTTGGCTTAAGAAAGTGAAATAAGGGACGATTATCTTGAATGACGCAGGAGAGGTTTATGAAAAGCTGGTCAAATAAAATTTTATTGCCTCTTTTTTTCTTTTTTCTTTTTTACTCCGTGGCCTATGCTGGCTCATACACCTCCTCCGCCCATGGGAACTCTTCTTATGGAGTGAACAGGAGCTCCATATCTGGCTATTCCACGGGCAACTGTGCCCATTGTCATGAGCAGCATGCAATGATTGGAGGGACTGAGCCAGAACCGGCCTCTGGAAGTGCCTCACCATTTTGTCTATTTGCAGATAATTTCAGTGGAAAAACGAGCAATCCATACAATCAATCCGATAATTTTTGCTTTTATTGTCATTGTTACACTGATGCAACTAGTTTACAAACACCAAATTTTACCAATTATAATTATAGCCGCACCTTTGGTGGATATACTACTTCTAGCATTTACAGTATCTATAAAGCATTTAATCAGAATTCTTATCATAATCTTTATGATATTTGGGACTTTGCCAAAACAAATTTTTCCTCTTTTTTTAAAGAAGATTCAAACCCCTGCTCTGCCTGTCACAATGTGCATTTAGCTAAAAGAAATAAAGAAAATCCCGATGACCCTACTTATTCAGCTATTTCTAAACCTTCTGACCATTTCAATCTTTGGACTAATACAATGAATGATTATGCTCCTTCTTCCTACCAAGCACCTTACCGTTATTCTAGTGGTTGTGAGCCTGATGGGGGCAGTTGTAATGATTTAACTATCCAGGCACAGAAAACCCCTGATTATGTTACCTTCTGTCAAGAGTGTCATGTTTATAATATGAGCAGTTATGGTATTTCTCAAATTAATTGGAATACAGATAAGCATGGTAAGGCAAAAAGAAGTAGAAACGAACGTATGGGACAGCCTATTATAAAACCTCCTTATGATCTAACTGTATCTAATTATGTCTTATCCTGTCTGGATTGTCATGAGCCTCATGGTTCTTATTCCTATAAGTATTTAATAAGGAAAGAGGTGAATGGCAATATTACTAATGTTACAGCAGATACTCATGATGATTGGAAAACACTTTGTTTGCGTTGCCATTATAGAGAACATACAAATAATTCTTGCTTAGAATGCCACTATCACGGCAGCGGTAAGTTTTAAAGGGTATGATAATATGGTAAATAAACTTAAACCCCTTTTCTGCACAAGGCATTTTTTATTTCTCATAGGCTTAATTGCACTTCTCTTGGGCTGTGCCCAGTTCAAAAAACAGGCAGGTTTTGAACAAGGAACGCTGGTAGTTTATTTGAATTCAAAGACCACTCCTACTTCACTTAATTTTACTTTAGAAGAAATATGGATAGAAGATGCGTTAGGCACAAAGACCGTTCTACCTATTCAGCAAAAAGAGATTAATACTTCTCTGCCTAGTCAAATTATCCTGGCCCGAGGCGAACTGAAAACAGGAGTTTACACTAAAATATGTTTTAAAATAAGCAGGGCTGTTTTACTAAAAAGTGGTGAGATATACCCCTTAAGATTACTTAACCAAGGTGTGGTAAGCATTCCTATTACTTTAAGGATTTTTCCTCATAAGACTAATAACCTGTTTTTAAATTGGGCACCTGAAACTTCTATAAAAGCAGAGACATTCTCACCTGATATAAAAGTCCAGAAAGGAAAAACAGGCTTAAAAAAACTGTTGCTTTATGTGAGTAATTCTGGAGAAGATTATCTCTCAGTAATAGATAGAGGCTCTCATCAAGTAATTGATGCTATTACCGTAGGAAGTGCACCTAAAGGGATGACCCTTTCAAAAGATGGTAATTATCTTTATGTAGCTAATTACTTATCTAATAGTATTTCTATTATAGAAACCATGACTAACCGATTAATGGATACCATTGCCTTAAATATAGGTTTTGGCCCAAATGAGCTTACCATACCCCCATTTAGCCGCATCCTTTATGTCACAGCCACAGACTCTAATGCTGTAATAGCCATTGATACCTTAACTAAAAGCATCCTTAAAAAAATAGAGGTAGGACAAAGGCCTATAGGCATTGCCAGTAGTGCTGATGGTCAATATGTCTATGTAGCCAATACCTATTCTAATAACATTTCAGTAATTGAAACATACAACAATAAAGTGGTTAATACCATAGGAGTGGGAGGAGAACCTAAATATATTAGTATTTACCAAAGATATATCGTTGTCTCTAATAGTCAATCAAATAATTTAATGTTTATTGATAGTCATTCACTAAAGGTAGTCTCTACTGCCTTTGTCCCCAGCCAACCAGGGAGGATTATTCCTGGATTAAGGGGTTGGGTTTATGTAGCAGGTCAACGTAGTAATGATATTTCCTTTGTTACTCCTATGCTCAATATAGCCCCTAGGAAGCTTTCTGTAGGTAAGCACCCATCTGGGATGACCTTAGATAAAGATAGAAAGCTGCTTTATGTAGCTAACCTTAGAGATAATACAGTAAGTGTCCTAGATTTGATAAAGGAAGAGGAAATAGACAAGATAGAGGTAGGAGATAAACCCTACGACTTAGTCTTAGTGGGCGATTAAATGAAGTATCTGAGTTTAGTAATGATTTTGTGTATTTTGCCTACTTGTGCTTTAGCACAAGATTTAAGCGGCACAGCAGATATCTCTTATAATAAATCATGGGCAGAATCAGATGGAGAGAAAACTCAAACCTGGAGCCTCTTTCAGACCTATTATTTAAATTATAGCTCTTATTTAACGCCTGCTCTTATGCCTAGTGTGGGTATTCGCTATAGTCGCAAGGATAGTGATATGCCTGACCAAGAGATAATCTATCCTTTTGTAAATTTGGGTTTGAACAATAAATATGTTTCTGGCAATCTCAGTTATAATTATATGAATGTGAAAACCGAAGATCAACCTAGTCTTACTAATTCTTTCTGGAGTGTGAATCTAACTAGCCAATTAGAAGAATGGCCCAAAATGAACTTTCAATATACACAATCCAGAGAATATGACGAAAAACATAAAATAAATAGCTCTTTTGAACATGAAATAGATACCAAATCTACTAGCCTTTTAAGTGGTGTCACATACCAATATAGTATTTTTGATATGATGTATAATTATATGAGAAGTACTTCTTTAGATTATTTAACAGAAACAGACACCAAAAGTAATAACCATATTGGACGTCTGGGAATACATAAGACCTTCTGGAAGAATCGGATTTCCTTTTCTGCAGATGGGGGTTATAATTATTATGATTCAACTACTACCATACCAGAAGCAGGGGAAATAGAACAAAAACGCCTAGCAAAGGACGGCTTTTATGGTGTAGATAGCTCTCCAGAACACAGTAGTTTATCCACTGCTACTAGCCTTATTGATGGAAATCAGGATGTTTCTGTGTTAACTGTGCAAGAATATATGAATGTAGGAGTGGATCTCTTTTATCCCCAGACAGTAGATACTATTTATATTTATACTAATAAAGATTATGTTTATGACCCTGCCATTCCTTCAGAAGTGGTAGAATGGGCAGTTTACTATAGCAATGAAGAGGAACAGCCAAGAACATGGACAATTATTACTAACAATGCCTCTTTTTCCTATGATGAAATATATCATCGTTTTGAAATCAGTTTTGCTGCTCAAGAGGCAAGATATTTTAAAGTAGTCTATTATCCAGGCACTACCAGTCCTTCCTTTCAAATAACAGAGATAGAAACATATGGACTTGAGTATGTAGAGCAAAAATCCAAATCTGTCTCTAAGACCTATACAGGAAATTGTAGTTTATCTATACGTCCTTTGGAAAAATGGACTACTGCTTATTATCTATCTTATTATCGAACTGATACCTTCCCTGAAGCTAACCTGAATTATACCTTAAGCCATGGGGTAAGTATCATAGGTGACCTCTCCAAGTATTTTTTACTTACTTTGAGCTATCAAAGAACACGCTCTCGCACTCTAGAAACTATTACTAAAGTGGAGACTTATACATTCAATTGGCGTTCTAATCCTTTAGAAACCTTAGACACCACCCTCACCTTAAGTCATACAGAAACAGAAGAAAATGAAGAATTGATTTCTAAAGTTAATACTCTGGTTTTTAACTCTATTTTTATGTTGTGGAAAGATATAGATGTAAATTGGAACTTTAATATATCACATGCTAAAAACGAGCGTATTCCTAAAACCAAGTCTTTATCTATTTATTCTGACCTTTATCTCAGGGCTTTATTGACTAAAACCCTTTCTTGGGATATAGGTTATGACCAAAGCTGGCAGCGGACTACTAATGGAGAAACAATTAAGACTACTTATACTAACATTTATAGTACCTTGGTCTATACTCCTTCTTCCCGTCTTTATGGAAGGATTTTTTTACAATACTCCGCTGCAGAAGAAGAAAATAGATTATTACATGAATATAGTGTAGGATGTTTTATCACTCCTAAGGTGCAGATAAATGCTACCAGCAGTTTTATAGAGGCAGACACAGACCAGATGACCCATAGTATTGATATTAACTGGGATATAGCCAGGTGGGCCAGTTTTAGAATGGGCTATAGTTATTCACATAGTAATAATGATACTACGGAAAAAAGTCATAATTTTTATTCCCGTTTTTCAGCAAGTTTTTAAGGAGTGAGTTATGAGAAAAATAGCAATTTTATTTATGTGGTTGTTTATTTTGGCCTGTGGTGGTTTGCGTTATTATGTAAATCCTGCAGCCGACCTTTCCTATATAAAAAGGGTAGCTATCTTACCTTTACACAATTTCAGTAGAGATAATCTGGCCCATGAAAAGATAAGAGATATTCTAGAAACAGAACTTTTAAAACTTGGCGAGTTTGAGGTAGTGGATAGAGGAGAGGTAGATGCAGTTCTCAGAGAATTAAGAATCAGAGAACCTTCGGATATATCCCCTGCAATGCTTAAAAAGCTTTCTCAGAGACTACATGCTCAAGCCTTTTTGACTGGCTCAGTGGATGAATATAGAACAGAACAATCAGGAGGAATTTCCTTACCCTTTGTGGCTGTTTCATTAAAATTAATAGATGGCAAATCAGCAAAAGTCCTCTGGCAGATAACTGCCAGCGAGAAAGGAGGTGGTGCTTTAACTAGGCTATTTGGAGTAGGAGAAAAAAGCCTTATTGAAGTAAGTCATATTTTGATAAGAAAATGTTTAAAAAAATTATAATATTTATCATGATATTGAATTTGAGCAAATTATGTCTTTCTGCAGAATTTAGAAGAATTGCTTTCTTTCCTTTAGAAAATATAAGTGGAATAACTGAAATTCCAGAAGATATCCCCGATCGCATTGCAGAAGGTCTTAATAAGAAGTATGGTTTTGAAGTAATTTTACCTGCCGACTTAAGGAATTTCCTCTTAAAAAATCGGATTAGAAGAGTGGGCTCAGTTACTGAAGCCCAGGTTAAGGGATTAAAAAGGAAATTTAAAGCAGATGCTGTGGTTATCACCTGGCTTGACCTCTATGAAAAGAGTGATAACCCTAAAATAGGGATGGGTATAAGATTAGTAGAAACAGAAACAGCTATGGTTGTTTGGAGTGATTACGTTTCACTTACTGGTGATGATTTTACTACCTGGCTGGGATTAGGTAAGATTACCTCTATTGACCGCCTGATATCTAAAGCCTTAAAAAGATTAATTGATAATTTTCCTCCTTCTTTAAAAAAGGTTTCAACAGAAAAGGCATTATTTGCCCTAGAAAGATTTTCTTTATTTCCTTTAGCTGTTCAGGGTGGGGCTACTGTAAATACTTCTCTGCATATTGTCTCTCTTGTAGAATCTCCTGAAAAAGTCTTTCTTTTATTAGGAGGCAGAGAATGGCCACTTAAAAAAAGGCAAAATGGATGGTGGGAAGGAGAGATAGAATCACCACAAGAAGAAGGCCATTACTTTGCCAGGATAAAAATCCTCACTAAAGCAGGAATCTTACATTTTTTGGACACAGCAAGTTATTTAACCGTAGATAATACACCACCTAAGTTACGTTTATCATACGAAAATCTTACTTTTTCTCCTAACAGAGATGGTAGAAAAGACACTTTAATAGTGTTTCCGAAGCTTTTGAGTCCAGAAGATATAAAACTATGGTATTTTTATATTTACAATGAAAAGGGAGAAATAGTAAGGAGATTTGAGGGAAGTGGTGATCTACCACTTGGTCTGGCCTGGCATGGAGAAACGGATGAGTTTAGCCAAGTAGAAGAGGGCATTTATTATATTGAAGGCAAATGCCAGGATAAAGCAGGAAATATTGGGATTACCTCAAGAAAAAAGTGCACCGTGGATAACACTCCTCCAAAATTACATGTATTGATGGATGTAAAGGAAAGCAAAGCAAAATTTGATATAAAGTATGAAGATGTCTTGCCCATAAGTCAATGGGAGCTGAGTATTATAGATAAAGATGAAAACATTTATTATAATTTGAGAAAAGAAAATGAAGAAATTCCTTCTAAAATAGAAGTATCTTTACCTAAAAAGAAAGAACTTTTTTTCTTTATAGAGGCATTTGATATGGCTGGGAATAAAACAGAATACAAAACTCCATTAATTTCTAAAAAGGTGGTTGCGGGTGAGAAACCTAAAAAAAAGAAAAAGGCACCTACTGTATGGGATTATAATTTTTAATTTATTAATTTTTGGCTGTGCCCATCTGCCTTGCTACTTAGATAAAAAGGAGATGGCTAGAGTCAAAAAGGTGGCTATTTTCCCCTTTAGAAATCTTACCCAAAATCCCCATGCCCGAGAAATAGTAACCCAAATATTCTTGGCAGAATTAGGAAAAAGTGAGCGTTTTAAAGTAGAAGAGTTGGGTAATATTATTGATTTTATGGTAGAACAGAGGCTTAGAATAGGCACCAGTCTTGATAGACCCAGGTTGCGAGTTTTGAGGAAAAGATATAAGATTGATGCTGTGATTTTAGGAAGTATCTTAGATTTTGGTGAAAGAGGCGGTGTGCCTTATGTAAATCTGACAGCACGGATGGTGACCACTGATACAGGTAAGATTATATGGAAGGCCTGTATTGAAAGAAATGGAGATGATTATATTAAGATTTTAGATATAGGAAAGATAAGGTCGTTAAATCAACTCGCGAGTATAGTAGTGGAAGAATTAATAAATAGTATGGGATAATAAGGAGTGTGAATTGAATTCAAAATTTTACAGTTTGCAATTTTCATTTTTTATCTTTACTATACTGTTCTCTTTAGTCTTCTCATCTATGAGTTTGGCCTATTTAGCCAAAGTAAATGATGAAGTAATCACAGTTGAAGACTTTAAAAAAGCCCTTTCTAGCGCTCATAGATATGCTCCTTTAAGGAAAGATAAGGCCGGGAAACTGAGCAAAAAGATAATAAAAGAAACTCTGGATAATATGATTGAACATTATCTGCTGGCCCAAGAGGCTCAAAGACTTAATCTAGATAAAGAACCTGATTATCTTAAAAATTTAGAAGATTATAAAAAAGACTTGGCTACCAGAGCCTTTTGGCAAGAGGAATTTAAAAAAATTAAGATAAGCGATGAAGAACTTAAGTCTTATTATCAAGAAAAAAATACAAAATGGCACTTTTCTCAAATCTTTACCAAAAATAAAAAAAGAGCCCAAGAGGCCTTAAAACGACTTCGGGCAGGAGAACCATTTCCCAAGGTAGCCAAGGAACTTTCAGAAAGCCCTTATGCCTCAAGAGGAGGAGATTTAGGGTTTATACGTAAAGGACAAATGGTCAAAGAGTGGGAAAAGGTGGCCTTTTCGCTAAAACCAGGAGAATTTAGTGATATTATAAAGACTTCTCAAGGTTTTCATATTGTTAAGTTGGAAGAGATAAAATTGCCTGATATGAAAAATTTTGAACAGAGAAAAAAAAGTATTAGAAAGGAACTAACAAAGAAAAGAAGGAAAATTGTTGAAAAACAATGGGAAGATTCATTAAGGACAAAGGCAAACATAAAAATAAATCAAAAATTGCTCAAAGAAATAAAAGAAGACTTTAAAGGCAAAGATGAGGAAGTCATTGCCTGGGTAAATGGAGCACCTATTTATTTAAAGGAATTTCTTCCTACCTTTAAAAGAAAGCTGTGGGGATATAATGTTATGAAAGAGAGGTGGAATATAAAAATAGATTTAAATGAGGTAAAAAATGAAATACTAGATGGATTAATTAATCAAAAAGTTATTGAGCAAGAGGCAATAAAAAGAGATTATTTCAGCAAAAATCAAGAAATTAAAAAACAATTAGATAATTACAAAAGGATGCTTCTAATAGAAGAATTCAAACGTAAAATTATCGCTCCTCAAATTATATTGAGTGAAAAGGAACTAAAAGATTATTATGAAGAGCATAAACAGGCGTATCTCAGCCCAAACCAATACAATTTAAGATTAATCAGGGTGAATTCTAAAAAAGAGGCTCAGGAAATCCTGGAAGAATTAAAGGCAGGAGGGGATTTTGCCTTTCTGGCCAAAAAGAAATCAATTGCAGACTCAGCTAAAAAAGGAGGAGCCATCGGCTGGCATTCAGAAAATCGTTTACCATCAAAAATCAGAGAGGTAGTTAAGGAATTAAAACCCGGAGAATTTAGCCCTATTATAGAAGATGGAAGACATTATTCTATTGTGTTTCTTGAAGAAAAAAAAGAAGGAAAACCCATTCCCTTTGAAGAAGTAAAAGAAAAGGTAAAAAAACAATTGTGGCAACAAAAATTTAACACTCTGTTAAATAAATATCTGAAACAATTGAGAAAAGTTTCTGATATAAAACTTGACAAAAATACTTTAAACAGGTTAGAAGAAGAGTTTGGGATAAAGTGAAAAAGCTATTTTTTATCATTTCATTTTTGGTAAGTTTGGGTATTTTATTTACCTGTGCTGGACCTGAAAGAAGGCCTTTGGCCAGAAAGTCCTGTGTGGAGTGTCACCAGAAAGAGCTCCAGAAATTTCTAGCCTTAAAGAATGTCCACTCTCCTATCAAAGAGAAAAATTGTGAAGCCTGCCACCGTCCGCACGGACTTATTGGTGGTGTGTGTTTGAAACAAGGACTCCCTCAACTCTGTTTTTCTTGCCATCAGGAATTAAAGAAACTTAAAGCGGAAAATAAACATCCACCATTTGAAAAAGGTAATTGCATCAAATGCCATAATCCCCATAGTGCAGATTATGATTTCTTTTTAAACAAAGGTCCTAAACTCACTTGTCTGGTCTGCCACAAGTCAGAAAAGTTTAACCAAAAATTTCTCCATTCACCCGCCGAAAATTGTCAGACTTGTCATGTTTCTCATGCGGGAAACTTAGCTTCCTTATTAAAAAAATCACCAGATAAAATTTGTCTTGACTGCCATAAAATAAAAGAAAGTGCCTTTGTTAGTGTTCATAATAACTATCCTGTAGCAGGCAATCATTGTCTTTCTTGCCATAGCCCTCATAGTGGTAAACAAAAGCACCTTTTTAGACTCTATGCCCACTCTTCTTTAAAGGATTGTGATAATTGCCATCCTGGCGCAAAGGCAGACCGTCCCTTTTCTTCAAAAAAGAAAGGCAATGATTTATGTTATAGCTGTCATGATAAAAACAAACCACCATTCAATGCTGCTCATGTCCATTCTCCTTTAAAGGATAAAACTTGTACTACTTGTCATGCACCCCATGCTAGTGATTTTAAAAGAATCACTGTAAGTGCAGAAAAAGACCTATGTCTTAGCTGTCATCAGAAAATGCAGGAAAAATTTACTGCCCCATATATACATGAACCTGCTGCTCAAGGGAAATGCAGTGTGTGCCACAATCCTCACTCTGCTCCAGAAAAAAAGCTCCTTCTTACGCCCATTGCCGGACTTTGTTACCAATGTCATAAAAAGGAAGGGTTTACCAAACTTTATAGACATTCTCCTGCTGAAAAGGAAAATTGCCTTATTTGTCATA
>Ga0190304_1001103_pt1 | contig 12277 bp, 6 predicted proteins | sample 48700712_MG_FD_161670 | JGI IMG/M metagenome (GOLD analysis project Ga0190304, IMG submission 161670) | Hydrothermal vent sediment bacterial communities from Southern Trench, Guaymas Basin, Mexico - 4870-07-1--2_MG | ecosystem: Environmental > Aquatic > Marine > Hydrothermal vents > Sediment ... | reverse complement strand
TTTTGTGGCCATCTCCACCAATCATCAGGGAGTAGAAGATTTTGGCATCGATCCGCAAAACATGTTTCCCTTCTGGGATTGGGTCGGCGGCCGCTATTCCCTGTGGAGTGCCATCGGACTTCCCATAGCCTGCACCATCGGCTATGAACATTTCCGTGAACTACTGGCAGGCGCAGAAGCCATGGATAACCATTTCCGCACCATACCTCTGGCCAGAAACATCCCCGTAATCGCAGCCCTTCTGGGGGTGTGGTACAATAACTTCTTCGGGACCACATCTCATTGCATCCTTCCCTACGACCAATATCTCCACCGTTTCGCCGCCTATTTCCAACAGGGAGATATGGAAAGCAATGGGAAATCCGTAGATCGCAATGGCCATCCGGTACACTACCAAACAGGGCCCATCATCTGGGGAGAACCGGGAACCAACGGCCAACACGCCTTTTACCAATTAATCCACCAGGGAACCAGACTCATCCCCTGCGATTTCATCGCTCCCGCCATCAGCCACAATCCTCTGGGCGATCACCACGAAAAACTGCTGGCCAATTTCTTTGCCCAAACCCAGGCATTGATGAATGGCAAAACCGCAGAAGATGTGCAAAAAGAGCTGCATCAAGCAGGAAAAAATGATGAAGAAATCGCCGCTCTGCTCCCTTACAAAGTCTTCGAGGGAAATAGACCAACCACATCCATCCTGATGCAAAAAGTTACCCCCCGGGCTCTGGGCAGCCTCATCGCCTTTTACGAACACAAAATTTTTGTGCAAGGTATCATCTGGAATATCTACAGTTTTGACCAGTGGGGCGTAGAACTGGGAAAGCAACTGGCTAAAGCCATCCTGCCTGAACTGACCACTCCGGAAAAAATAACGAACCACGACAGCTCCACCAACGGACTGATAAATGCCTTTAAAAAAATGAAAATGTGAGGAAACCAATGACAAACACAAACGTTATCTGCGAATTAGTAGTCGTTACCTATGATATCGGCCCCAGTCTGTCCCCTTTTGTGGCAGAGGTGGTAAAAGTGATCCAGGCCGACAAAAAAGTACAGCATCTGCTTACCCCCATGGGTTCGGTTTTGGAAGGACCTTACGACGATGTAATAGCTCTGGTAAACCGCATCTTCCACCAATTTGCGCCGGACTATGAACGGCTGGGCATTACGCTGAAAATAGATTTTCGTCGTAGCAAACAAAACCGCATCCGGGGAAAAGTGGCCTCGGTGGAGGAGAAGCTGTGAACCCATTCCTCTCTTGACAACAGCGTACAAACCAAAAGATTCACGTCAAAGAGAGAAGAGAGGAATCATGCAAAATCATCTGTCAGACGAGTTCATCGCCTCCCTGGATAAATTCAGCATTCGCGCCCGCCTTATCGTCGAAGGCTTCATCATCGGATTGCACAAATCCCCCTATCATGGATTCAGTGTGGAGTTTTCCGACCACCGCCAGTACAATCCCGGTGATCCCATCGGTGCTATCGATTGGAAAGTCTATGGCAAAACAAACCGCTATTACATCAAACGGTACGAAGAAGAGACCAATCTCAAGGCCTACATCGTGGTGGATCACAGCGCCTCCATGGGCTACCATTCCGGCGGTACATCCAAGCTGGATTATGCCAAAGCCTTTGCCTCAGCTCTCTCCTATCTCATGCTTTCTCAGCAGGATGCAGTGGGCATGCTCACCTTTGCAGACGCCATCACATCTTACATCCCGCCTCGCTCCATGCGCTCTTACATGAATGTGCTTTTCAAAGAGCTGTATAATCTGGAGCCGCAACAAACCACCAACACGGCAGCGGTGTTGCACTCTTTGGCAGATCGCATAAAAAAACGTGGTCTCATCATTCTTATCTCCGACTTATTGGATGATCCTGAGGCTATATTGCAAGGGCTCCAGCATTTTCGCCATCAGAAACATGAAGTACTGGTTTTTCACATTCAGGATGCTCAGGAGATCAATTTCAATTTCCGACAGGAGACCGAATTTGTGGATGCAGAAACCGGCGAAAAACTGGTGGTAAATCCGTGGCAGATCCGGCAGGAATATCAGAAGGCTTATCAGGATGCGGCAACCTATCTCAAGACCCGCTGCCACGAAGCCCTCATCGAATACAATCCCATCACCACCGCCACCCCCTTTGAAGAAAATCTGCTGCACTACCTTACCAAGCGAGAAAAGATGCTGTAAGATTTGTGAGTTGGAGAACAAGAAAACCACCAATGAACACGAATGAACACTAAGGAAAACACGGGGCAGTCCCCCTTTGTAAGGGGGAATAAAAGGGGGTTTTTCTCAGCTTATCCCATGATTGCTTCGCCACATAGGACAAGCTTGGGGCGTTGGGATGAGAGACTTCCAGTAAACGATATTCACACCATGGTAAATCTGTTCGCATCCAGATAAAAAAAAGGGGAACTTTCGTTCCCCTTAGAGTGAGCCAGTACCTGTTGCGTTTGTACAGAATCAGGTGAAGTGCCACCTTCACTTGTCACGTTAAGCCCATGTGAATCCTCTGTACTTTACCTGGCATTATGCAAATTTGAGGCCACAGTGGTTATCGACTTACCAAAAATATTGAAATTCTATTGTGCAACCACCGGGATCGGCGATTATGTAGTTGTATTTCAGTTAGTTGAGTACCGATGAGGCTTATCGGGTCTAACACATCAGCTCTCTGATAACACCCATCCACAACGGCATCCTTACATAGAGAAAGGTGCGAATTCCGCACTTGTCCGTGCGATCTCGCATGCAAAATCCAAAGAGAAAATAGCTCTGTTGCAGAAGGCAGTAATCACCTTGATTCATCCAGGCAGAGCACCCATTCAGAGAAGACTGCTAACACACCCTGCTGTCGGATTGTACCATCGTTATCCTTTTGGTGTAAACCAGTTTCCCACCACATCATAAATCTCGATAGGTGTGGATGCAATGGTTGTGCGCGATGGAACCGTGTCGATAAAATAGCGGCCATAATGTTTGGTTACCAGTCGATTATCCAGCACCACCACCAAGCCACGATCGGTTTTGTGGCGGATGAGGCGACCAAAGCCCTGGCGATATTTCAGGATGGCATTGGGGAGCATATAGTGCATAAAGCTATCTTTTCCTTCCGCCTGGAGGCGCTCCATAAAGGCTTCCACAATGGGTTCACTGGGCACCATGAAGGGGATCTTGTACAGTATCAGCAGAGAGAGGGATTCTCCGGGAACGTCGATGCCTTCCCAGAACGAATTTGTACCAAAGAGTACCGATTTGGTATGTTTTTTAAATTCCTTGAGCATGGCCGAACGCCCCATGCCCTTGCCCTGAGCCATCAGCCGAACATCGGCCGCAAAGAAATCATCACTTAACGCTTCGTAGGTGGCATTGAGATCGCGGTAAGAAGTAAAAAGCACCATCGACCCTGTCTTTCCCACCTTGATAGCTTGCTTGATGATTTCCGTGGCCTGGCCGTTGAAAAAGCGGTCATTGGGTTGCGGCAGAAAACCGGCCACAATCACTGCTGCCTGTTTGGTATAATCAAAGGGACTCTGTACCACCAGTTCACGCAAAAAACCTTCTTCGATAAAATTGAGTCCCATGCGGGTGCGGAAATATTTAAACACACCACGGATAGCCAATGTCGCTGAGGTGAACACCACAGATTTCAGCTTGGAATAGAGTTTATCAAAGAGTAATTCATCCACATTCAATGGCGCATATTCCAGCACTCCAGCAGGATACGAATCATCATTGGAATTCATCGCCGAAAGCCAATAGGCAAAATCCTTGAGGTCAGGATTGTATAAAATTTCCAGAGAACGGTAAAATTCATCTAACTGCTTAAGGGTATTTGTGAGACTATCCATGTGAATATCATGGTTTACAAAGAGCATGCTGTTTACACTTTCCAGCGTATTCTTCAGTGTCAAAACCGCAGTGCTCAATTTTTGCCAAAAGGTCATCACCTCAGCCAGATAATTATTTATAAAAGGATACTCTTCCTGGTTCCGAATCCGCAATTTTCCATAACTCCCCTTGGATTTTACCAGAGTTCCCAATTCGGTAAAAAACGTGGAAAACAGCTCTTTATTGCCGGTGATTAAATCTGCAGCATTCTGGATGAGTACAAATAGTTTATCCTTTTTCGATTGATCGAAGGAGCTTTTTGTGGTGGAGGCTTTGAGATTTGGCAGGATGCCGGAAAGGTATTTTCCCCGCTGTGAATAAAGCTGTTGAAACAGCGTGGTAAAATCGGCATAAGAGAGAGAAAGCCCCAACTCAGCCGGAGCCATGTGAGGAATGTTGTGAGCCTCGTCCACCACCAGATATTCATATTCCCCCAGAGCCGCATTTTCCGACTGCATATCCGCCAGTAGCAGATGATGATTCACAATCACCAGATTGGAGTTTTCTGCCTTCTGCCGTACATCCATCAAGAAACATTGTTTAAAATATGAGCACCGTTTGCCCTGACAGGTGTGTCGATCTGCGGCCAGTTTTTTCCATACCGAACTGGAGGAATTGGGGGTAAAGGAGGTGTTTTCCGAAATGTCTCCGGTTTTGGTAAATTCCTTCCACACTAGCAAATTGATATAGTGTTGGGCTTCACGGGGTGAAAACATCCGTTCAAAATCCAACTGAGATTCTGCCCAGCGGCGCGCACAGATGTAGTTTCTCCTCCCCTTGAGCAACGTGGCTCTAAAAGGCAGATCCAAGCAGTCCCGCACCAGAGGAAGGTCTTTGTAAAAAAGCTGTTCCTGCAGGTTTTTGGTATTTGTAGAGACCACAACTTTGGTTTCATTTTCATTGGTAAAAAGTATGGATGGAATAAGATACGCCAGAGATTTTCCCACACCGGTTCCCGCTTCCACCAACAGATGTTCGCTGCGATTAAAGACGTCCAGCACTCCCTCGGCCATCTTGATTTGTCCTTCCCGCAACTCATAGTTCTCAAAGTTTTTATCCAGCACACCGTCCTTCCCAAAAATCCCCTGAATGTCATACATCCTGGCTGGCGATGGTTCATGCTCGATAAAATTGCGATTGTGAAAATCGATGACGGCGGTGGTTTTCCGAAGCAGTACGTGGGTCTTCTGATGCTCAACAAGTTTGGCTATAAAATTGGCCAGCTGGGATGCATACCCCCCATGGCGCGCCACTTCTGCTATCCGATAATTGAGTTTCATGGGAATGTGCTCATCGATGAAATCCACCAGCTTGAGCAAAATCTCCCCCGTCGCCTGAGCATCAAATATGGCTCGATGGGCATTGGAAAGATTAATGGAAAAATATTCCGCCACCGTCCCCAACCGATGATTGGGGATGAAGGGAAGATAAATCCGGGCAATTTCCAGCGTATCAAGGATCGGATTGGGAAAATCCCTTACTCCTGTCTGCTGGCATTTGGTGTTGATAAACCCCACATCAAAGGGTGCATTATGACAAAGAAGGGTGTGATCTTCCACAAAGTTGCGCAATCCTGCAATGGCATCTGGCAATTGCATCCCTCCTGCCAGTTGCTGATCGGTGATATGGGTGAGCAACTTGATAAACTGGGGCACCGGTTTTGTGGGCTTGATGAAAACGCTGAAGCGCTCGGTCTCTTTACCCTCGATGTACTTTACCGCACCGATTTCGATAATTTCATCCTTTTCCTTATCAAAACCCGTGGTCTCGATATCCATGGCCACAAAACTGAAAATTGTACGCATGATCAGCGCTCCATCTGGTAACGTTGGATTTTTTTGATAAGCCCCTGCCGACTCAGTCCCAGCCGTTTTGCCGCTCTGGTTTGATTCCATCCGGTCTCGCCTAAGGCACGCAAAATCATCTGCCGTTCCAGTTTCTCTACCGCTGCCTTCAAGCTGGTATCTTCCAATAAATTCAGGGTGTCAGTGTTTTCCCGGAAACGGAATATCTCTCCCGATAAGTCGGAAGATTTAATGTATGTATCATCGTCCGCGAGAGTTACGGCCCGCTCTATTTCGTTTTCAAGCTGTCGAATATTACCAGGCCAATCGTAGCTGCTGAGATATTTCATCGCTTCTTCGCTGATGCCGTTTACCCGTTTTCCCATCCTGCGGCAGAATTTATCCAGGAAGTGTACAGCCAGCAACGGCACATCGGATTTTCGTTCTTTCAGAGACGGCACATTGATGCGAATGACATTGAGGCGGTAAAAAAGATCCAGCCGGAATTCCCCTTTTTCCACTTTTTCTTTCAGCGATACGTTGGTAGCACAGATGACCCGCACATCCACCTTTTCCGTTTTGGTAGAGCCAACCCGTTTTACTTCGCCTTCCTGCAAAAAGCGGAGCAGCTTGGCCTGGGTCGAGAGGCTGATGTCGGCAATTTCGTCCAGAAAGAAGGTCCCGCCATCGGCAATTTCAAAGAGCCCTTTTTTGTCGTGAGTAGCCCCGGTAAAGGAACCTTTCACATGGCCAAAAAGTTCACTTTCCAGGAGGGTTTCCGGCAAAGCACCGCAATATTGGGCGATGAATTTTTTGTTGCGCCGATTGCTGTTGTAGTGTAGTGCCCGGGCGATCAGCTCTTTCCCGGTACCACTGGGACCTTCCAGAAGGATGGTGGTTGGAGTGTTTTTTATCTTATCTATCATGCGGAAGATTTCCTGAATCTTCTCACTTTTCCCAATGATGCTTGTAAAATTACCCTGAGACGCCAGCTCTTCCCGAATAACAGCGTGGGATTTTCGCAGGTTTTCGTAGGAGAGATTTTCTACGATCACCACAATTTGATTGCATAAAGCACTGAGAAGATTGTAGATTTTTTCGTTGAAATAGTGAGAACCGTGCTTTGTAAAGACACAGATCACCCCGCGTTTTTCGTTACGCACCGTAAGGGGGAAGGTAACAATATTGTTGTATTCCGGTGCCATGTGGGGTTGCTTGATATTTTTGCATCCTCCACTGAAAAAGGTTTGATTCACGATTTCCATGATGACATTAAACCGTTTATCCTCATTGGAAAAACTGTTGAAAATCACATATTCCCACGCATCTTTCACCTGCTGATTCGGATAGAGACAGAAGACGCCCCCATCGGCTTCGGAAAATTCCACCAGTTTATCCAGCGCTGTTTCCAGCAACAAATCAAAGTCGTCGATTCCATTGAGGCTTTGAGTAATTTCGTAGAACTGATTCAGCAGGGATTCCTGCTGCTTTGATTCCTTCAATTCGATAGCGTATTTTTTGTTTATTTTTTGTATCAGGATGTCGTTTTTTTCCAGGAATTTGATGGCACCAAAGCGCTTGATAATCTTTTTATTTTCGGTAAGGAGCTGAAGAGCCTGCTCCCATTTTTCTTCCCCAAACAAAATCTGAGCAAAGCGGAAATTTGCCATAGCCAGTTCGAAATTGTTGTTGGTCTGGATGAACTTTTCTATGGATTTCTTCAGCAATTCCCGAGCCGCGGCAGGATCATTCTGCATCATAAAAGACTTGAGATAATAGCAGCGCCCAATCTGGAATTGCTGATCAATCTCCTCGGCAAGTTTCAATGCACTGTCCAGATAGTAGATTGCACTTTCAAAGTTTCTGGTCTGTATGAAATAGAAGGCCTGTTTTTGTGAGCCTTCAATGATTTTATCTTTGGCATTGAGACCCTTGAAAAAGTCATAGCTTTCTACCAAATAGCCATAGGCTTCCCCGAATTTATGGAGGTGAGTAAGCACGCTGCCAAGGTTTCCATAAAGCTCTGCCTTCAAAAAATCATCGGTGATACTGGGAAGCAGCTCCATCCCCTTGGCATAGTAATCATAAGCCATACCATATTCCCCCCGCCGCTCATAGAGCTCACCGGTATTGTTGTAAGATTTGCACAACCCCTCATAAAAGTTGGTATCCTTAGATTTGCGGATGGCCCGTTCATAATAATCGGTTGCCTTAGTCCAATCCCCAGACTTGAAAAACAGTGCCCCCAAGTTGTTGTAAGCGGCTATCACGTTTCGATAGGAGTTAAATTTCACCGCAATATCATGAAGCTGATTGAAGGCGTCTTCTGCATTTGCATACTCACCGTTGTCCATATAGGTAATGCCGATATTGTTATATATTTTGGTGATGATGTCGCGGTTTCCCAAAAGCCGCTGGATTTTCAGCGCCTGATTAAGGTAATTCAGTGACTTTTTATAGTTATTTTCATCTTCAAAAAGATAACCAAGATTGCTGTAACACCCCGAGATGCCATCCAGATTGTAGCGCTTCTGCTCATATTCCAGGCTTTTTAAATACAGCGATTCCGAGAGTTTCCATTCCCCCTGCAACATCGCCAATCCTGCCAGGTTATTATTTATTGCAGCCAATCCTTCATGAGAATCGATATGACTAAAGAGTTTACCTGCCTCGGTAAATTCGGTTTCGGCCTTATTCCATTCATTGTTGTAATAGTAAAGCAATCCGCGATTTTTACGGCATAAGGCACGGATGGTTACCTGATCGATGCGATCGTCTATTTCATCAGAAAGTTGTATCACTTCTTCAATCGTTTCCAGAGTCTCGTTGTATTTATCTTCTTCCATCAAGATTTCAGCTTTGAGCAATTTGATCTTAGAGCTCCAGAAAGGAGTGATGGAACCAGGAGAATATTTTTTGATGATCTCCAGCGCAAAAGCAGAAGAATTGAGATTAAATAAACAGCGGGCCAGTTGATAAATAATTTCTTCCGCCGGCAGCTTGTTATTTATACTCATCTTCAATGCAGCACGAAAATGTTCCGATGCACCCTCATTGTTGTTCAGATACATTAAAACCAATCCCAAATCCTTATGGAGTTGCGCTTTGATCAGCTCATTTTTTTCCTTTTCCAGCTGCTTTCCAAATACCAACAAGAGAGAATCAAAGTCCTTTATGTTTTGCAGATAGCTCGTCACGCTCTCCTTTACCGATGCCTCACATAAATCAAACATCACACATAAATCGCCCAGCTTTTCCTTTTCTACTTTTTCCAAAATAGCATCAAACAGCGCTTTTTTCCTAGATGCAGGCAGCTCGTTGAATTGCTCCTGCACAATGCGTACTTTGCGAACATAATCACGATTATCAAACTGGAAGATCAGTTTTTTCTCTCTGAGAATCTGTACATTGGTTTTCAATTCCTCGGCGTTATACAATTTACCCAGCAATTCATTGCTTTCCCCGGCATCGCAGAGAAACATGGTAAACAACAGACGCTTGAGATTGTCTGGTAAATCGTTGATATTCTGTGTTACCAGAGCATTCACATTGATCTTTTTTTCCAGATATGACCCAAAATCCAGGGATTTTCCTGCATTGAAAAAATTGTTTAAGATGTGCTGGATGACGAAATAATTTCCCTTCGAAATATTGAATATTATCTCGCTCTCGGTGGTGAATTGTTTGTTCTGTTTGGGAAACAGCTCTAGTATGATGTCTTTGATTTCCTGAACAGAAAGGGTGGGAATCTCGATTTTTTCAGACAACGGGAAGGTCTTCTTCTGTGAAAAAAAGATTATCGACATGTTGATATCAGAGCAGTATTGTACGAAATATTCGAGGAAATCCCGGGTGTATTGATCCAGAAAAGTACCTTCGTATATCAAAAGATCAACCGGCTTCAATAGTTTACGATTGCGTAATTGCTCGGTGAGATAATAGAAGAAATCGTATTTTGCCGTAAACCCAAAGACCTGTGAATCATGAATGATAGCATCAAAATCCTGCTCGGTTGCTACAGATATACGGGTAATTAAATTCCGTAGATGATTATAGAGAAATACTGGGGGCAGATAATATTGCAACATCCGCTCCCTCTCTGCCAGATACGCATACAACGACCTGAAGATAAAAGATTTACCAGACCCCGTCTCTCCCACTATCTCGATAATCTTCCCACCAGATGCTTTGATCCTGTCATAAATATGCTCTATCAACACATTGTTGTTTATTGCATATCGCGATAAAACAGATTCGATTTTCAGATCCATAACTCTCACACTCCCTCATTTAATACTAAGGGAAAATCAAAAAATCGACAAGATTTGTCAACATAGTTTTTTACCTGTAAAATTAAGTGACATATTGGATGCTATTGCAGAAAACCCAGAATCTTCCCCAGGGCTGAAGAAAAGTGGCGCGCACTCAGCTTACGCATGCAGTTAAAATGCTGACGCGGACAGCTCTCCTGCCCGTGTAAGGAGCAGGGCTGGCAAGGTAACGATGCACATAAAACGATGGCTCTATCATTTTGTGGCGCAAAACCCAATGCCGGGTGTGTGGCTCCAAATGCAGCGATCTGGGGTTTGTGCAAAGCTGCGGCAATATGCATCGGCCCACTGTCATTGCTCACTACCACGTCCACACTCTGGATGGCGGGAACCAATTGTGCCAGAGAAAAAGCTCCACAGAAGTTCGTTATCGAAGCATCAGTAGCAACGATAAGCTCCTGCGCCAGGTGCTGCTCGCCTGGCGAGCCAAGCACCGCAAAACGGCAGGAATATTCCTTTGCCATCAGGTTCAATGCTTCTGCCAGCTGCGCAACAGGATATTGTTTGGTAGCATGTTGTGCCCCGGGAAATACCCCGATCAGAATTATGCCCTCATGCTTCAAAGCCGCTAATTTTTCCAGTTCTTCCGACGTTGCAGAATCGGCAATCAATCGGGGAGAGCTAACCGGGACGGTTATCCCGGCTTTGCGCAGTGCCGAAAAATAGAGATCCACTGTTGAATGTATCGTCTCTGCCGTTTTGTGCCGCACGATGCGGCGGCGCAGGAAATGACGTTTGTCATAGGTTACGGTTCGTTTCCCCATCACCAGCATCTTGACCAAAAAAGTATTGAATTTGTTATGCAGATCTATCACCAGATCAAAACGGTACCGCCGTCCAAAGGCAAAGAGACGTCCTGCCTGCTGTAATGTTTCCCAGCGGTGCACCGTGATGGGCAGGCCAAAAGACTCTACCAGCGGCATGAATGCGGATTTGGTGAGATAGTGTAACTCTGCATCCGGCATGTGGGCAGCCAGAGCCGCACAGACGGATTGGGTGAGAACGATATCCCCTATCGAGCTAAGCCGAATCACCAAAATCTTCATACTATCTCCTTTTTCCCGAAGTGCTTTCGGTGGTTTTTTTCTCTCATCCGAAATCACCTTCATTCGTCTTTCTCCTGAATTACCACCGGGTCAGCACCGCTCATGTTAAAAATCACTCTCCGGCAATCATTTACCTTTTCCAGTGCCTTCGGTGGCTTATTTCTCTTTCACCAACACCACTTTTTAAAAAACAAATCGTTTAAAACCAAGCTTCCCGGTTCCAAAGTTAATTAAAAGCCCAACCTTTATCCCTGTGGCTTTTAAATAATGAAGCAATTGAGCTTGATGAATATTCTGTAGCATCTTCACCGCCTTCAATTCAATCAATATTTCATTATTTACCACAAGGTCCGCAAAATATTCACCAACAAGATAATTATCTTTATAGCGAACATTGATAGGTTTCTGCTGTTCAACAAAAAAGCCTTCGTTTTCAAGTACGTGTTTCAGGGCATTCTCATAAACTTTCTCCAGAAAACCAAAGCCAAAATAATGATGAACTTCGTAGGAAAGTTGCCGAATTCTTTCTGTTTTGTCATAAAAAATCAAATTCATACACACCTCCATCTCATTCAATAGGAAACCGTTTTCATCCCATCAACCGATAAAGAACCTTTCTATTTCCACCGGGTCAGCACCGCTCATGTCTGAAATCACTCCCCGGCAATCATTTACCTTTTTCAGTGCCTTCGGTGGTTTATTTCTCTCCTCCGAAATCGCCTTCATTCATCTTTCTCTTGAATTTCCACCGGGTCAGCACAGCTCATGTCCGAATTCACTCCCCGGCAATCATTTACCTTTTTCAGTGCCTTCGGTGGCTAATTTCTCTCCTCCGAAATCACCTTCATTCGTCTTTCTCCTGAATTTCCACCGGGTCAGCACCGCTCATGTTAAAAATAACTCTCCGGCAATCATTTACCTTTTTCAGTGCCTTCAGTGGCTAAGCCTACGCCAGACTCTCCACGATTGCTTTCACAGCGGCTACCGCTTCATCGATTTTCCCTACATCTTTGCCTCCAGCCCGGGCCATGTCTGGACGTCCACCGCCACGACCACCCACGATCTCGGCGACCTTGCCCACAATTGCTCCGGCCTTAAACCGTCTGGTAAGGTCTTTGGTGACGATAACGATGATGGAAACTTTTCCGCCCACATCACCTATCAGCACACCGATCCCACTGCCCAATTTGTCCCGTAACTGATCACCAGCTG
>Ga0190304_1001101_pt1 | contig 12288 bp, 8 predicted proteins | sample 48700712_MG_FD_161670 | JGI IMG/M metagenome (GOLD analysis project Ga0190304, IMG submission 161670) | Hydrothermal vent sediment bacterial communities from Southern Trench, Guaymas Basin, Mexico - 4870-07-1--2_MG | ecosystem: Environmental > Aquatic > Marine > Hydrothermal vents > Sediment ... | reverse complement strand
GCACGTTGGCTTCATGAAAAAGAAATTAAGGGATGATGCGTATTGTATTGCGTTGAATTTGAGCGTGTGAGAGGCGTAATCTTTGGGACGTGTTGACAAAGGTGTTAAATGCAGCGTGTCCGGCTGTGGTAGAGAAGCGGTTCGCTCCCTCTCTGCAGAAAAAGTTAGGTCTGCCGGTTTGAAAGTGGGCAGCAGCGAGAGACGTGCCTACCTCTGCAAAGAGCATTATAAAGAGTTTAAGAAGAAGACTAAAAAGGATAAGCAGCTGGAGAAATGGCGGTATATGGGCTAAGAGGGGGAAGGGTTCGCAATGCGTATACTTCAGCTTCACTCGAACTTTATTGAATATACACCGATTCAAAAAGAGATAGCCGCAGCTGAAGAAGTTGAAAAGAAAACTGTGCGTCTGGAAGAAATAGTGGTGTTGTTCACTGCGGTTGAGGAAGGCGACAACATAAGTGTGGCTGAAAAAGCCATAGAAGAAGTTTACGCTTTCTTGGAAAAGCTGAAAGTGAATAGAATACTGATTTATCCCTACGCCCATTTGAGCAGCAAATTAGCAAAACCCTCTGAAGCATTAAAAATAGTTAAAGCCATGGAATCTTTTGCAAAAGAAAAGGGGATAGAAACTTTCCGCGCTCCTTTCGGCTGGAACAAACAGTTCACACTGTCTATTAAGGGTCATCCCCTAGCTGAACAGTCAAGAACAATTTTGCCATCTGAGGTGAAAGAGGAGGAAGAAGAGAAGGTTTCTGAGGCGGTTAAAGCTGAAGAAAAGCTGGAATCATTCTGGTATATTCTCCAACCAGACGGAAAAATGACGCCAGTAAAAGACTTCGATTTTAAAGGACACGAAAACCTGGAGAAGTTCGCCCGTTATGAGATTTCAAAAGTTAGGGCAAGCCAGAGAATGCCGCCTCACGTGCCGCTAATGAAGCGTTTAGAAATTGCCGATTATGAAAGTGGAAGCGACCCTGGAAACATAAGATGGTATCCTAAAGGACGTTTAATCAAATCTTTGCTGGAGCAGTTGGTAACAGCGAAAATGATAGAGTACGGCGCCATGGAAGTTGAGACGCCGGTAATGTACGACTTTCAACATCCAAGCCTTGCAGACTACCTAAACCGTTTTCCAGCAAGACAATATCTGCTGAAATCCGAAGACAAGGAGCTTTTCCTACGGTTTGCAGCATGCTTCGGACAATTTCTCATGGTGCATGACGCACAGTTTTCTTATCGCCACATGCCTCTAAAAGTCTACGAACTAACCCGTTACAGTTTCAGACGAGAAAAAAGCGGCGAAGTGGTTGGTTTAAGACGCTTAAGAGCCTTTACAATGCCAGACTGCCATGCTTTCTGCACAGATTTGGAGCAAGTCAAAAAAGAGTTCATAACAAGATTCGAACTGTGCATAAGGGTCTTAGAAGAAATAGGTTTAAGCAGAGAAGATTTTGAAGCGGCGTTTCGCTTCACAAAAGATTTTTACGAGCAAAACAAAGATTTCGTCGCTTCTCTGGCGGAGATTTTCGGTAGACCAGTTTTGGTGGAGATGTGGAATGAGAAATTCTTCTATTTCGTTCTAAAATGGGACTTCAACTTCGTAGACAATCAAGACAAGGCTGCAGCTCTTTCAACAGACCAGATAGACGTTGAAAACGCAAAAAGATACGACATAACCTACGTGGACGAAAAAGGTGAAAAACGTTATCCGCTAATCTTGCATTGTTCTCCCAGCGGAGCCATTGAACGCGACGTTTACGCACTGCTAGAAAAAGCCTACAAAGAACAACAAAAGGGTAAGGCGCCGATGCTTCCTTTATGGCTGTCGCCAACACAAGTGCGCATAATCCCCATGTCAGACAAATACCTCGCAGAAGTGGAGAAAATAGCTGAAGAAATAGAGGCTCACAGCATACGTGTTGACATTGATGACCGTCCCTTAACATTGCAGAAAAGAATCCGCGAAGCCGAAATGGAGTGGGTTCCATACATAATTGTTGTTGGACAAAAAGAATTGGAGTCTGATACGCTTCCAGTGCGGGAGAGAAGGTCTGGGAAGATACGTAAAATGAAACTTAAAGAGCTGATAGACGAGATAGAGAAAATTGTGGAAGGCAAACCTTTCAAGCCGCTACCAATACCCAAGCACCTTTCCAAAAGACCGCAATTCTATGGTTAACCACGGAGAAAATCAGTCATTTATTGCCAAAAAATATATCAAACTATAACAAATAGACTAGATTCTCCAAATCGGAGGATAATGATTTGGAAAAAGAGTTACTTGTCTATATAGACGGAGAATACTATCCTAAATCTCAAGCAAAGATTTCAGTTTACGACCATGGTCTACTCTACGGCGATGGGGTTTTTGAAGGAATCCGCGCATACAACGGTATAGTCTTCAAACTGAAAGAACATGTTGACAGGCTTTACCGTTCAGCCCACACAATATTGTTGCATATTCCAGTAACAAAAGAGGAAATGATACACATAGTTCTTGAAACATTGCGAAAAAACAACCTAAAAGATGCCTACATACGCTTAGTAGTAACAAGAGGAATAGGAGACCTTGGACTTGACCCGAGAAAATGTCCGAAACCCACAATCATTGTAATAGCTGACACGATAAAACTGCATAAGACCGAAGCTAAAGAAAAAGGCGTCACAGCCATGCTCTCATGGGTTAAAAGAGACCCTGTGGATGCAACAACACACGAAATAAAATCACTAAACTATCTAAACAGTATACTGGCGAAGATTGAAGCAAATATAAGTGGTGTAGATGAAGCAATATGCTTGGACAAAAACGGCTTCGTATGTGAAGGCGTGGCAGAAAACATTTTCATAGTTAAAGAAGGAAAAATTTTCACACCGCCAAGTTATACTGGCGCCTTGCCTGGGATAACTGCTGCAACCATTATTAAGCTAGCAAGAAAACTGGGATACGAAGTTATAGAGAAGAATATCACGCCCTATGAACTGTTTACTGCCGATGAAATTTTCTTCACTGGAACAGCCGCTGAAATAGTGCCCGTAAGAGAAGTGAACAAGCGAGTAATTGGCGACGGAAAACCCGGACCAATTACTAAACGGCTGATGGAAGAATTTATGAAACTAATCCAAGACCCAAAGGAAGGCATACCAATTTACCAGTAAATTATAAGGCTTATACTATTCCCTCTTTTCCATAAACCGCTCTAAACCGTTCAATGCCTCTTCCAACGTTGCAATAGGCGGTAAGAAAACTCCCCTAACATGTCCAGAACCATAAACAGGGTCAAAACCGGAACCGTGAACAAATAGCACTCCTGTTTCCTGCAAAAGTTCTAGAGCAAACTCCTTGTCCGTCTTCCATCTTTGTCCTACTTCATGAATTTTTGGGAAGAAGTAAAATGCTCCCTCAGGTTTTATGCAGCTTACTCCCTCTATCTCGTTCAACCTTTTCCAAGCATAATCCCTTCGCTCCCTAAGTTTTTTCACCATCTCTTTAACGTGGTCTTGCGGTCCAGTTAAAGCTGCGACTCCAGCTTTCTGAACGGGAGTGTTTGCACAAAGCCTTATTCTAGCCTCTTTCTCTATACATTCCTTCAACTCTTCTAATCGCCCTTTTTGATCATGAAAATAAACATATCCCAGCCTCCATCCAGTCATCAAATGAGCCTTAGAAAAACCGTTAAATCCTATCACTGGAACATCTTTAGCCAAGTGAGCTGTGCTAACAAAATTTTTCTCATACGTTATTTGATCATAAATCTCATCCGACAAAATAGGGAGTTCATATTCGCCAGCCAAATCCGATATCTGCTTTACCGTCTTTTCCTCGTAAAGAGCACCGCAAGGATTGTTTGGGTTGATTATCACTATTCCCCGGGTTTTCTCCGAAATTTTTTTCCTTAAATCATCGATGTTTGGCTGCCATCCCTCATCTTCTACAGTTTCGTAAGTCAATGGTTTTCCGCCAAAAAATTTAGCGTAAGAAATGTAAGGCGGATAGGTAGGTCCTGGAAGAAGAATCTCATCTCCAGCGTTAATAAGCGCAGCCATAACCATTTGGATGGCTTCAGAAATCCCAGCGGTAACAATAATTTTGTCGGCGGAAATCTCTACTCCATTAACTCTTTTTTCCTTCTGGCTTATGGCTTCTCTAAGCTCTGGCAACCCTTCTGAGGGTGCATAAGCGTTTGCTCCATCCTCAACCGCTTTTGCTAAAGCCTGTTTAATATGTTGCGGCGTGTCAAAATCGAAAGCAACCGGATCTCCAATGTTTAGATAATAAATTTTCTTACCTTTTTTAGCCAATTCTCTTGCGTGTACAATAACATCGCGAATAGCGTATTCTATAGTGCGAACTCTTTCAGTAACGTTTACATTGGTCAAATTTTGCACTCCAGAATTACGCCTTTTATTCTTACCAAAAATAAATTTTGTGGAGAATTTAGGAAGTGGGAATCAAATATTCGTATGGTGGAGTTTCTATTCCTTCGTCAGAAACAACCGTTACTGTTACGGTTTGTCCTTTGTATTCGCTCCAGTTGAATGCGCATAAAACTATAGTGGTGTTGCCTATGTTCACAGTTATCTGGTTTGCTGGGAGTATTTGTTCTAGTTTTGTCTGGTTTGGAAGAACTATTATTATTTTTGCGAGAGTTAGATTCCATACGGAATAGTTCATGTTTTCAACAGTGATGTTCAAGTATTTTACACCGTTAATTTCTATGCATGTTACATTTGTTATTTTGAATTCAGCGGCTGGAAGAGTAAAAGTAAAGTTAAATGTATATTCCTCTCCCGTTTCATTTGCCACCACGTACACTGTTAAAGTCAAGTTTTCACCCGCTTGATCTGACCAATCACTGATATTGCAGTAAAACCATCTTGTGCTGTTAGGCTCTATTAAACCGTACGGTAACGGTGGATTTGCTTCTGTTCCATTTATTGTATCTCCTTTTGCCACTATTTTTGTTATGTTCACTGCGTAAAGCGAAGACTGATGATTCTGCAATGTTATATTAAAATGCTTCTTATCTTGTAAATTGAAAGTTTCCTCTTTGTTTAGAAGTTTAACTATGACTGGTTGCGGAGTTTTAGTAGCGAATGTGCTGGTCCCAAAATCCTGTAAGAAATAAGCCGAAATACCAATTTCTCTTCCTCTATACTCCGTCCAGTTCCAGTCAACTGTAAACGTTCTCGTGGTGTTAGGCTGAATTCTTGGTGTTTGGTATTCCAGTTCCTCTTTTGTAATGGTTGTTCCATTGTCTAAGGCGATAAAGAATTTTAGGACATTCACGTAATTAGCTGATTCTGCAAAGTTGATAACCGTAACGTTAAATCGTTCAGTACAGTTTTCGTCGAATACCACGTTTTTGATTCCAGCTTGGACTCTAGCTAACTCGATTTCCTCTGTGAAAATCCACCCCTCTATTGTGTAAATTGTTAATGTAATTTTTGCTAAACCATGCCAACTTCCGTTAAACACAAACTGAACTGGTTCTCTTGTTACTGTGCACGGTAAATCTGGTGACACTAAAGCTAAACCAGAAACTCCTGGGACCAGAATCTGCTTTATTGTTAGGTTAATTTCAGATTGAGCATCATTTAAAAGTGTAAAGTTGAATTTTTTGAAGGAGATTAATGGGTTAAACTGGAGATCAGCTACATTTAACTTTACAAAGGGTATTTTCATCTCTATATTTGCAGCAGAAAAACCCTCTGCAAAAACATGCACAATAACAGTTTTGCCAGCAACCTCACTTACAAATCTTCCCCATGTAACATTTGCGCCATCTTGGAGAATGCTAAAGCATGTTATATTTTTTGCTTCACCTATTTGGACGACTATTCTATTTCGAATGGAAGGACTTGTGGTTATCACATCGTAAAGTTGGGTTTCCTCCTCTAAACTTATGGATATTCTTGTTATATTAGCATCTGTAGGTGAATAAGACGGATTCAGAACACTGACTGTGAATGACGAAGCATCTTTCACATCGAAATAGACACCCGTTATTACGATGGTAGTTTTTTCGGGTAAATCAATAAACTGGGCAATTGTAAACATGTATGAAATTATCCCACCTACCACGGCGGATATTACAATCAAAATTATTATCATAAAAGTTGAAATTGCCTTTACATCGGTTTTCAAGTTCATTTCTTCTCTACACCTGAAACAGATTTTGTTGTATCTCATATTTATTAGGAATAAATAAGCGTTCTCTTTTAATAATCAAACAAAATCTGTTAAAAGTTAAGTTTTATAACGATAATTTCACCTTTTAAGACTCTATCTATTAGAGGCAAAAACTATGGACGAATATGACGCGGTTATCATTGGAGCTGGAATCATAGGCTTATCAACAGCTTATCACATCAAAAGGAAAAACCCCGCTGCACGAATTTTGGTTGTCGACAAATTCAATGCTGCTGGTCAAGGAAGCACCGCAAAAAGTGCATCTGCCTTCCGTTGTCTGTTTTCTTCTTATACTAACTATGTTTTAGCAGATTCATCGGTAGAATTTTACAAGCATCTGCAAGAAAACTTGAAAATTGATTTGAAACTTCAGTGGACTGGGTATCTCTGGCTTTTAGACGAGGAAAACTGGGGAAATATTTTACCAGTCTTGGAGAGTTTATCTGAAAAGGGTTTAAAATACAAAGAGTATGACAAGGAGGATTTGGCTAAAAAATTATGTGTAAATACTTATTTGGCGGATGATGAAGAAGCCAGATTGATGGGTTTAAAAGATGTTTACAAAGGTGTCTTTATACCTAAAGCTGGAATTGTTGATGCTGCTTGTTTGGTAGAGTTTTATGAAAAGGAATTTTTAAGATTAGGTGGCGAAATCCGCTTTGGCGTCAAAGCGGAAAACCTTATTATTGAGCCATATGAGCCTTTAGGTATACCCGACGAGCCTTATTTTTGGCAAGAATCCAGAATTGCTGGTGTTAAAACAGATAAAGGCGTAATTAAAGCGCGTAAAACAATTCTGGCGGCTGGTGCTTGGATTCCCCAGTTTTTAGATGCTTTGGGAATTGAATGTTTTATTAAACCTAAGAAAAGACAAATTTTCTGTATTCCAGCCAAAAATGAGGCTCTAAAAAAGTTATTATTCACAAAGGAGTTTAACTCTGCGGGTTGTTTACCCTTCACAATTCTTCCTAATTATCAGATATTGATTCGACCTTTTCCAGATGAGGAAGTTTTTTGGCTTGGGTATGCAGATGAGTTTCCAAGAGCCTTTAAACTTGAAGAAGACCCGCAACCTGAGAAGAACTTCTATCAATATGCGATTTATCAGGTTTTAGTGAAGTATTTTCCTCAGTTTAAGGACTGTAGACCTACTTCCGCTTTTGCTGGTTTATACGGGATTAATACTTTGGATGGGCAGCCAATAATCTTCGAAGAGAAGGATTTGATAGTTGTTGGAGGTGCAAGTGGTAGTGGTATAATGAAGGCAGATGCTATAGGAAGGATTGCCGCGGCTCTTTATAACAGCGAGGAATATGCTTTGCTTTATGGCGATAGAAAATTCAAAGTTAGCGATTTAAGTCTAAAAAATAGACGTGTAGAACAGGAAAAGCTCATAATTTAGCGCTGTAAACTATCACTAATTTTATTTATACTGAAACAGTAAAATTATGCAACCATTTGGGAGGACAGCTTAAAAATGTATGGTTGGAACGGTAAATTTTTGCGAGTAAACCTAAAAAAGGGCAAGGCAGTTGCAACAGAATACAGTGCGATTACTGCCAGAAATTTTCTGGGCGGCAGAGGTTTCGCAGCTAAAATTCTCTGGGAGGAGCTTAAACCCGGAATAGACCCGTTGTCTCCAGACAACAAGCTGATTTTCGCTGCTGGTCCGTTGACTGGTTTTGCCCTGCCAAGCAGCGGTAAACTTGTGGTTGCGGCGAAAAGTCCCTTAACTGGTGGTTATGGGGATGGAAATATTGGAAGTCATGCTGCTGTTCAGATACGGAAGGCTGGCTATGACGCTGTAATTTTAGAAAAGAAGGCAGACAAGCCCATAGTTTTGTTAGTTCAAGACGAGATTGTTGAGTTTTTGGATGCTAAGGATTTGTGGGGTTTAAACTCTTTTGAAACTGAAAAAAGGTTGCGTAGTGTTTATGGTTCTTCTGCTGGCATCCTCTGTATTGGGCAAGGCGGAGAAAACCTTGTTAAATTTGCGAATATAGTGTGTCAAGAAGGACGTGCTGGGGGCAGACCGGGCATAGGTGCGGTTATGGGTTCTAAAAATGTTAAGGCAGTTGTTTTTATCGGCTCTAACGAGTTGTCGGCGGCTGACCCTAAAAAAATGAAAGAGCTGGGGGCTGATGCTTACCGAGAAGTTTTGACCAAACCTAACTATGCTTTCTGGAAAAGACAGGGAACAATGATGACTATTGAGTGGAGTCAAGAAAACAGTGTTCTTCCGACTTTCAATTATCAAGAAGGCGTATTTGACAAGGCAGATGCCATAGGCGGCTTTACCATGGAAAAGCTTAAAGTTGCCAATCGTGGGTGTCCTCATTGCAATATGACCTGTGGCAATGTTGTTAAAGGTTCTGACCGTAAGGAATCGGAGCTTGATTACGAGAATGTTGCAATGCTTGGTTCAAACATTGGATTAGGCAACTTGAGACAGGTTGCTGCTTTGAATAGGGCTGCTGACGAGTTTGGTCTAGACACGATTTCTTTAGGCAACGTTATCGGTTTTGCTATGGAAGCTTCTGAGAAAGGACTTATTGAAGAGAAAATTAAATGGGGCAAGTTTAAAGCAACCAAGGCTTTGATCGAAGATATCGCTTTCAGACGCGGTTTTGGAGACGTTTTAGCTGAAGGTGTGCGTTATGTTGCAGAGAAAATTGGTGGAGATGCGAGCCGTTGGGCTATGCACGTGAAGGGTTTGGAAATTTCTGCTTACGACTGTCACGCAGCACCCGCCATGGCTTTAGCTTTTGCAACAAGCTCTGTTGGAGCTCACCACAAGGACGCGTGGGTTATTTCTTGGGAAGTCAATTTTGGACGCAAAAAATACAGTGAAAAAAAAGTTGACAAAGTAATAGAATTTCAGCGCATTCGCGGAGGAGTCTTCGAATCTTTAACGGTCTGTAGGCTTCCGTGGATTGAATTAGGCTTCGAGCTGGAATGGTATTCAAGATTTCTGCATGCAGCCACAGGTTTTGAAATAACATGGGACGAGTTAAATGTCATCGCAGACAGAATTTTCACGTTAATTCGTGCTTTCTGGGTTCGTGAATACGGGAAAAACTGGAGTAGAGAAATGGACATGCCGCCAGCAAGATGGTTTGAAGAACCATTAACTAAGGGGCCGTTAAAGGGTGCAAAGCTTGATAGAGTGAAATATGATGTTTTACTGAATAGATATTACCGTAAAAGGGGTTGGGATGAACGGGGAATACCGACAAAGAGGACGCTGAAAAAATTAGGATTGGAGGATGTTGCGAAAAAGCTTAAGAAAAGGGTGAAAATCTACGAATAATGCTTAGTAAGACCTAGCAAAATAAACGACTTCTTTTGCTTCCTCTCCACAGTATATGCAATTAGCGAATATTTTCTCTTTTTCAAGGGGAACTATTCTTATGGTTGCGCCTGTTTCTTCCTTTACATTTTTTTCGCAGTCTGAACTGCCACACCAACATGCTCTTATAAACCCGCCTTTTTCCTTCAAAACTTTTTTGAAGTCTTTGTAAGCGGTGACTGTTGTTATGTTTTCTTCTAGGATTTTTTTTGCTTTTTCGAAAAGATTTCTTTGGATATCTTTCAAAAGCTTTGTTACAGCGTCTGTAACATTTTCTTCTTTTACAGCAGTCTTCTCGAAAGTGTCTCTTCTAGCCAGCGTTACCTGACCTTGTTTTAGGTCTCTTGGTCCGATTTCTATCCGTAGGGGTACGCCTTTCAGTTCCCAGTCGTTGAACTTCCATCCTGGAGTATATTCTGTTCTGTCGTCTAAAACAACCTGTATACCGTTTTTGTGCAGTTTTTCGTAGATTTCTTTCGCTTTTGCTAGAATCTGTTCTGTGTCAACGTCTTTGTAGGGTATGGGCACTATTACCACTTGGATTGGAGCGATTTTTGGAGGCAAAACCAGTCCTTTGTCGTCGCCGTGAACCATGACTAGAGCGCCTATAAGCCTTGTTGAAAATCCCCATGAAGTCTGCCAAGCATACTGTTCTTTCTCTTCTTTGTCTAAGAATTTGATTTTGAAGACTTTGGAAAAGTTTTGTCCGAGGTGGTGTGATGTTGCCATTTGTAAGGCTTTTCCATCTGGCATTATCGCTTCTAAACATGTTGTGTAGAGGGCTCCTGGAAATTTTTCTCTTTCCGATTTCTTTCCTTTTAGCACTGGGATTGCCAAGTAGTTTTCCATAAGGTCTTTGTATTCGTTTAGGATTTGCATTACTTCTTGGTCTGCTTCTTCTTTTGTTGCGTGAACAGTGTGCCCTTCTTGCCAGAGGAATTCTCTGGTTCTTAGGAAAAGTTTGGTTCCTTTTGTGTCCCATCTTATTATGTTGCACCATTGGTTGATTTTTACTGGTAAGTCTCTCCAGCTTCTAATCCACTTGGCAAATGTTGCGTACATTATGGTTTCAGATGTGGGTCTTAAGGCAAGTTTCTCTTCTAGCGGTGTGTCTCCGCCCATTGTTACCCATGCAACTTCTGGTACGAAGCCTTCGAAGTGTTCTGCCTCCTTTTTTAGAAAATGTTCAGGGATGAATAGGGGGAAGTAGACGTTTTTGTGTCCTGTTGCTTTTATTTTTGTGTCGAAGATTTCTTGGATTTTTTCCCATATGGCGTAGGATAGTTCGCGGAATATCATGCATCCTTTTACTGGAGCGTAGTCTGCCAGTTCAGACTTCAGAATTACTTGCGTGTACCATTCTGAGAAGTTTTCGGATTTTTTAACGGTTACACCTATGTCAGACATTTTTATCTCTCCTTTTTCTTTTATGGGTGGAATATAATTCTAGTGGAGAACAAATTCTGATGTGGGCTAAGTTTTGCGAGAAATTAGCGATGTGGAACTAAATCGCCCATGGCAACCACTTCAATTCAAATGGTTTAAAGAAACTATTAAATGTTTCTGGACTGTTAAATTCTCTAAAAGTGCGTAAGTATTTTATCTCTGCACTGTTAACTTGAATATGTTCTGTCTAATGAGTAGTGTGGATTTAAATTGAAGGCGATTTTGGTTATTTGCGACGGAATGGCTGACAGACCCGTAAAAGAGCTGAAATGGAAAACTCCTCTAGAAGCAGCCCATAAACTTTCCCTAAACAAGATAGCTAAAACCGGAGTCTGCGGAATAATGGACCCCATAGCTCCGGGAATACCTCCTGGAAGCGACACAGCTACGCTTGCATTGCTTGGTTATGACGCTTTAAAAGTGTATTCTGGAAGAGGAGCCTTCGAGGCTGTAGGTTCTGGTTTAGAGGTTCTTCCCGGAGAGGTTGCGTTACGATGTAATTTTGCCACAGTAAGCGAGGACATGATTGTTTTGGATAGACGTGCCGGTAGAATCAGAAACGAGGATGCGTCTAAATTGGCTGAAAGTCTTCAAAAAGTCAAACTGGAAAAAACTGAAAACGCGAGTTTCCTCTTCAAAAATACACTGCAGCACCGTGCAGTTCTGATTCTCCGTGGAGAAAAACTGTCAACCGCCGTGAGCGATAGCGACCCGGGAAAAACGGGTGAAAAAGTTCGAACAGTGAAAGCTTTAGACAGCAGTTCGGAAGCCCAACTTACAGCGGAAATCCTTAACGAACTCTCTAAAGCTTTTCATGAAATCTTAAAAGAGCATCCCGTAAACAAAGAAAGAATTGAGAAAGGATTGCCACCAGCAAACATAATATTGTTTAGAGGCGCTGGCAAAATTCCGCAAATTCCAACTCTTCAGCAAATTTACGGTGTAAAAACATCTTGTATAGGTGCTGCGTCCTTGATTAGAGGCGTGTGCAAAACTGCTGGCATGAGTTTGATAGATGTGGAAGGAGCAACTGGCATGCCAGACACCAATTATATGGGCAAAGCTCAAGCCACGGTCAAAGCGTTAAAAGATTATGATTTCGTCCTGTTGCATGTTAAGGCGCCGGACATTGCAAGCCACGATAAGAATCCACAACTTAAAATTCAAGTTATCGAGAAAATTGATGAAATGCTTGGTTACATATTAGATAATGTAGATTTAACCACAACCTATTTGGCGGTAACCGCTGACCATACAACTGCTATTGTTACTGGAAATCATGAAGGCGACCCAGTGCCCATAG
>Ga0190304_1001100_pt1 | contig 12290 bp, 6 predicted proteins | sample 48700712_MG_FD_161670 | JGI IMG/M metagenome (GOLD analysis project Ga0190304, IMG submission 161670) | Hydrothermal vent sediment bacterial communities from Southern Trench, Guaymas Basin, Mexico - 4870-07-1--2_MG | ecosystem: Environmental > Aquatic > Marine > Hydrothermal vents > Sediment ... | reverse complement strand
CATCTTCAACAGTAACCTTTATCATTATTCTTCTTTCAGGGTCCATTGTTGTTTCCCACAATTGTTGCGGATTCATCTCTCCCAGTCCTTTATATCTCTGAATGGTAACTCCGGTTTCACCAAACTCTTTAAGCCTTTCCTGAAGTTCTCTTTCAGAATAGGCATAGGCAATCTTCTTTCCCTTACTTATCTTATAGAGAGGGGGCTGTGCAATGTAGAGATAGCCCGCTTCAATCAATGGTCTCATGTATCTAAAGAAAAAAGTCAAAAGTAGCGTTCTAATATGCTCTCCATCAACATCAGCATCAGTCATTAAAATAATCTTGTGGTATCTTGCATTTTCAATGTTAAATTCCTCTCCAATCCCTGTACCAATTGCTGTAATAAGTGCAAGAATCTCATTGTTTTTCAGTATCTTGTCCATCCTCGCTTTCTCAACATTGAGAATCTTTCCCCTCAATGGCAAAATTGCCTGAAACTCCTTATCCCTTGCTTGCTTTGCAGAGCCACCCGCAGAATCACCTTCTACGATGTAAAGCTCTGATTTGCTCGGATCTTGAGAAGAACAATCCGCCAACTTTCCAGGGAGAGAAGAAGTTTCGAGCAAACTCTTTCTGCGGGTCAATTCCCTTGCCTTCCGTGCAGCATCACGCGCTCTTCTTGCCATTATGGCTTTATCGAGGATTGTACGAGCAACAGAGGGATTTTCTTCAAAAAACACAGAAAGTTTTTCGTAGGTTATGCTCTCTACTATTCCCTTTACTTCAGAGTTGCCAAGCTTTGTTTTTGTCTGCCCCTCAAACTGTGGAGAACGGACTTTACAAGAAATAATTGCGGTCAAACCTTCTCGAACATCCTCCCCGCCGAGTGCAAAATCCTCCTTTTCAAATATATTGTTTTTTCGTCCATAATCATTTAAAACCCTTGTCAAGGCGCCTTTGAAACCCGATAAATGAGTTCCTCCCTCGTGCGTGTTGATGTTGTTTACGAAGGTAAAAATATTTTCAGTATATCCATCAGTATGTTGCAATGCAATCTCAACCTCTACATCCTCTCTTGATGCCTTGATATAAATGGGTTTTGGATAAAGTGGATTTTTATTTCTATTTATATACAGAACAAATTCATTTATTCCTCCGTCATATTTGAAAGTCTCCATCTTTCCAGATCTATGATCTATGAGTTCTATCTTCAGACCACCATTCAAAAAGGCAAGCTCTTTAAGTCTTGTAGCTACTGTGTCGTAATCAAATTCTACGGTTTCGAAGATTTCATCATCAGGTAGAAAGGTTACTGTCGTTCCAGTTTCCTTTGTCTCTCTCAGTATTTTTAGTTCGGTTACGGGATTGCCATATTCATACCTCTGAAAAAACTCCTTTCCTTCCCTTCTCACCTTCACTTCGAGCCATTTGGATAGCGCATTGACTACGGACACCCCTACACCATGTAATCCCCCAGATACCTTATACACACTTTTATCAAACTTTCCCCCAGCGTGAAGAGTAGTCATTACCAGCTCTACACCAGATTTCTTGTATTTTTTGTGCTCAGAGATAGGAATTCCTCTACCATCATCTTCTATCGTAACTGATCCGTCTTTATTTAGAGTCACAGTTATTGCAGTGCAGTATCCAGCAAGTGCCTCATCTATAGCATTGTCAACAACTTCATAGATGAGATGATGCAACCCTCTCTCATCTGTGCTTCCTATATACATCGCTGGATTCTTTCTTACTGCCTCTAGTCCTTCCAGAACTTGAATGGCATCGACATCGTATCTATCCTTCACTTTTTCCATATCATCACGAACCTTGAGAAAATCCTCTAATCACTCAATCATTTGTACATCCCATTGACACGATACTATAGCACATCCTATATGGAGTAATAACTAATAAATGTTCTCCTTAAAAATAATCTTATGCTTCTCTATGACAATAGCATTTCATTTTCAATGTCAATTATCTCGTTAATAATTCTATTTATCTGGACAAGAAGAAATATAGAATGCATCATCGAAAACCTTCTACTCAAAATTGTATTTACGAAATCCTTTTCCATATTAAACAATTCATTCCATTTTTTAGATTCGTTTTCCAATTTATAGGCAGATAAGAGAATCCTTCTATTGCTTCTGCAATTCTTGATCATTGTTTCAGATGCAAAACTCTTCTCTTGCGAAATTATTTTTAGAAATTCAAGAGATGTATTAAATGGGAAATTTGATTCTCCAGATATCTTGTTTGCAATTTTATTCATTATTTGCCACATGGGAATTTTAAGGAGAACTTTCCATATCTTCATATCTCTTTTGAAGGCCTTTATTGCTTTTTCCCCGACAATATTGTCTTCTGTTAGAAAAATAGGATCATATGCCCATTTTAATCCTCTCATCTTTGCCATGTTTCTAACAAAGGTGATTTCACATGCTACACTCTTAGAAAGTCCTTTTGAAACATTTTCAAGAGTAATTGTACAAAAGGATTTTTTATAGATGATATATATAGATTCATCTGCTGTAATTACAGCATCGTGAAAATTACTTAGATTTTCGTAGACATAGAAACCTTCTTCAGGATGACCCTCAAACCCAGGTTCTCCATCATTATAGCAAACGGTGCCATTTGATTCATTATATCCAACTATAACAATTGCATGACACATATTATACTTGCTGGGAAAATCATCTTTATGTTGATAGTATGATAGTTTTGACATGTTGATCTGTGTGTAAACAGGCAAGTCCTGTTTTATATATCCCTTGACTCTAGTCCAGTATTGATTCCATGCAGTTTCCTTATCCGTATAGTTTTCAATGTAACTGATATTGCAACGTATTCCCAGAAGATTTGATATAAAATACCAATCCTCCTTCCAAAAACACTGTGTTGAACCCATCCATAGTGTTGGTGGGCTACACTTCGAAATAATATTTGATGACTTTCTTGGAGGGGTATAAGAAATGGTATGCCCCGCTCCGATTAGATAAAAAAGTTCGTGCAGACTGTAATTTTTACCTAGGTAATTGACCAACATAGCTATACTGCTTAACTCACATTCTCTTCCCGTCTCCATTGAAATGTAGGGAACGCCTTTTATTATGTGACCGTTATCAAAGCTCTTAGAAGAATCAGCTAAAAAAGTACTTTGAGAAAGCAGAACAGAAAAGATAACGAATACAATAAACCACCTTCTTCTCTCTTTCATTAGACAAACCCTTATTTTATCATGTCTTTATTATATACTTATAATTTTCTAAGATGGGGCAAAAGCAAATACTAAAAACAGACCCTATATTATACTTCTCATTTATGATTATCAATGTCGATCTTCACATCCACTCTCGTTTTTCTGGTGCCACTAGTCAAGCTATGACAATTGAAACACTTGCCAAAGAAGCACCAAGAAAAGGTATAGATGTTGTTGCTACCGGTGATTGTTTACATAGCGACTGGCAAGGGGAGATAAAACAATGCGAGGAGATGGAAGAGGGGACTTTTCTATATGGGGAAACAAGATTTGTACTTACAACAGAAGTGGAGGACAAAAACAGAGTTCATCATTTGCTTTTATTCCCTTCTTTTTCATCGGTTGAAGATTTCAAGGAGAGAATAGCCAAGTTTTCACCAAATATTGAAACAGACGGTAGACCAAATGTTAATTTGAATGGTCAAGAGCTAGCAGAGATTGCAAAGGATGTTGATGCGCTGATTGGGCCTGCACATGCCTTTACACCATGGACTGCCATGTATGCATATCATGATTCTCTATCAAGCTGCTATGGGGAGCTGGTAGATTATGTATCTTTCATCGAGCTGGGTCTGAGTGCAGATAGTAATTACGCAGATCGTATAACTGAGTTGCATAGGCTTACTTTTCTCACCAACTCAGATGCCCATAGTCCGCATCCTGTCAGACTTGCAAGGGAGTTTAACAGGATGAAGGTCAGAGATGCAAGCTATGGAGAGATCAAAAAAGCTATATTGAGACAAGGAGGAAATAGGGTGGTTTTAAATGTTGGTTTGCCTCCACAGGAGGGGAAATACAACGAATCTGCTTGCATTTCCTGCTATAAACATTACACTCTTGAAGAAGCCATCAGGAGAAAATGGAAATGTGTATGTGGTAAGAGAATAAAAAAGGGGGTGAAGGATAGAATAAATGAACTGGCAGACCTATCTTTGCCTAAACATCCAGAACATCGACCACCTTATGTGCACATCATACCTCTGGCAGAGATAATAGCAAAAGCATTAGGGCAGAGCAGTGCATTTACAAAAACTGTAACAAGGAGATGGAATGAATTAATAGATGCATTTGGTGATGAAGTAACCATTTTAATAGATGCAGATTTGGAAGATATCTCCAGAGTTACAGTTCCAGCGATATCTGAAGCGATAGAAGCGTTTAGAGAAGGAAAAGTAATAATTCATCCAGGCGGAGGAGGAAAATACGGAGTTATAGAGTTTCCATCAGCAGATGAAAAAATAACTTTAAAAGGAGAAAGGCAAAGAACCCTAACCGACTTTTTATAAAAATTAACTTTAGACAATAGGAGACACTTTCAATGGATGTTTATCAATGTTTACCCAAGGAACAAGCATCTTCCCAATGACTCTATATCCAATAATGATTTTTGGTAGAATTCTTGGTCTGTTCCAATAGTTGTATTCCCATGTATTTTGGGAACATCCCATAAATAGCGCCGAAAATAAAAAATTCCTCCTAAAGTAATTGTTTTTAATTACATTACCATCAGAGTATTTTAATAGCACGCCACATTTATTCTTTGAAATATTATTCCGTTGGATGATGTTATTAAATGAGTTACCTTGCAGTTGAATGCCGGCATTATTATTAAAAATCTCATTCTTGGATATTGTATTGTTATAAGGCTCCATTCCAAGTATGAGAGCATCTAACAAAAAGCCTGCCGCATTGTCATGTATGATATTTCCATAGATATGGTTGTTGTTAGATGATGTCAGGGCAGATATACCAACCCAGCTGTTAGAGATATCATTATATCTAACTATATTGTCAGTTGAATTAAAGTCCAGACATATTCCATGGAGGGTGTATGAGATTGTATTGTTCTGGATTATATTGCTATCGGAATTTAACAGTATCAGCTCGCCATCAGTTTTAGCGATAGTGCAGTTTTCTATTAGGCAGTTTGAACAGAATCCAAGAACAATAGAAAAGTCAGTATGTGAAATATAAACATCTCTGATTGTAACATTCGTGCAGTTCGCTAGTATGATCTGCCCAGCATCTTTGGGAACAGTAAAATCGTGCATATTCTTGTAGTAATACAGGGGTTTACCATTTACAGTATTGTTAGAAACCTCGTATAGAAAATCTTCCTTGGAAAGTTTTCCATTATACACATAACATCCAGGTAGAAAACCATCATCTATAAATGTGTTATCAGCTACCGTTAGATTGGTCACATCTGTTGCTACGGTTATTCCCAGTCGATTGAATGATATAACATTATCTCTTATTGTAACGTTAGATGAGAATACTTTTATGCCGGATGCATCCCAATATATCTCTTCTTTGCACCATCCATTTTGGACGGTGAAACCCTGGATTGTTACATTTGATGCAGAGACGTTTATTACGGCATCCTTTGTTAATCTTTCACCATCAATGATTGTAGTAAATTTATTTTCTCCCTGAATGAGCAGATTTTTCTTGTTTATCAGAATTCTTTCCTTGTAGATTCCACTTCTTACAAAGATTCGATAATCCTCTGAAGAATGGTTGATGGCTTCCTGGATGGTGGAATAATTATCTGGTACAACTATATCCCAATCATAATACATAATAGAATACGAGCTTTCTCCGGTAGCAGAAAAAGGATTAAAAACACCCACAAGAAGAGTTGCGACAATTGCGTTTATGATAAGCAAGGAAAAGATTTTTTTAAACATAGATGACACAAGAAGGTATAATAAACTCTATATTATATATTTTTTTACCAAATTATTTAGATCAGTACGGATATTTCTTACCAAGAACCTCAGCCGATGTAAGCGCAGCAATAGCACCTTCTGCGCATGCTGTTACTATCTGTCTAACTCCACCAGTTATGTCTCCCGCTGCGTAAACTCCTTTAACGTTCGTTCTTTGCCATCTATCAACAACCACATATCCTTGATCATCCAATTCAACGCCAAGCATCTTTGCTATTTCATTCTGTGGCACTTCACCAACAGCTATGAAAATCCCATCTACTCTGATCTCTTTCTCCCTTTTATCTGCCAGATTCTCTATTGTAATGCTCTTCACCATTTCCTTACCATTTATACTTTTAACAACGGAATTCAAGGTAAATACAATTCCTTTCTCTTTTGCTTCTTTTTGCAGAGCCTCTTCAGCTCTTAATACATCTCTTCTATGTATAATCTCCACGTCTTTACAGCCAATCTGTTGAAGATAGATTGCATCAAGCAGAGCAGTGTTTCCTCCGCCTACAACCACAACTTTTTTACCTTTGAAAAAGAAACCATCACAGGTTGCACAATAGCTTACACCCTTGCCAGAAAGTTCCATCTCTCCTTTAACTCCAAGTTTTTTATGGGTAGCACCTGTACATAATATAACTGCCTTTACACTGTATTTCTTATCTGCTGTTGTAGATATGGTGAAATCGTTTCCATTTTTTTTGATATCAACAACCTTTTCCCCAGCACGAAAATCTACATACTTCTTTGCATGCTCAACAAATTTCTGCGATAGTTCCATTCCACTTATGCTTTCAAAACCAGGATAATTCTCTATCTTGGGTGCAGTAGCTGCCAAACCTCCGCCCATTCCTTCGTCAAATAAAACTGCCTTTATTCCTGATCTACCGGCATATATGCCTGCAGCACACCCTGCAGCACCTGCACCAATTATTGCAACCTCATAGTTATTAATCGTATACATCGCCTCCATAATCTGACGGACAATATCCAATGTGTATCAAATCCCTCTTTTAAACTCTTTTATTGTGGATAACTTTGTAAATATTGGTTCGATTATTCTTTAACAAACTTTATATTTCAAAAGACATTTGCACAATGCAACATGAAAACAATTGAAGAATTTGTAAGTGACAAAGGATACAATTTACTCGAAATTACAAAGAGTGTAGATGAACGTTCAATAAAGAGTGATAAAGTTCCTGAAACCATAGATGCTGCCTACGTTGAGAAGGAGGGTGTTGTTTATTTACTCAAACCGAGTGGAACCATTGAGAGGATAGGGACCAAGGAGTACTGGGAAAAGATAATGGAATATAAGGCAACAGAGAAATACGTTGCCAAAATCAATACTTCCATAAAACATACAAAGGATTTGGCGAACTGCGGATTATGTGATGAACACAAGAACACAACAGCATTACTAAATGTAGTGGCAACAAACAGATGTGATTTGAGGTGTTGGTACTGCTTTTTTTATGAGGAAAAGGCAGGTTTTGTTTATGAACCCTCCATCAAAGACATAGAAAAAGGAATCAAGATTGCTAGAGATATAAACGGATACACTCCACCCGTACAGATAACTGGAGGAGAACCAGCGCTTAGAGAAGACATAGATAAGATAATTCGTATATCCAAGGAACTTGGATCATCTCACGTTCAACTCAATACAAACTCTGTTTCACTTGGGATAGACTACTATGAAGACCCTAAAAAAGCTGTGGAGAAAACAACAAAGTGGAGAGAGGCAGGAGTCAACACTATTTACACCTCATTTGATGGAGTTACACCAGATGCAAACAGCAACATAAAGAACCATTATGAGATGCCATTTGCCCTTCAGGCTTACAAAGAGGGGGGTATAAGAAGCATCGTTCTTGTCCCAACAGTAAGTCAACTTAATCTAAAAGAGATGGCAGATGTTGCAAGGTTTGCCATACACAACGTGGAGAGAGGTATAAAAGGTGTAAACTTTCAACCGATATCTCTTGTTGGATACATCAAAAAGGGAGACAGGGAAAAGTTGAGGGTTGTACAGTCCGATATTGTTGATGTTTTGAAAAAGAATTTTGGCTTCGGCATGGAAGCATGGTACCCTGTACCATGTGTGGCTGCGCTGGCTGATGTGATTGGAAAAGAACCGCATGTGCACTTCTATAACAACGAGAAATGTGGGATAGCAACATATGCATACGTTGATAGGGAGAAAAAGAAACTTGTGCCTATAACCGAGTTTGTCGAGGTTGACAGATTTTTAAGAGACATGAAGGAACTTCACGACAGTTTCCTTGGAAAGATTATTTTTGGATTAAAACTTGCACCAGATGCAGTTAGGTATGGAGGATTTAGGAAGGCGCTTGCCAAGAAACTATCGGATTATATAATACGGGATGAACTTCCAAATGGAGGCAAATTATCGGAGATACTGGATGCGGTTGTGGAGAAAGCCGACTACAGCTCGTTGAGAGTATTTCACTACAACTTCCTATTCTTTGGTATGATGCACTTTCAGGATTACTACAACTATGATATCAATAGAGTGCAGAGATGCAGCATACACTATTCAGCTGGCAAGAGATTGATACCTTTCTGCGCCTACAACGTATTTCCAGGAATAAATAGAGACAAATTCCTAAGGGCACATGCAGTCAAGGGTAAAAGGGCAGAAAAACTCATTAGAGAATCACTAGAAGCCAAAGAGAGAGTTGTAAAATTCAGAGAAAAGAAGAAAGAAATAGTGAAATCGCCGATATACAAGGAAGTCTATTCCTTTAGATAGAAATATTAAGCAAAATTCTATTTCTATATATTGGTGAACTCATGGGGGGACGAAAGAATTTGTAGAACAAGTTATGGAAATGCTGAAATTATGTCCAAGGAACAGCCAATAGTATAAGGTATTTCAAGGGATTTAAAGCTTCAGTACTAAAAAGAAGGAAAACTTGATACAAAAACGAAAAAGCTCATAGCTGTTGGTACCACAATAACAGTCAGATGCAAATATTGCATAGCAATACATGTTGAAAAGGCACTTAAAGCCAGAGCTATAAAGGAAGAAATCCTGGAGGCAGCTTGGTTGCTATTCTAATGGGCGCCGGATCAGCAATGACTTATGTTGTGGAGGTCAAAAAGGATTAGAAGAGTATTTGAAATGGCACTATGATATTATGCATTCAGACCATCCACAGTCTTTGCAAACCATGCAACCTGCTTCATAGACGAGATGCTCTCCACCACAGGTTGGGCATCTTTCTATGGCATCGCTGGGAACTATAAGTTTTTTCTCTTCATGATTTACCGATGGGGTAACTTCCTCAGACTCAACCACGGGTGGTTGCACCTCAACTATCTTTGCCTCTCCCATTTTGATGTATCTCTTTATCCACTCTTTCTTGGAAATGATCTCGTTGAGCCATTCCATTGCAAAATCTGAAGGCTCAGCTCTTCTCATTAATTCCTTCTTTGCTGATAAAACGTTGAGAACCTGTTTTGTTTTTGAGCCATCTCTATATACAGTTACTCCTTTGCATCCCATTTCGTGGGCTATAATATATGCTTGCTGTATGTCATCAACACTTATATCGTTCGGCATGTTTATTGTCTTTGATATAGAATCGGTTATGCATCTCTGCAATACTGCCTGTGCTACAAGATGATCAAGCCAATGAATATCCATGGAGGTCACAAAGATATTATGTAATTCCTTTGGTATCTCCTCAATCCCCTGAATACTTCCATAATTCTCTGAAATTTTCTTCAGCATTTCATCGTTGTATAGCCCAAGATCTCTCAACCTCTCTTCAAAAACACTATCTACATAGAAAAAAGATCCAGCAGTGACCTTCTTTTCATAAACTAGTGCAAAGACCGGTTCTATTCCATTGGTTGTATCTGCTATCATTGATATTGAACCAGTTGGTGCGTTTGTTGTAACCATCGCATTTCTCAGTCCATATTTTTTAATCTGATCCACAAGATTATCCCAGTCAAGAGTCCATAGCTCGCGATGATAGTACAACTCTATCGGTAACTTGCCCTCTACATATTCACTTTCCTTAAACAGAGGAAAGGTTCCCCTCTCCTTTGCCATTTCAACAGACGCCTCAAAGGCATGATAGGTTAACCCCTCAGCCACATGACTCATGAGCTCATAACCTTCCTTAGAGTTATATCTGATATTAAGTTCAAATAGAAGATCAGCAAGACCCATTATGCCAAGCCCTATTCTCCTTGTCTCTTTTGTTGCGATATCAATCTCCCTTACTGGGTACTTATTCATGGTTATTAGATTATCCAATGCTCTCGCTACCAGTTTTATGGTTTTCTTGAAACTTTCCCAGTCAAAGGCTTTTTCTTTGCCCTTATCTACTATAAACTTGGCAACGTTTATACTTGCCAAATTACAGGATTCATAAGGATAGAGAGGTTCCTCTCCACAGGGGTTGGTAACCCTTATGGGAGCACCTCGTGCCTCTACCAACACGTTTCTCTTATTTATGTTATCAAAGAACAGCACTCCAGGATCTGCTTTGAGCCAAGCGTGGTAGGCAATTGAATGAAACAAAGTCTTTGCATTAACTTCCTTCCAAACTTTCTTTGTTCGAGGATTTAGGAGAGGATAATCTACTTCATTCGCAAGATATTCCCAAAAATCCTCCCAGATGCCTACGCTGAAATTGAAGTTTTCATACTCTCCTTCTTTATCCTTGGCAGAAATGAATTTATCTATATCTGGATGCCAGATCTCAAGAATGCCCATGTTTGCCCCTCTTCTGACCCCTCCCTGTTTCACAACATCAGAAACAGTGTCTATGATTTTCATGAAGGAAAGAGGACCAGATGCCTTGCCCATGGTAGAGCGTACCAGATCTCCTTCCGGTCGTATTTTAGAGAAGTTTACCCCTGTCCCACCTCCCGCCTTCTGTATTAATGCAACATCCTTTGCCATATTCATTATTGATTCAATGCTATCTTCAACATCAAGTGTGAAACATGCAGACAACATACCGAGTTTTCTACCTGCATTGACAAGGGTTGGAGTATTTGGCATAAAAATCTGGTTTGTCATGAGATTGAAGTATTCGTCTATTACTTTCTCATACTTGTCAAAGGTACCATTTTTCATCATGGTGATGAGCTCATCAAAACCTATCTTCATCTTCCCTTCATTTGCCAGCTCTTCGTAGGCAGCGATAAATCTCTCGAGATGCCATTTATTAAGAGGATATTTCCCTATCTTTATCTTCCTATCCCATTTATCAAGATCACTTAGATACTTTGATAGAGTCATCGGTGTGTTGTAACCGCCTTTTTTGTCATATACTCTAGGATCATAGAGAATCTCTGGTAGTGCAATATGGATAGCAACCCTCTGAAATAATTCTCTCGGTGATTCTATAACTGCTCCATTTTCATCCTTTATGAGGTATCTGTAAGCAAGTACTCTTAGTGCATTTACGCTGAACCTCTTATCTATCTCATCCAGTTTGTCCTTGTTGAGTATCTTCTTTTTCTCTTCTCTTATCTCTGCCTTCTTTTGCCTGTAGAGTATATATGCCTTTGCTATTTTTTTGTGACCATTTTTAATCAAAATCTTTTCGACAACATCCTGTATATCTTCAACATTTGGTATTTTGTGGGGGCCATAGCCTTTCTGCAACTCTTCTACAACCTGATCCGATAAAACGTTTGCATTGACCTTCTTTTCTTCTCCAACTGCAATAATTGCCTTCAGAATTGCATTTGTTATTTTGCTCTGATCAAAATCAACAACTCTGCCATCTCTCTTTTCAATTTTTGTAATTGCCATATCTTCTCTCCTCCATTGTCGTATTTTAGGGAACATTAGATAAAGTGCGATAGTGCAGTATAATACTCTTATAATTGTTCACCATTCCCCAAATAACAGTAACAAACTATTATTTATAAAATATACCCTTTTACAACTCAGAACTCAAGATCCTCATCATAGCCGAGTAGCTCAGTGAGGGTTCTTTCATCATACTATAATGGAAAGATTTGAGCGGTATATATAATGTTTTTGCCAAAAATAAACGACATTGTCAACTTTTTTGAATTGAAAAACTATTTCCCTCCTAGGAAACCTAGGAGGGGATAAAATGGTAAAGCAATTTGTAGAATTGCTAAAAGAGAAAAGAATTTTTCTATGGAACAAAAAATCTATGGATACAAAAGCTTTAGCTATACTCATATATCAAGCTGGTTTATCCTACAGAAAGACCAGGAGAATATTGAATCTACTTGAAAACCTCTCCCATGAATCAGTGAGAAAATGGTACAAAAAATGTAAAGAGTTGT
>Ga0190304_1001097_pt1 | contig 12301 bp, 13 predicted proteins | sample 48700712_MG_FD_161670 | JGI IMG/M metagenome (GOLD analysis project Ga0190304, IMG submission 161670) | Hydrothermal vent sediment bacterial communities from Southern Trench, Guaymas Basin, Mexico - 4870-07-1--2_MG | ecosystem: Environmental > Aquatic > Marine > Hydrothermal vents > Sediment ... | reverse complement strand
GACAATAAGAAGCCTATTTTAGGCATTCCAACGGGTGTAAAGATGTTTTCGGGTGTTTTTGCAGCGTCTCCGGAAAATGCTGCCAAAATCCTTGTGGCATTCCTCAATGGGCAGGCACAAATTGTGGAACGGGAGATAATGGATCTCGATGAGGATGCTTTCAGGCATGATGAACTTAAGCCAAAACGCTATGGGAGAGCTCTGACACCCTATGTTGAGCTTCTGATTCAAGGTGCCAAGGAACCCTCTAAAACTGATGAAAGGGAAGATGTGGAGGCGATAATTGAAGCTCTCTATGAGGAGCTTGAGGATGGTGTGTATTTTTTGGGAGCGGGTTCAACCGTTAAGAAATTGAAGGATATGCTGGGTATAAGTGGAACACTTTTAGGTGTTGATATCGTGAAGGTAAAAGACGGGAAAGGAAAACTCTTGGTGAAGGATGCCCAGGAAAAGGATTTGCTCAGGTTTGTAGATAAGAACCCCAAAATCATTGTAACCGTCATAGGTGGTCTTAATTTTCTCTTTGGACGTGGCAACCAGCAGTTCTCGGCTGATGTGTTAAGGAGGATTCCAAAGGAGAACATAATAATAGTTGCCACACCATCGAAGGTTCAGAAGCCCATAAGGGTCTATACGGGTGATAGGGAAGTGGATGAGATGCTCAGAGGTTATATGAGAGTTAGAGTCTCGCCATGGGCTGAAAAAATGGTTAAAGTGATTTGAATGATAGCTGCAGCTCTTGCAGGAGGAGAATCAAAGCGTTTTGGAGGGGACAAGCTTTTGTATTCTCTGGGAGGGAAACCCATCATTTTATACACTATTGAGCGCCTCTTATCTTCGAGTACAATTGAAGAAGTGGTTATAGTTTGCGGGGAGGATAAGCGGGCAAGGTATGAAAGGCTTGGATTCAGGGTTATCGTAGATGAGCTTAAGGTAGGGCCCGCCGGAGGTGTTCTCACGGCACTGAAGGAGCTCGGAGATGTCTTCATAGCTGGGGGTGACATGCCCCTGATAAACCCGAAATTTGTGGGCCTTGTTGTAAAGCGTTTTTATGAGGATAAATGCATTGCATGTGTTCCCCGATGGGGCAACGGTTACCTTGAACCTCTTCATGCAGCATATTCAAAGAGCTTTGCGAGGGTTCTTGAGAGACGGATCGGAAAAGGAGATTACTCATTAAATGGGGCTATCAAAGAGATCAATTTTTGTGGAATTGACGTGGAATTGCTCCCCGGAGAGTTCAGAGATGGCCTGTTCAACATAAATCGAAAAAGTGATTTAAAGAAGCTCCTTGAGTAGTATAACTTCCCGCTCGATTTCTGTAAATTCGAGATCCTTTAGGTTTTCCTCTTCCTCCTCGGGAATGATGGTTTTTGCATGCTTAAAGCCAAGTTCTCTGGCTCTATTTCCTAGTAGAATCAGAGCATCTCTTGTATTTCCTCCCCATGCATAGAGGGTGACAGTTTCCTTTTCGAAGAAGCTCTCCTCCAGTATGTAGAGGTTACCCTCCAGAGTGCCGCTCTCGAAGTGGACACGATCATCTATTCCGGCTATTCTATCCTTAAATGCCGTGAACCAGTGATGGTAGGAGCTCTGGAACTTTCCCAAAATCATCTCCTTTTCTTTAACCTCCTCCCACGAAAATTCTCTTTTAACGGGGGAAGTGCTTTCCTCCGGGAACTTTGAGAGGTCAAAAGAGGCAAAAATCCCCGAATAGAGGATTTTATCGATTCCAAGCTTGGAATAGAATCCCATGGCACTCTTTTCGGGTACCACTGTTAGAAGTTCACATCCTCTTTCTCTAGCTATTCTTTCTCCAAATTCAACAATTGCCCTCCCAATTCCCCTCTTCCTGAAATCCTTGTGAACTTCTAGAACGTCAAGGTGGGCTATTTTTCTCATTCTTCCATTAACCCGCTCCTTGCTTATCAGAATCTCCGCATTCCCAACGATCTTCCCATCAATTTCGGCAACGAGAGGAATTTGGTTCTCGAGGAGGAGACTGTTAAGATGCACGGCACAGCTTTCAACGCTCATCCAGGGACCGCCATGGCGGTATCTATCCCTTATGGAAAGTTTCGCGTATTCTGATTTAATTTTTCCCGTTTCTGCAAAGCGATACCACACTTCAATGCCGGAACAGTGAACCCCCGTAATTCCCGGAGCATCTTCCAGCCTTGCCATCCTGATTTTCATAGAAATCACCAGCAAAAGGAAAAATCAAAATTCAGCTTCTCCCAAAAGTTGCACCAGATCAAGCAGTCTTCTGTCCTTTATCTTTGCAAGTATTTCCTTGACATCTTCCCCTTCCATTTTGCCCTCCTTGAAGAGTGCAATCGCTTTTACACCATTGAAGAACTCTGAAAGCTCTTTAAACGCCCTTGCAAACATGTCCATGTTCTCGTATATTACATCGAACCTGTCCTCAAGCATGAGCTGCCATATAACATCGAGCAGGGCATCAAAAGCAACATCAAAGTATTCGCCGCTCTTGACCATTGCATAGAGGCATTCCTGAAGGGCAGCATCATAGTTCTCCTCATCTTCAAAGATTTCTTCATAAACCAAGTGAGCCTGTGCCAGTAGAACCGGTTTTTCCTGTATCTTTGGAAGGAGCTCAGCAACATCAGCTTTTGCCTCGCTCACCTCTCCATTCTCAAACTTCAGATATGCCAGATATATCAATGTGTGAAGGTATTCATCTTCATTTCCAAGACTTTCATATGCAGCTGCAGCCTTTTCCATAAGTTCCTTAGCTTTTTCATACTCTGTGAGCTCTTCATGGGCAAGTGCCATCTCATAGTAAACCTTTGCAATATTCTCCCTGTTTCCCCTTGCGGTCTCTTCCTCCAGGATCTCTCTAAAAAGTCCCAGCGCCTTCTCAACTTCGCCTATAAGTGCATACAAATCAGCCAGGTTGAACTTTGCCTCAAACGTGTCTTCATCAAGTGCCAGATTCTCAAATTCGCTTATTTTATCCACACCCAAAAACTCCTGATAGATATAAACGACCAGTTTGTAGAGCTCATAGTTTTTGCTCTCCCTAGCCAGCTTTTCTGCTTCCTCCAAAATCTCTTCGAGTTCTTCATCTTCGAGTTCATCTGCTGCATAATAGAGGAGTTCTGCAACCTTCTCGGAATCCTTCATTTCCAAAGCTTTCTTTATTTCCTCCATGTTCATCCCTCACTTTAATCTATGTCTTGAAGCTATTTAACTTTATGGAGGTGAGGATCCCAATTGCACTACTATGGGGTGGCTGCACTAATGGCACTTAACGTACTGATTAAAGAATTAAAGTATCAAAAAGTCTAATTATTTCGTCCGCTTATAAATAATAACAGCGCCTTTATGGAAGGAGCAACCTTTTTAAGTATCATGTCAGATTGTAAAATTGGCAATGTGGGTAGGTGAGAGCTATGAAAAAACTTGCTGTAATGATATTGGTACTGCTCTCCTTACCTGTGGTGCGCGCTTATGAGTTTACCTTCTCCCCCGACAACTACGGAATAATCGAGGAGCCCGCATTTTCCTGGGCCGACATGGGCAACACGACCTTTAAGTGGGATGGATATGAGCTCAACACGACCGGTTATCTCTACTGGGCAGGGGTTCTCGTCTCGGCTCGGGGGAGATGTGCCTTTAGTGAAGAAATGGCAATTGTCGATGGCAGTGGAAGGAGGTTTTACACTGAATACGGCACATCGCCGACAAACGGAACCCTCTATCTGCCACTCTTTGAGGAAGATCTTTACCTATCTCATTATTATAACCTCAGCAGGGGCCCCTACACCTTTAACATCACATTGAAAGCTGAAAACTGTGAGGTCATGGTGAGAAAGTTTGTATTCGTTACATCTAGGGCTAATCCCAAAACCCTCTCCATGAAGCTAGTCCCTCCCTATGGATATCCCAAAAAAGAGCAGGCAATCCGGTCATTTGAGTTTGCGAACAAGACATACTGGAGAGAGTTTGAGCTGAACTTCACATACATTTACCGGGGAGGAAGCGAGGATGTTGTAAACGGCTGGAAGAGTGAGCCCTGTCCCATACTAAGCATCTCCAATGGGAAGATCTGTTTGGCTGAGAGGTACTGTGAGTGCTATGAAGAAAATGCATCTCTTTCTCCCGGAATTTACCGGGTTGAGCTTGGATTCAAAGAGGGTAATCTGTCCGTGAGGATTCTTGAAAAAGGGATAGTGTTTGAAAAATCCGTCCATGTCAGGCATCCACTATATCTCACATCCCTCAGAGGGGTTGCCGGGAACGTGAGCTTCCGCGGTGTAGAAGGAAATGCATCCGAGCTCTTTGAAACCCCCAAGGATCGACAGGGATACCTTATATTTGCCATCGCACTTGTTATTGCCCTCATGATTGCCATGAGGTGGAGGATATGAGGTGGAAAGCGGCAGTCTTGATACTCCTTTTTCTAGCTTCAGCTCTGCCTGCTTATTCTTTTCAGTTTTCAAAGGTAATCGATGGAAGGCTGGAGGGAAATAGGACGTTTAAAATCCATGTGACAGTCCCTCCCGAATACAGAATCGAATGGGTCAGGCTGCTGTTTAATTCCAGTGAAAGGTGCAATGCATCGGCATTCTACAGGGTGGTTCAGTACGGGGAAGCCGTGAAGGAGGGAAATACAAGTGTCAGATGGTCTTCAGGCTACGGAGGGAAGCACGTGGGAGAATTTGTAATCCCCATGCGCGGCATCAGGGATGAATTTGATGTATATGTAAACGTTAGCTTTCCCTGCGCAGCAGAGCCGTTAATCTACATGGCATATTTAACGATCGACTTTGGTAGATTAACGCATCTTGAGGTTAAGACGAACCGGTCTGTAGACCCTCAGTGGGGGGACATCAGGTCGCCAGCGGGAGCTGAGTTCAACATCTCCGGGAAGCTCCTTGGGATTGAGGCCGAACTTTACGGCTACAGAGGTAAGCAGGTACATGCAACGCTAAACTGGGAAGATCATGGAAGAAATTTCACTCTTGAGAGTGTAAATGATAGACTATGGATTCCCGGTGAAAATGGGACAGGGAAAGTTAAATTAACGCTTGATCTGCCCCCTGGAGTTTTTGCTTCTGCAACCGCTTACTATCTCGTGCAGAGGAAGCCCGTTAATGAAGACCTCCTCATCAAGAGGAATGGCACCGTGCATTTCATATATCCCCTTGAGGGCATGATGTGGGATGAGGGGACGCTTGACGTGTGGTTCCGGCTGAACAGCGAGGATACCGAAATTCTGGCCTTTGATTTTGGAGGAGAGAAGGTATCGAAGTTATATACCAAGGGCGATAAATTCTGCGTCCTCGTTTATCCCCCATATGGCTGGAGGACGAAGAAATGTGTGCTCATTCCTGAGAGGAGAATTCACCGGCTTCAGCTTTCAATGAATAGAAATCCTGATGGCACCAGACATCTTTACATCGAGCTTGACGACATGAGAATCCTTAAAAAGGAGGTTAACTCGGGTATGAGGCTCTGGTATCTCGGAGATAAAGGCGTTGATGTTCTCAGCTTTGAGGCAAACCTCCGGAGAAATCCGAACTACTATGTGGTGCCTCCTGATTATACTAGGACAAATATCTCCCTTGGAGCATCCCTTCTTGCCCTCGTCCTCTCGCTGATATGTGTGCTCAGGGAAGGAAAAAATAGGAGACGGGAGGGGAAATAGCTTTTAAACTTTTTCTCCAATCTTAAATCATGCTTGAGATAATATTCCTGGGAACCGGTGGGATAATGCCAAACAAAGAGAGGAATGTCCCTTCAATAGCCCTCAGGTATGGAGGCGAGGTTATTCTCTGGGATGCAGGGGAGGGAACAATGAGACAGCTTAATATAGCAAAAATAAGCCCCATGAAGGTTGAAAAAATTTTCATCACGCACTTCCATGGCGATCACTACTTGGGTTTGATGAGCCTACTACAGACGATGACCCTATGGGACAGGAAGAAGCCCCTCCACATATATGGACCGAAATACACGTTTAAATTTGTCCAGAGCTATCTTGAGAGCGGATTCTTCAGACCCAGCTTTGAAATTCATGTCCACGAGCTCGGCGAAGCGAGATTAAAGTTTGGGGAGTATGAGATATGGAGCTTCAAGGTGGAGCATGGAATTCCAGCGCTTGGCTATGTTTTCAAGGAGAGGGATAGAAGGGGGAACTTTGAGCTCCGGAAGATAGAAGAGCTTGGATTAAAGCCAGGCCCGTGGATGAAGGAACTTGAAATAAAGGGAAGGGTTGTGGTCGATGGAAAGGAAATTCAACTTGAGGATGTTACAGGGGATCGTAAAAAGGGGGTTAAAGTTGTTTACACAGGGGATACCCTTCCATGCGAGAGGGTTAGGCTGTTTTCTGAGAATGCTGACCTGCTCATTCATGAAGCCACATATCTATCGGAAGAGGACAGGGGTGAGAGCTATCACTCAACCGTTAGTGAGGCATGTCAAACCGCCAAAAGGGCAAAAGTAAAGCTCCTGGCGCTGTTTCACAGGGCATTCCGCTATACATATGATGAATACGCCGAGAAGGCGAAAGAGCTCTGCAGCCATAACTTTATAATTCCTAGAGACTTTGATGTTCTCAGGCTTGGTGATTCGTATGAACTGTCTTCGCTACGTTAAGCTCATCGGAACTATGCATGTTTCTCCAAGGAGCAGGGATGAAGTTAGGGAGAAGATACTGAAGGAAAGACCCAGTGCAATTGCTATTGAGCTCGATAGGAACAGGTTCTATGCGATGCAGAATCCTCAAAGGGTTAATCTTGGGGATGCCCTTAGATCCGGTAGAAGAGGGCTCCTTCAGTATGTACTCTTCAAAGTTGAAGAGAGGCTTGGAGAAGAGTTTGGGATGGTTCCAGGTGGTGAAATGAGGGAAGCTATAACCCTTGCTCAGATTTTCAACATCCCCCTAGCTTTAATTGACGAAGATATAAATTTGATCACTATGAAGCTTCTTAAGGCTCCTTTCAGGGAAAAGCTCTTTCTCCTGCTTGAGAGTCTTGCTGTTTTTCTCTCCTTTGCTCCATCTAAGGAGAGCTCGGACATTATGGAGGATTATAAACCCATGATGGTTGCTTTTAAGCGGAGGTATCCCTACCTGTTCCATGTCCTCGTCGAGGAGAGGAATGAGATAATGGCGCGCAATTTAAGAGGTATTGTCATGGATCTAAAGGCAAGGGGTATCAAGAAGCCGAAGGTCGTAGCTGTCGTTGGGCTCGGACATAAGAAGGGTATAGAAAGAATTTTAAACTCCTGTGAATGTTAAGATTCCATAAATTTAAAAAGGATTGGTGTGTAATATTACTGAGCTTAAAAGGTGGTCGGAATGGAAGACAGGTTGAAACAGATGCTCCGTGTAGAGATACTCAAGGTGGAAGAGGAGGAGGGCAAGATAATAGTTTATGTTCCTAAAGAGCAGGTTAAAATTGCCGTTGGGAGTGGGGGAAGCGCGGTAAAGGCTGCAGAGCTTGTGCTTGGCAAGAAGATCGAAGTTAGGGGTATGTAAGTATGGCTCTAGGACTGCGCGGGGAGGAAATCGAGGATCTGATCATCTCTTTTATTGTGCTGACTTTTGTGTTCTCAAATTTCGAACTTAAATTAATTCCGTATACAGCATTAGCAGTTTTTACAGCCTTTATATTTCACGAGCTTGCCCACAGGCAGGTGGCTAGGAGATACGGTTATGTGGCCTTTTATAAAAGATGGGATGCGGGGATAATATTAGCTCTTCTACTGGGAATCTTAAACAAAGTTTCAAGAATAGGGTTCATATTTGCAGCTGTTGGGGCGGTTTACATTTATGCTCCCTACCAGCCGTGGGAGGATAAAGAGGCAAATGGGAAGATAAGTTTGGCCGGTCCTGTTACAAATATAGCCGTCGGAATAGTCGCTCTATTTGTTCTCAAATCCTTAAGCTTGCCTTCAACACTCTGGGGAGCCCTCTACTATACCGCCCTAATTAACTTCTGGCTGGCTTTCTTCAATCTGCTTCCAATACCCCCCTTGGATGGCTACAAAGTTTTGAGATGGAACACCGGCTACTGGGCAATATCCATAGGAGTCGCTTTTCTCCTCCAGTCACTCGTTTGATTTTCACTCATGGTGATACATAAGGGAAAAGTTAAAATAAGCTGAAGCACACTTTAATCTGGAGGTGATGGGGTTGTACAAGGAACCATTTGGAGTTAAGCTCGACTTTGAAAGTGGGGTTATTGAGAATGCAAAAAAACTTGTAAGAAAGCTGAGCGACATGAAGGGGTATTACGTTGATGTGGAGGCTTATGAGCAGCTCTTAAAGGAGAATCCTGTGGTTTATGAGGTATATGCTATAGAACAGGAGGAGAAGGATGGTGATTTGAACTTTGCAACTACTGTCCTGCATCCCGGAAAAGTTGGAAATGAATTCTTTATGACCAAGGGGCACTATCACGCCAAGGCGGATAGGGCGGAGGTCTATTTTGCCCTCAAAGGGAAAGGAGGAATGCTCCTCCAGACGCCCGAAGGGGAGGCGAGATGGGTTCCAATGGAGCCGGGCACGATAGTTTACGTTCCACCTTACTGGGCACACAGGACAGTAAATACGGGGCATGAGCCATTCATATTTTTGGCACTCTATCCGGCGGATGCGGGACACGATTATGGGACGATTAAGGAGAAGGGCTTCTCAAAGATTGTGGTGGAAAAGGATGGAGAGGTTGTGATTGAGGACAATCCGAGATGGGCAGAATAACTCTCCAAATTTTTAGGTGGTTGCTATGAAGGAAAGCTATAAAGAAACTATAAGGACGTGGAAGGGCATGTATGTGAATGCCTTTGAGAGAACTATAAATGCTCTTCCTGAGGTCGAAGGGGTTCTGGTCGCGTATAATACAAATATCGACGCTATCAAATACCTCAATGGAGAAGAGCTTGAAATGGCGGTGGAAAATGCAGGGAAGGAAGAGATCTTTGGGCTCGTGGATAATCCTCCTGAGAGGATAACCTCCCTTAAAGACCTTTTTGCCGGCATTTTGAGGAGTATAAAATATGGAAAAGCTGCAGAGTGGTTTGTGGAAAGTGGGGAAGTTAGAGGATATTTAAGAGAGTGGGGATGGGACGAGCTCAGGATAGGTGGGCAGGCGGGGATAATGGCAAACCTTCTTGGCGGTGTTTACAGGATACCAACAATTGTTCATGTCCCGCAAAATCCCCCTCTCCAGGCTAATCTCTTCGTTGATGGGCCGATATACTTCCCAATATTTGAAAATGGTGAGTTTAAGCTGGTTCATCCAAAAATGGCAACTGAAGAAGGTAATGAGCTTATACACTATATCTACGAATTCCCTCGGGGCTTTAAAGTGTTTGATATTGAAGCACCCCGGGAGAACAGGTTTATAGCGAATGCCGATGATTATAACGCCCGCGTCTACATGAGGAGGGAGTTTAGGGAGCACTTTAAGAGGATAGCCGAGAGGGTGGATCTGGCAATAATAAGCGGTCTCCAGGTCTTGAAGGAGCACTATCTGGATGGAACCACCTATAGGGATATCCTCCAGAGGGTGGAAGCCCAGCTAAACGTACTCAACCGCCTGAATATTGAGAGCCATTTTGAGTTTGCGTACACACCAAACGAGAAGGTTAGAGAGGCACTGATAAATATGCTCAATAAATTCACGAGTGTTGGTTTGAATGAAGTGGAGTTAGCTTCGCTTATGAGAATAATCGGGGATGATACGCTTGCTGAAGAAGTGCTCCATGGGGATGTTTTTGCATCTATTGATGCCATGCACCTTCTAATGGATGAAACCGGAATAAAGAGGATCCACTTCCATACCTACGGTTATTATATGGCACTGACCCAGTATCATGGGGAGGAGGTTAGGGATGCGCTCCTCTTCGCCGCCCTGGCTGCTGCGGGAAAAGCAATGCATGGGGATCTGCAAAATTTAAACCAGGTCAGAGATGCTTTAAGCATACCCACAAATGAGAGGGCATTCCCCATGGTTGAGTCCCTTGAAAGGGAGTTCAACATGGAGAGGGGCATCATTGACATGACGGACAGACAGCTTGCATTTATACCCACGAAAATAGTGAGCTCTCCAAAGAGCACCGTGGGTATTGGGGACACCATTTCAAGTTCGGCTTTTGTGGGTGAGTTCGCGCTCAGGCGCTGAGCCTTTTATCTTTCTTTGGGCAAGTTTTATATAGGGGAAGTTATTAAAAATTATTGAGCCTTAAAGAGACTCTGGGGTTTTAATAAGGTTTTATATTGTTTTTAGGAGTTGGAGGTGATGTCATGCTTTTAGAAGCTCCTGTTTACAAGGAGTTATTTGGTGCAATTGAGATTTATGAGGTTCAGAAGGTGATAAAGCTCGACACTCAAACGCGAGACGTCGGGAGTTTTACCGTGAAGAATATTCCTAGGGAAGATATATACAATATCCTTGAAGATATAGCCATTGTGGTTCCTATGAAAAACGAGAAGCTCCAGCTGGTGGATGGGGTCTTAAAGGCAATCCCTCACCAGTGTCCCATAATACTCGTTTCTAACAGCAAACGTGAAGGCCCAAACCTCTTCAAGCAGGAAGTGGATTTGGTGAAACACTTCTACAACCTAACCCATTCAAAAGTGCTCATGGTTCATCAGAAGGATGCGGGAATCGCCAGGGCATTTCAGGAGCTTGGATATACGGACATACTGGATGAGAAGGGGACAATCAGGAGCGGCAAAGGGGAGGGGATGCTCATAGGGATACTGCTTGCAAAATCCCTTGGAGCCAAATATGTTGGTTTTGTGGATGCGGATAATTATATCCCCGGCTCTGTGAATGAGTACGTAAAGGATTACGCAGCTGGTTTTTTAATGAATGAAACGGATTATGGGATGATACGTCTAAGCTGGCGTCACAAGCCAAAGGTTGGAAAGAGGGGCCTCTACTTCAGAAAATGGGGTAGAGTTAGTGAAATAACGAACAGATATATGAATGCCCTTATCGGGGAGGGAACAAACTTTGAGACGAGCATAATTGTAACGGGCAACGCCGGAGAGCACGCGATGACTATAAAGCTTGCAGAGATGATGCCCTTTTCAACAGGGTATTCAATAGAACCCTTTGAGCTGGCATTCCTCTTTGAGCGCTTCGGTGTCTGGGAGAACATTGAGGAATACAAGGAGGTCTATAACCAGGGAATTGAGATATTCCAGATTGAGACCCTAAACCCGCACCTCCATGAGGAGAAAGGCAAAGAGCACGTGGCGGACATGATTTTAAGCTCTCTGGGTGTTATATATCACTCGAAACTTGCCTCTAATCGGCTTAAAGAGCAGATCCTGGAGGACTTAAAGCTTCACGGCATCTTGAAGGAGGGTGAAGAGCCTCCAAAGCCCAGAATAATGAGGCCCATAGAGGTTATAGATGCGGATAAATGGATGAAAATCGTGGAAGATAACGCCGAGACCCTCTTTAAATTCGAAGTGTGAGGTTTATGAAAGTGATATTTCTGGATCTGGACAAAACACTCCTCGGCGACGACTATTCCCCGGAGCCTGCCGGGGATGTGGTGAGGGAGTTCAAGAAGGGTGGATTTAAAATAGTCTTTAACTCTTCAAAGACGCAGAGGGAACAGGAATACTACAGAAAAGCCCTTGGAATAGAGGAACCCTTCATAGTGGAAAACGGAAGCGCGATTTTCATCCCCAAAGGATACTTCCCCTTTGAATTTGCATGTTCAATGGAGGATGATCAATATAAGATAATAGAGCTCGGGGAGAGATATGAAGTGATAAAGGCCGCTCTGGATGAGATAAGCGATGAATTTGGCCTCAAATACTATGGAAACTCAACTCTCAACGAAATCATGGAGTTCACAGGTCTCCCAAAAAGGCTTGCGGAGCTTGCGAGGGATCGGGAATATTCAGAAACTGTATTTAAGTGGGAGAAAGGAGGATTTGAAGAGGTACTTAGAAGGAGATTTGAGGTTTCGAGGGGGAGCAGATTCTGGAGCGTCCATGGGAAGACGGATAAAGGAAAAGCGGCTAAAATGCTCCTGAACCTCTATTCAAAGCTTGGGGAACTTGAGAGTTATGCAGTCGGTGATGGACTTAACGACTTTCCTATGTTCGATGTCGTTGATTTTGCCTTCATCGTTGGTGAATTGAAGCATCCAAAAGCTAGGAATATACGCTCAGTAGAGGAGATCATGTTATGGAATCGGGGATAGCTGAGATTAAGGGATCTGACCTCCTCCCCTTTGCGGGGGTTCCAACGAGAGTGGGGAGGTTTGCGGGCCCATCACCATGAGGTTCGGCCCGCAGGCCCGG
>Ga0190304_1001095_pt1 | contig 12321 bp, 10 predicted proteins | sample 48700712_MG_FD_161670 | JGI IMG/M metagenome (GOLD analysis project Ga0190304, IMG submission 161670) | Hydrothermal vent sediment bacterial communities from Southern Trench, Guaymas Basin, Mexico - 4870-07-1--2_MG | ecosystem: Environmental > Aquatic > Marine > Hydrothermal vents > Sediment ... | reverse complement strand
GAAGCCGCCTCCGCAGGGATGGAGCTCATAGTGACCATAACCGAGGGCATCCCGGTCCACGATATGATCAGGGTAATGGAATTCCTCAAGGAAAAGGGGACGAGGCTCATAGGGCCAAATTGTCCCGGAATCATCACGCCCGGAGAGGCCAAGATCGGGATAATGCCGGGCCAGATCTTCAGGAAAGGCAACGTCGGTGTGATTTCGAGGAGCGGGACCCTCACCTACGAGATCGTTAGCCACCTCACCGCCGCAGACATAGGCCAGTCCACGGTGATAGGGATCGGCGGCGATCCCATAATCGGCACCAGGTTCATCGACGCCCTGGAACTCTTCGAGGACGATCCTCAGACCGAGGCCGTCGTGCTCATCGGCGAGATCGGAGGCACTGACGAGCAGGATGCGGCGAAATACATAAAGGAGAAATTCAACAAACCCGTCGTGGGTTTCATAGCCGGGAGGACAGCCCCGAAGGAGAAAAGAATGGGACATGCCGGGGCAATCATTTCGGGCAGTTCCGGGACGGCCGAAGAGAAAATCAAGGCTTTCAACGAAGCGGGGGTAAAGGTCGCCTCCGAGCCCGAGGAAGTGGCAAAATTGCTAAAGGAGGTGTTAAAATGAACATCCCTATTTTATTGGCCTTAATCGCTTTATCTCCACAGAAAAGCATAATTGACAGGCTCTCAGCCCTGAAAACCTTCAAGGCCGACTTCTACGAATTGATCACCTACAATACGGGCGCGGTCAGCGATACCTGGCGGGGCAAGATCTATTTCAAAAATCCCGATAAGCTCAGGCTCGAGGTAAAGCTGCCTGACAAACAGCTCATAATCTCGGACGGCAAGGAGGTCTGGCTCTATTTCAAGAAGAAAAATGAGGCCTACAAAAGGGACGTGACGACCCTGGTCAAAGAGGTCTCGCCGTCCTACATCTTCATGGATACGACGAAGTGCACGGTGGAACTCGACACTTTGACTGAAACGAATGCCCTCTTCACCCTGAAACCGAAGAACCCCAAGGGAGCTCTGGTAATCGTAGAGGGAATTCAGATGTCCGTCTCCCTGGAGGATACGCTTCCCGACAGGGTCGTCATACGGGACAAAGAGGGCAACAGCTTCGATTTTCATTTCACCAAACGGAAGGCGAACAAGAAACTCAAGGATAAGCTTTTCCAGTTCAAACCTCCCAAAAACTGCAAAGTCTATGACTGATGCCCTTTAATTACTCTGACGATTACTGTTTCGCCTGCGGGAAGAAAAATCCCATCGGCCTGAAGCTCGACGTGAAAACCAGCGATGGAAAAGCGTGGGCTGAGTTCGTGCCCAGAAAGGAATTCGAGGGATATCACGGGTATCTCCACGGAGGCATCATAGCCACCCTCCTCGACGAGATCATGGTCTACGCGGCTCACACGGTGAGAATTCCCTCCCTGACGGCGGAGCTCACAGTTCGATACAAAAAGCCCGCCCTCATAGGTAGCCGACTCCTCATAGAGGGAAAAGTCGTCCAGAACAGGGGCCGGCTCATACGGACTGAGGGAACCATCAAAAACGAGGAGGGCGACATAATAGCCACCGCCCGAGCCACCTACATGCAAGTTTCGGGATAAATTCCTCTGCGTTTCTTTATCGCACTATAAGCAGTTTCCTCTTCAGCCTGAAATCCTTCCCTCTTATGTCGATGAAATAGACACCCGAGCCTATGGTCCTCCGAGAGAGGTTCTGGCCGTTCCACATCAGGGTTTCGTCGCCTCCGCGGAGAAACCTCTTCCACAGGAGAGCCCCTTTTCCGTCGTATATCGAGAGAACCGCACCCGACGGAATGTCCAGAGAGATCGTGAGGGGCAGCCTGGAGGGCGATTCTACCTTCATTCTGGCCAGAGGCCGACGAGTGCCGCTCCCTTCCCCGGCACCGAGCTCCTGAACCTCTTTGAATATCCAGTTCCCCGGATCGAAGAGGAGGTCATCGGGCCTGTAGCCCAACCTGAACACGAAATCCTGCGAATCGAGGCTATCCCATACGACATAAATGAGTGTATCGCCTTCCCATACGATTCCTATATCGATGGGCATCTTGTATGTAGGAACGCCATAGTCATGAGATTGAACCTGATCGACGTGGAGGTTGACCACAAAGGAATCGTTCCCGAGGGAGTCCGTGTTCCAGTAAAACTGATATTCAGGGTGTCCCGGCTTGTATATCCACTCGTCGAAAAACCACCCGAGATCCCTTCCCGAAACGTTCTCGGCTATCTCGATGAAATCGGGGATAACCGCATCGCTGTAAGCATAAGTAGTGAGATAGGCCTTCATTATCTTGAAATAAGCTGTATCCCCCACCACGTGTCTCAACATGTGGTGGACGCTCCCTCCTTTCTCGTAGGTCACTCCGAAGGAAAACAGGTTCTGAGGATCGTAGATGGCGTAAGGAGGATAGGGCTCGTAGAGGAGGGCGAAGTACATGACGTAATCCATGTATTCGTGATAGGCCTCAACTCCGTCCCGGTGTTCCATATATAGCGCCTCACAGTAAACGGCGAAGCCCTCGTTGAGCCAGATATCCCTCCAGTCTCCCAGGGTTACGCAATCCCCCCACCACTGATGGGACAGCTCGTGGGCTACGACCCAATCCCAGTCATCGCCCCAGCCCGCGCTCATATTTATGAAAGTGTTCGTCTGGTTCTCCATGGCGCCGCCTATGGGCGCGTCCACATGACCGTATTTCTCCTCGATGAAGGGATAAAGGCCAAAGGTATCGGAAAAATAGGCAATCATATCGTTCAGGTGAGCGAATTTCTCGAGGGCCAGAAGGGAATCGCTATGAGGTACGTAAGTCAAAATGGGCATGACGTGGCCGCCATACTCAAAAGTGTCGACAAGGGTTATGAACTCAGGGGAGGCGGCAAAAACCACGAGGTATGTGGCGATCGGATAACTTTCTCTCCAGGTGAACTCCCACCAGTCCCCGGCGAGAAGGGAGTCGACGGGGAGCCCGTTGGCGACCACCCGGAAACCCGCCGGAACGGTTATGGACTGGGTCATGGTCGCCTTGTCTCCGGGATTATCGTAACAGGGGAACCACCTCTTGGCACCACAGGGTTCGTTATCGGCGTAAATCAGATCGTCCCCTATAGTGAGCCCTCCTCCGAAAACGCCACCACCGCTCTCAGGAACTCCGTGATAGTAGATAACGACGGTGTCGGTGTCGCCCTCGGGCAGACTTTCTCCGAGGTCTATTATGAAGCTTGTGTCGGGCCTCTCGAAGTCGAGGAGCCCGGCCGAACTCACAACGCTGTCCACCGTTAGCCCGGCGAGATGAAGCTTGAGATGGGAGAGGGTGTCAGAAAAACTGGAAAAGATAACCCGGTTTGAGGCCCAGATGGAGTCCCCCTCTACATCGACGGTAAGGTGCAGCTCATAATCTATTACATCGAACTGATGGAGCGTATCAGGGGGAGGCAGATGCATCAATCTCTCCAGCCTCGCCTCGGCGAGACTCTTCCATCTTTCCAGTACGTCCCTTTCCGGAAAGGGACGTACACCGGCGAAGCCCTTCGGGGAAAGGAGAAAAACGCCGATTAACAGCAAAATCCCTCTGAACATGTGCTCTTCCTCCTTTTGGCTAATTTTACAGGAAGGGGAGGAACGATCAACTGTTCTGTCACGGGTCACAGTCCATTTCCCAGGAAGGCTCAGCAGGAGGAAGCCCTTCTGGCGATATTAACGAATAAAAACTTCAATTGACAAATCCCCGAAATTGACGATATAATAAGCCAACGTCAGAATGAGGAAATCAAAGCGGAGGTGAAAGTTGGAAATGTCACTGTCAAAGGAAGAAAAGGCGAAGATAATGGAACAGTGGGCGAGACATCCAGGCGATTCAGGCTCACCTGAGGTTCAGATCGCCATCCTCACGGCGAGGATAAAGCAGCTGACCGAGCACCTGAAGCGCCACAAAAAGGATGTACACTCAAGATATGGGCTGATCAAAATGGTGGGAAAAAGAAGGAGGCTCTTGAATTACCTGAGGCGGGTGGACTTCGGCAGGTACAGAGAAGTCGTAACCAAACTCGGGCTAAGGGGATAAAAACCCCTATGGGAAGCCTTCCGAGGAAAATAAGATGGTGAAAATAGCAGAACTGGAGGTGGGGGGGCGTACCCTTTATCTCGAAACAGGTAAGCTTGCAAAACAGGCCGATGCGTCTGTTTTCATCCGCTACGGCGACACTGCCCTCCTGGTAACGGCAGTTTCAAAACCTTCTTCGGAGAAAAGGGATTTCCTCCCTCTACTCGTCGAATACAGGGAACAGGCCTATGCTGCCGGCAAAATACCGGGGGGATTTTTCAAGCGAGAGGGCAAACCCAGGGAGAGGGAGATCCTTTACGGAAGGGCGATAGACAGGGCTCTGAGACCTCTTTTCCCCGAGGATATGACCGATGAGATACAGATAGTGGTCTACCTCCTTTCCTACGACATGGAAAACGAGGCAAACTTCCTCGGGATAATAGGTGCCTCGGCTGCCCTTCACATCTCGAACATCCCTTTCGAAGGTCCGGTGGCAGCTCTCAGGATAGGCAGGATAGACGGCCAGTACGTCATAAACCCGACAAATTCACAGATGGAAAAAAGCGAATTCGACCTCCTTCTGGCCGGGCACAATGACCTCGTCTCGATGGTGGAATTCGGCGGCAAGGAGATCGACGAGAAGACTATAATAGAGGCTATCGAGTTCGCGATGCCGGAGCTAAACAGATTGATCGAGTTCCAGGAGATGCTCAGAAACGAGGTGGGTCAGGAAAAGAGAGAACCCGGAAGGCTCGTCGTTCCCGATGAAGTCATGGCAGCCGTGGAGGCAAAAGCCAGGGACAACATAAGGGAGGCCCTCAACATACCTGAGAAGAAAACAAGGAACGAGGCACTGGACAACCTGAGGGAGAAGATAAAGGAGGAGCTGGCCGAAGAGTTCCCCGAGATGGAGCTCGAGATAGAAAAGGCCTTCTCGAAGATCGAGAAGGACGAAATGCGCAAACTCATTAAGAGCGGCAGGAGGGTCGACGGAAGGGGTTACGAGGACATAAGGCCCATAACTGCGGAAATCGGGCTTCTGCCAAGGCCTCACGGTTCTGCGCTCTTCACCCGCGGTGAAACCCAGGCGCTGGTGGTCACGACCCTGGGCACGGCGGAAGATGTACAGAGATTATCGGAGCTCGAGCTCGAGGAATCCAAGCGCTTCATGCTTCACTATAACTTTCATCCCTTCTCCACCGGAGAGGTTAAGCCCATCAGAGGGCCCTCCAGAAGGGAGATCGGCCATGGAGCCCTCGCCGAGAAGGCGCTCGCGCCGTTGATTCCTCCAGAGGAGGAATTTCCCTATACGATAAGGCTTGTGTCCGACATAATGGAGTCCAACGGCTCCACGTCGATGGCCACCGTATGCGGAGGCTCTCTTTCCCTGATGGACGCCGGTGTTCCCATCAAGACCTCCTGCGCCGGTATCTCCATCGGCCTCCTGAAGGACGGCGAGAACTACATCCTCCTCACCGACATTATCGGCGCCGAGGACCATTTCGGCGACATGGATTTCAAGGTGGCGGGCACTCGCCAGGGAGTAACGGCCATTCAGCTTGACCTCAAGATCCACGGACTTCCGATCGAGGTCGTCGCCCGCACCCTCGAGAGGGCAAAGAAGGCCCGTCATTACATCCTCGACATTATGGACACCATAATAAGCGAGCCGAGGAAAGAGCTCTCCCAGTATGCTCCCAAGGTTGGAGCCATCTGGATACCCCGCGAGAAGATAGGCGATGTGATCGGCCCCGGCGGTAGGGTCATCAGGAAAATACTGGAGGTCACCGGCACGAAGATCGACATAGACGATACCTCCGGAAAAGTCGTCATATCTGGAGAGACAAGGGAAGCTGTGGAAGAGGCAAAGAAGATGATCGAGGAGCTTGTTCAGGAAGTGGAGCTCGGAAAGGTCTACATGGGGAAAGTGGTCAAGATAGCTCCCTTTGGAGCCTTCGTGGAGATCCTCCCCGGCAAGGACGGCCTCGTCCACATCTCTGAGCTCGCCCCCAAGAGAGTCAATAAGGTTGAGGACATAGTCAAAGTCGGCGATAAGATCCTGGTAAAGGTCATAGACATCGACGAATCGGGAAAGATAAAGCTCTCCAGGAAAAAGGCCTTAGAGGGAGGGGTTAAGAAGGTCACCAAGGTAGATTGAGGTGACAGGCGCCTTCAGGATCCCGCTTTTCGACCTGAATTACGATAAGGAAGAAGAGGATGCCCTTCTCCGCGTCCTGCGTTCGCGCTGGATATCCCAGGGTCCGGAAACAGAAGCCTTTGAGAGGGACTTCGCCCGGTTCACGGGCAGCAAATACGCTGTCGCTGTCGCTAACGGAACGGCGGCGCTTCATCTCTCCTATCTGCTCGCTGGAATAGGACCCGGCGACGAGGTGATCGTCCCCTCCTTCACCTTCATAGCCACGGTCACTCCCCTGCTCTGGATCGGCGCCAAGCCCGTCTTTGCCGATATCGATTCCCTCAAAAACCTCAACATATCCCGGAGAACCGTCGAGCCTCTCGTGACGGAGAGGACAAAGGCCGTGGTATTCGTCCATTTCGCTGGTTTCACCGATGGAATCGAGGAAATAAAGGATTTCTGTTCGGGCGTGGGATGCGTCCTCATCGAGGACGCATCCCACGCCCACGGTTCCCGCGTAAAGGGAAAACATGCGGGGACTTTCGGCCTCCTGGGGGCCTTCAGCCTCTTCTCCAACAAAAACCTCGCCGTCGGCGAGGGAGGCATCATAATAACGGGGAATGAGGAAATTCACAGAAAGGCGAAACTCCTTCGTTCCCACGGAATGACACGGCTTGCCTGGGACAAGATAAAGGGCGGCGTCTCCGACTACGACGTGGTTGAACTCGGATTCAATTACAGGATGAACGAACTACAGGCCGCCCTCGGCAGGGTCCAGCTCCTAAAACTGGAAGCTGCCAACCGGAGAAGAAGGAAACTGGTTAAAATTTACAGGGAAGCGCTGAAAGACGTCGTCCTGATTCCCTTTGAGGATTACGAAAACTCGGCCAACTACATCTTTCCCATAATTCTTCCCGAGGGCGTCGAGAGGGAAAAGGCTGCCCTCTTCCTGCACGACAGGGGCATCCAGACCAGCCATCACTACAGGCCCGTACACCTAATGTCTCTCTTCCGGAAAACAATGGGAACGGGAGAGGGACTGCTCCCCGTCACCGAGGAGGCGGGAAGGAGGGAGCTGACCCTTCCCCTCTACCCCGGGATGAGGGAAGAAGACGTTCATTTCGTCGCAGAGAGCATCAGAGAATTTATCGGGAGGTGATCTCCATGCCCTTTATTCTCCTCCTTCTGCTCGTGGGCACGACGCCCATAGGCCAGCTTTTTTACGAGAAAACCAGGGAAAGCCTCGAGGGACCGCGGGGAGAGGCCTTCGAAAACAGACCCGAGCCGCCCCCGCCCTTTCTCAAATTTGAGGAAGCGAAAAAAATCGTCCTCCCCGAACCTTTCGCCGTCGACATGACCCTTTTCGAAGCCCTTCTCGAGAGGAGGTCGAGGAGGAGCTACAGCCGGGACTCCCTCGATCTCAGGGAGCTGTCAAACCTCCTCTTCGCAGGCCAGGGGATAACCGAAAGGAGAAAAAAATTCGCGCTGAGAGCATCCCCGTCGGCGGGAGCCCTTTATCCCATAGAGCTTTTTATCGCCGTGAACAGGGTCATGGGACTGAAGCCGGGCCTTTATCATTATTCCCCGGAAGACCACTCGATCGAGTACCTGAGGAGAGACGGAAATCTCTGGGACAGGCTCTACAGGGCTTCACTGTGGCAGAGATGGGTTTACGATGCCGCCGCTGTCATAATCGTGGCCGCCGTCGTCGACAGGACGAGGGCGAAGTACGGCGAGAGGGGCTGGCGCTACGTTTTCATGGAAGCCGGACACACGAGCCAGAACCTCTACCTCATGGCCACAGCATTGGGCCTCGGCACCGTTGCGGTGGGAGCCTTTGCCGATGATGAGGTCTCGGAAATACTGAAGGTTCCCGGAACTTATCCCCTCTATCTGCAGCCCGTCGGCAAGGTCTCCCGTTGAATTTCATTGCCTCAGGATACCCGCGTTCGGACAGCCTTTTCAACGGGCACCGGAATCGATTTCGCCGCCGGGATCGAAAAGGGGCCTGTGGAACCAAACCACGGCGTGGGTAGCTATCAGAAAGCCCCTCCGCGGAATTTGTCTCAGAAACTTATCAACTCCTTTAGTTTCGCCGATCGTGGATTTATCATAAAGGACTATGCTGGGCGTTATCGGGGCAGTTCTCATCTCACTCGCGATCACACTCCTTCTCTACAGGAGAAAGGGAGACATCCTCCTCTTCATTCTCCGATTCCTCGGCCTCTCGCTCCTTCTGTCCATGCTGTTCGGAGTCAGCGTCGTCCACAGAGCCAGGCTCCCGGTTAAAACTGCTGTGCTTCTCGACAGTTCTGAGAGCATGGGCAAAGAGGGCAAGTTCAGGTGGGCACTCGCCGCCGTGAAGGAGTTGAAGGAGCTTTACGACGGCAGGCTTGAATTCCTTTCCTTTTCAGGAAACGTAAAACCCATGGCCGATTCCACAGAACCCGACGGCAAAGTCACCGATATCGCCGCCGCACTCAGGGAAACTGCCGACAGGACCGTCCTGCTTTTGTCCGACGGCATACACAATTCCCAGGAGGACCTCATAGGTGCCCTGGAAAAGCGCTCGAAGCCGGTCTATGTTCTCCTGCCCGAGACCGAAAAGGCAACTCCAGACTTCTCGATATCTGGTATCGAGGGGGACGAGACTGTCAACGAGGGCGGAAAGGCCCGGGTCGTGGTGAAACTCACCTCGTCGCCACGGTCGAGTTATTCGGGAAAACTGGTGGTCTACGAGGGCGAGAAGGTCGTGGCGGAGAAAAAGATCAGCTTTAACGGCAGGGGAAATATACCCATCGAGATATCGCCCGGGGGCACCGGCATCCATCGTTACAGGGTCTATCTCGTGCCCAAGGCCGAGGAAGAGAACACCGAGAACAACTCCAGATATTTCTCAATAACGGTCACGGGCGGTTTGAGGACCATGGCAGTTATAGCCTCGAGGCCCCATCCGCTTCTTCGCCATCTCAGGGGATATCTCTCGGGGATTGCGGGGCTTAAGACACTTTACCTCGTTGAGTCGGGAAAGTCTACTTTTCTCCATCTCAACGGGAAACCGGAAAAAACCGATAGAGCTCTCAGGCCCGATGCCGACCTCTACATATTCCTCGATCCCGACAGGGTCATAGCGAGGATCTTCGGGGGCAAGCTCCCTCCGCGCTCTGCGGTGTTCCTCGGGAGGAAGAGTCCCGAAGCCTTCGCCTTCCTGAATTTTCCCTCGCCGCCGAGGGTGAGGGACGGCAAATTCCCCATAAGGGGACCTGAGAAAAGGGGCATCGAGGAAATACCTCCTCTGGAAGAGGTCGTCGTGGCGGAGCTCCCGCCTCTTGCCAAAAGCCGAATGGTCCTCACGGGAGTCAGAGGCATGGGGGTTTATCCCCTCCTCTTCTCCATAGAGGACGAGAAAAGGCATCTCGCCTATGTGACTTCGATGGGCCTCTGGAGAACGTCACTGGCCTCGCCCCGGTTTTTCGCCTCGATCATGGACACCCTTCTCTCCATAATAACAAGGGGCGAGGGACAGTTTTACGCCGCGCCGGCAAAGGGCGTCTACTATGAAGGAGAGCCCGTCACCATAAGGGCTTACGCTTTCGACGAGAGGGGTGAGCCCTATTTCGGCGTACAGGCTTACATGTACATGGGGGATAGCCTCATCCCGCTGAAAATGGAGGAGCCGGGCAAATTCGTCTCGGCTCCTTTCTTCCCCGATACAGGGCTGGTCGAGAAAAGGATAGTGTTTAAAAAGGGCGAAAAGGTCCTTAAGGAAAAGAAAGTAACCTTTAAGGTGGAAAGGGGCGATCTGGAGAAATTCGACCTGGGCGTCGATACCCTCACCCTTTCCCTTATAGCGGAGAGAACAGGGGGGAAGGTGCTCGGTTCTCCAGAGGAATTGATGGACTTTCTGGAGGAGGAGACGGGAAAGGGCGAGAAAATTCCCCTCAGGGACCTTCCGCTCCCTTATTTCGCAGTAATTGCCCTCTTCCTGGCCGAATGGCTCGTGAGGAGGCTAAAAGGTCTTTTATAGGAGGATTTCGATGATAACGACCATGAAGGAAATACTCGAGGTGGCAGAAAAGGGCGGCTTTGCCGTTTCGGCTTTCAACACATCCAACATAGAGCTGACGAGGGCTATAATAGATGCCGCCGTTGAAACGAACACGCCCGTCATAATCGCCACGTCCGAGAAAGCTATCGATTATGCCGGCATCGATTGCCTTTCAAAAGTCGTCTATTCGCTCGGGGAAAGGGCACCAGTCCCCGTCGCGCTGCACCTCGACCACGGGAAAAGCCTCGAATCGGTTGTCAGAGCCATAAGGTTCGGCTGGACTTCCGTGATGATAGATGCTTCCGATAAGCCCTTCGAGGAGAATGTCGAGATAACCCGGAAAGTCGTTCAGATAGCCCATGCAGTCGGGGTCACGGTGGAGGCCGAACTGGGAAGATTAAAGGGAATCGAAGACTATGTCTCCGTCGATGAGCGGGAGGCTTTCCTGACGGACCCCGATGAGGCGAAGAGGTTTGTGGAAGAAACCGGAGTGGACGCCCTCGCCGTCGCGATTGGCACATCCCATGGCGCTTACAAATTCAAGGGGGAACCCAGGCTGGACCTGAAGAGGCTCGAGGAGATAAGGGACCGCGTGAACGTTCCGCTCGTCCTTCACGGCGCGTCCGGCGTTCCCGGGGACCTTGTCGAGGGGATCAATAAATTGGGAGGAGACATCAGGGGAGCCAGGGGCGTGCCCGACGAAGAACTCCGGGAGGCCGTGAAAAGAGGAATCAGGAAGGTAAATACTGATACCGACCTGAGGCTGGCTTTTACATACGCAGTGCGCAAATTTCTGAAAGAAAACCCTTCTGTTTTCGACCCCCGAAAGATTCTCTCGAGCGCCATGGAAGAGATCAAAAGGGTGGCCATTCACAGGATAAAGGTCCTCAGACCTGACCTGGAATAGGAGGAAGAAATGAAGGTCTCTCTCATAGTGGCAGCGGCGGGAGAATCGCGAAGATTCGGGGAGGACAAGATCACCTGTGAGATCCTGGGAAAGCCCCTGATTTTCTATACGCTTCTCCCTTTCGTCAGAACGGGCAGGATAGACGAGATAATCGTCGCGACCAGAAAAGAACTTTTCAGGGACGTGAGAAAGGCAAAGGCATATCTGGGGAACGTCCCGATGAAGATAGTTGAGGGGGGATGTTACAGGGAGCAATCGGTAAAAAGGGGGTTGGAAAAGGCCCGGGGAGATATCATACTGGTACACGATGGCGCCCGTCCCAACACCAGCGAGGCTCTTATCAATCGCATCCTCGATCTGCTCGAAACAAAAGAAGCCGTTGTCCCGGCGGTAAATCCCGTTGAAACCACATTGAGAGAAAGCGAAACGGGGGTCAAGAGATTGCCCAGGGATAAAGTGCTCCTCGTCCAGACCCCCCAGGGCTTCCGCAGGGAGATCCTGGAAAAGGCCTTCGAAATGGCGGGGGAAAGGCTCGGAGAGTTCAGCGACGAATCCACACTGCTCGCCGAGGTCCTGGGCGTGATCCCTGATTTCATCGAGGGTGACCGGGAAAACCTCAAGATCACTTACAGGAGCGACATAGAGATCTTCAAAAATTACATGATGGGCGAGGTTAGATCCGGGTTCGGCTATGACCTGCACCGTCTCGAAGAGGGCCGAAAGCTTTACCTGGGAGGAGAACTAATAGATACCACTTACGGCGCCGTTGCGCACTCTGACGGCGATACCCTCCTTCATTCAATAATAGACGCCATGCTCGGAGCCTCCGGCCTCGGCGACATAGGAAAGCTTTTCCCCGACACCTCTCCGGAATTCAAGGGAATTTCCAGCCTTTACCTGCTCGAAAGAACCAATAAACTCCTTGAAGAAAACGGATTTTGGGTTTTAAATATTGATTCTACGGTGCTTCTTGAGAAGCCGCTGATCTCTCCCTACATCGACAGGATGAAGGGCAACATCTCGGAAGTCCTCGGACTTCCTGTGGAAAGGATCTCGATTAAGGGCAAAAGGGGCGAGGGGATCGGAGCGGTCGGCGAGAGAAAAGCCATCGTGGCTATGAGCAGCGTGATGGTAGCCAGAGCCAAGACCAAATATCTTGTTTGA
>Ga0190304_1001094_pt1 | contig 12324 bp, 6 predicted proteins | sample 48700712_MG_FD_161670 | JGI IMG/M metagenome (GOLD analysis project Ga0190304, IMG submission 161670) | Hydrothermal vent sediment bacterial communities from Southern Trench, Guaymas Basin, Mexico - 4870-07-1--2_MG | ecosystem: Environmental > Aquatic > Marine > Hydrothermal vents > Sediment ... | reverse complement strand
AGTGTCACTTTACACAAAATTTAAAAAATTTCAAAAATTTTTAAATTTTTAAAAAACCTCTTTGCCAGACCAGTAATATCAACGCTTCCCACCACCCCCTTGTGTAAAGTGTCACTTTACACAGTTTGGGAGTTTTGTCTGGCGGGGATGTGTTCTTTGCTAAATTATATTGACTTTTATAATAATCTGTTGTTAAAATAAAGAATATGCAGAGATTTTATGAACTCACATATATTGCTTCACCAATTTTAGAGGAGAAAGAATTGAAGGCTTTGAAAGAAAAAATAAAGAATTTTATTTCTGAGCAAGGAGGAAAAATAGAAAATGAATTGGCTCCAGTAAAGGTGAAGCTTGCCTATCCTATAAATAAATTTGAGGAAGGGTTCTTAATTACCCTTGAGTTTGATTATTCTCCTGAAAAAATAGAAGAGTTAGAACAAAAAATAAAAGGAGAGAGCGGCGTTCTTAGACATTTAATTATTAACAAAAGAAAAAGGCTTGTTAAAATACCAAAAGAAACCCAGAAACCCAAAAAACCTAAAAAGGTCGAGTTAAAAGAGTTAGATAAAAAATTAAAAGAAATACTAGAGGAATGAACTTAAATAAGGTGTTTTTACTGGGGAATCTAACGTTTGATCCGGAAATCAGAACTACTCCTAATGGCAAGATGGTCTGTTCCTTTAGAGTGGCAACAAATAGAATTTGGGTTGATAAACAAACCGGGGAGAAAAAACAATTAACAGAATATCACCGGGTAGTTACCTGGGGAAGATTAGCAGAAATTGCCTCCCAATATCTAAAAAAAGGAAGGTTAGTTTTTGTAGAAGGCAGATTAGTTACAAGAAGTTGGGAAGATGCAAATGGGGTAAAAAAATCAAGAACTGAGATTGTTGCTGAACGACTTCAGTTAGGACCAAGAAAGACAGAACAGACCGAATTAAAAGAAGCCCCACAAGAGCAAATAGAAGAAGAAATCCCTATCATCGAGGAGGATGAAAATGTCAACATAGAAGAAATACCTTTCTAAATTTATGGAGTGTTATTTTTGTAAGCAAAATATAAAAGAAATAGACTACAAAGACGTAAAGACCTTAAAAAGGTTTATCACCGGATTGGGTAAAATAAGGCCCAGAAAAGCAACCGGGCTTTGCCGTTTTCATCAAAGAAAAATATCTCAAGCAATAAAAAGAGCAAGACATTTAGGCTTGCTCTCTCCAACAAGTAAATAAGTTAAAGTAAGCGAAGAAAGTAATTTTTATGGAGCATCCGAGGCCTGAGCGGGTGAGGTTTAAGCGGAGCCCCGCTTAGCGGAGCGAAGCGAGAGAGCGAAGGCCGAGGTAAGTGAGCGAGCGCGCTGGGTGAGCGAACGGCTCCTAAAAATTACTTTCTGAGCGATTTTTCATAATTGCTTGTCGAGCGTTTTCTCTGAAATTACTCTTCTTCTTTAGATTTCTTTTTGATTTCTTCCTCTATCTCCTTTGCAATTTTTGGATTCTCTCTTAAAAACTTTTTGGCCGCCTCCAAACCCTGGCCAATTTTTTTTCCTTTAAATTCAAGCCAACTTCCGCTTTTTTTAATTACTCCATATTTTTGCCCGGTATTTACCAAGTCTGCCTCATAAGAGATCCCTTCGTTATAATAAATATCAAATTCGGCTGTTTTAAAAGGAGGAGCAACTTTATTTTTCACAATCTTTGCCTCAATTCTTGTGCCGATAATTTTATCGCCGTGCTTTATTTTTGCTTTAGGTTGCAGTCTTATTCTTACAGAAGAATAAAATTTCAAAGCCAACCCTCCCGGGGTAGTCTCTGGATTTCCAAAAGGAATTCCTACTTTCATTCGAGTTTGATTTAAAAATATAACGATTGTTCTTGTCTTGGAAACGATGCTTGAAAGTTTTCTTAAGGCTTGACTCATTAATCTTGCTTGAAGTCCGATATGTTGATCTCCCATCTCCCCTGCAATTTCAACACGAGGGGCCAGGGCTGCCACAGAATCTATAATAATCACATCAACCTCTCCCGATCTAACAAGATTTTCAACTATCTGTAGAGCCTGCTCTCCGGAATCAGGTTGAGAAATTAAAAGATCATCAACATTAACTCCAATTCTCTTTGCATAAGAAGGATCAAGGGCATGTTCAGCATCAATAAAGGCGGCCACTCCCCCTTTTTTTTGGGCTTCAGCGGCACAATGTAAAGATAAAGTGGTTTTACCAGAGGACTCTGGCCCAAAAATCTCAATAATTCTTCCTCGAGGCAACCCCCCAACTCCCAATGCAATATCCAAAGATATAGATCCAGTAGGAATAGCTTCTACCTTCTGTTCCTTTACCTCTTTTAATCTCATAATCGCCCCTTCCCCAAACTGGCGCTTTATCTCTTCAATCGCCTCTTTTAAACTGCCTAATTCTGTTTTTTTCTTTTTCCTTGCCATATTTTTATTGTAGATTATTTAGGTTTCCGAGTAAATAGGAGAAGCGAAGGAAGTAATTTTTATGGAGCCTGCCTGCCGGCAGGCAGGTTTCCGCAGAGAGCGAGGCAAGTGCTGACAAAGGACATCCGCAGCGAGCGGCCATGGTTCCCTCCCCCATTTAATGGGGGAGGGAGAGCGAGCGAGGACTAAGCAAAAATTCTCGGTGGGAATTTTTGCGGTCCTTTGGCAGCACTTGCCGAGCGATTTTTCATCTAAGCCAAATCTCGCTGGGATTTGGACAGCCGGTAACTTTGAAACTTTGTTGCCGAGCGGTTTGTAAAAACTACTCTATTCCCTCATTATAATCTTTCCCAAAATCCGTGTGCTTATCTGAGTCGGCTTCCTCAAAATTTTCCCCTTCCCCATATACTTCCCTTGGCTTTGCTCCTCTTGGAGGCCCCACAATTCCTCTTTCTTCCATCATATCTAAAAGCCTTGCTGCTCTTGCATAACCAATTCTTAATCTCCTTTGCAAGAAAGATGCAGATGCTTTTTTGGTGGTTAAAACTAATCTTTTCGCTTCTTCGTATAAAGGATCCTCTGCTTGGCCAAAAAATTGCCCTACACTTTCTTCTCTTTCCTTCTTTAAAGCCTCCTCTATACTTTCTGACAATTCATCAATGCCTTTAATCTGTTGATTCTTTGAAATAAACTCCGCAACCCTTACCACCTCCTTCTCAGAAACATAAGCCCCTTGAATTCTCCTTGGCTTTGATACAGATGAAGAAATAAAAAGCATATCACCGTTACCCAACAGTTTCTCTGCTCCTGCCATATCTAAAATTGTTCTTGAATCAACCTGTGAGGCCACCTGAAATGCAATTCTTGCAATAATGTTTGCTTTAATTAATCCTGTAATCACCTCAACCGATGGTCTTTGGGTGGCCAAAATTAAATGTATGCCTGTTGCCCTTGCTTTTTGGGCCAACCTTACAATTCCTGCTTCAATATCTTTTGCTCTTGCGGCCATTAAATCTGCTAATTCATCAATAATCAAAACCAAAAATGGCATCTTTGAAAAACCCTCTTTTTTAAGCCTGGAGTTCTTTTCGATTTTTTTATTAAATGAATAAATATTTCTTGCCCCCATCTCAGAAAAAATATCAAACCTTCTTTCCATCTCTTGAATAAGCCAAGAAAGCGCGTTTACTGTTTTGTCTGCATCATAAATAACAGGACAGAGTAAATGTGGAAGATGGTTATAGGCTGTAAATTCCACTCTTTTTGGATCAATTAAAATAAGCCTTAAGGTATCGGGAGTATTTTTATAAAGAAAACTTATAATAATAGCATTCAAAGCTATTGTCTTACCTGTACCAGTTGACCCAGCAATTAAAAGATGTGGCATTCTGCCTAAGTCTGCAAAAACCGGCTCCCCTACTACATCTCTTCCTAAAGCAAAAGTTAAAGGAGAGGAGGCGTTTTGAAATTCTGGATGAGCCAAAAGATTTCTTAATCTTACCAATACTCTTTTTTGATTTGGTACTTCAATTCCAACAAGGGATTTGCCAGGAATTGGTGCCTCTATTCTAATAGGATGAGCCGCAAGAGCCAAGGATAAATTATTTGCTAGGGCAGTAATTCGAGAGAGTTTTATGCCTTCGGCTGGTTTTAGAGTATACTGGGTAACCGTGGGGCCAACATTTGCGCCTGTCATCTCCACAGAAATCCCAAAATTCTCTAACGTTCTTTTAATAATTTGAGAATTGGTATTGATATCTCCTGCTTTTGCCTTTTCTTTTTCCTCTTCTAATAAATCAAGCGGGGGGAGTTTGCCTCCTTCTGGTCTGGGAGATACTTTAAGTTTAGGCTTCGCAGTCGCTTGGACACGTTCTTTTCTTTCTTTTTCTTTTTGAGAAGGTCCCGGTAGCGTTTCTTCTAAAGTTTTTACCTTAAAACGAGGTGCAAAAACTTTTTTTACATTAATTATTTTTGGCGAGACAGGTTTTTTCAAACTCACCCCTTCCCTTTCTTTTTTCTTGGATGAAGGACGTTTATAAAGAAGGTACCAAAGAAGACCAATTGCAAGAAACTCTAAAATCAAAAATAAAATTCCTGTTACCCAAATTCCAAACAGCCTCACTAACGGATAAGCGAGAAAGGTCCCTAACCATCCACCGGATTTAACTAGGGTAAATTGAGAAATCCCGCTTCTTTTAATCTCCAATGTTGCCAAGATCCCACTTGTTGCCAAAACAAATCCAAAACTTGCCAAAGTAATTAGCCATTTATGCTTTGAAAAAACAAAGATCAAAGATATTCCTATTAAAAAAAATGCCAAAGGCAAGAGAAATTCTGCTTCTCCAAGAAGTTTAAAAAATAAATTAGTCAAAATATCGCCCGCCATCCCTCCTTTATCAAAAAAAGAAAATAAGAGAAACACGGCTGCAAACAAAGAAGCAGCCCCAATAAGAATATCTTTAATTCTTTCTTCAATCCGCCTCTTTTTTGTTTTGAGAGTTTTTTTCTTTTTCTTTTTGGGCATTTTTGGGATATTGGTGTAGCGAGGAAAGCAATTTTCGGAGGTTATGTTGTTTTAGAGATATCCCGAGCAGAGCCTCGGGTAGGCGGTGGGATCGTCGGAGGCGAAGCCCCGCTTAGCGGGGCGAGCCGAAGAAGGCGCAGCTCTGCGAGGGATATCTCTAAAAATTTACTTCTACTCATAATTATATCTCCTTTCTAAATCCTGTTCCAGCAGGAATTAACTTACCAATAATAACATTTTCTTTTAACCCTCTTAAATAATCAACTTTACCTTCAAGCGAGGCTTTAATTAATACACGGGAGGTCTCTTCAAAAGAAGCAGCTGACAAGAAACTGTCGGTAGTTAAAGCAACTTTTGAAATACCCAAAAGCAATTCTTCATATAGAATTGGCTTTTTGCCCTCTTTTTTAAGTTTTTCGTTCTCCTCTACCACCCTTGCAAGTTCAACTACCTCACCCGGGGTGAAATCACTTCCTCCGGCATCTTTAATTCTTACTCTTGAAAACATCTGTCTTGCAATTGTCTCAATGTGTTTGTCATGAATAGCAACACCTTGTGAAACATAAATTTTTTGAACTTCATTTACAATATATCTCTGAACTTTAGCCTTTCCTCCTATCTTATACAACTTTTTCAAATCTAAACTTCCTTCTGTAAGCCTGTCACCTTTTTCTACCTTCTCTCCTTTTTTAACAATGGGTAGTTGATTAGGTACCAATTTAAACTCTAAGACTTCGTCTTTCTTTTTTGATTTCTTTTTTTGAATCAAAGGTTTAAGTTTAATAATTTTCTCGTTTGCCTCTATTATTTCCCCGTCCACTGGTGCCATTATTGCCTCTCCTTTTGGTGTTCTTCTTTCAAAAATCTCTTCAACTCTTGGCAAACCTTGGGTAATATCTAAGCCTGCAGCAACACCGCCTGTATGAAAGGTTCTAAGAGTCAATTGAGTACCAGGTTCTCCGATTGACTGAGCGGCTACGATTCCCACTGCTTCTCCTAATTTAACCAATTTATTATTTCCAAGATCTAGCCCGTAGCAAAGTTGACAAACTCCTCGTTTTGTTTTGCAACTTAAAGGAGATCTAATTCTAACTCTATCAATATCACTTTGTGCAATAAGTTTTGCTTTATCCCAGTCAATCATTTCTCCTTTCTTTACAATCACTTTATCTTTTATTTTTATATCCTCAAGTGAGATGCGACCAACAATTTTAAACACGAAATCTTGGCCAATTTCTTGGGCATCTTTTTTGAATACAACAATACCTTCTTTGTCTTTACAATCATGTTCAACCACAATAACGTCGTGGGCTACATCAATTAAACGTCGGGTGAGATAGCCGGCAGTGGAAGTTCGAAGCGCTGTATCTGCTGTTCCTTTTCTTGCTCCATGAGTTGAAATGAAATATTCCAATACTGTAAACCCTTCTTTAAATGAACTTAAAACAGGTACTTCAATAATTTGCCCTGCAGGATTAATAACCAAACCTTTCATTCCTGCCATTTGAATTGGTTGAGACCAACTCCCTCTTGCCCCAGCATCTACAATAGCAAAAACAGTGCCATTTTTAGGTAAAGTTTGAGGAATAAGTTTCTGAATTTCAGATTTTACTCTTTGCCAAACCTCGATTGTTCTTTCTCTTTTTTCTCCTTCGGTTAGAAAACCTTTGGTATAGTATTCTTCAATCTTTTTAATCTCCTCCTGTGCTTTTTCTATAAGTTCTTTTTTCTGAGAAGGAACAACTAAATCATCCATTCCCCAACTTAAACCAGATAGAGTAGCATATTCAAAGCCTAATTCTTTTATTTTGTCTAATGTTTCGCATGCTACACCATTGTCATATTTTTGAATAATTTTACTTACAAGTTCTCTAATTTTCTTTGAGTTAAAATGCTCATTTTGAAAAGGATAATCCTTGGGTAAGGTTTCATTAAAAAGAATGCGCCCGCAAGATGTTTCTATTAATTTTCCATCAATTAAAACTTTTATTTTTGATCGGAGATCAATTAGACCTTGGCTTTGAGCCAATATAGCCTCTTCTTTGCTTGAAAAAACTTTGCCTTCCCCTTTTTTGCCAGGGACAATTTTTGTTAACCAATAACATCCAAGAACCATATCCTGTCGAGGAGAAACAATTGAAAGACCCGTGGCCGGTTTCAGAAGATTGAAACCAGAGGCCATAATTTCTCTTGCCTCAAACTGGGCCTCATCAGATAAAGGTAAAAATACAGCCATCTGGTCTCCGTCAAAATCTGCATTGAAAGCCTCACACACCAAAGGATGAATTCTTATTGCCTCTCCCTCAACTAATCTTGGTCTAAAACCTTGAATACCTAATCTATGTAAAGTGGGCGCTCTGTTTAAAAGGACGTATTTACCTTGAATTACTTCCTCCAGAGCCTCCCAAACCTCTTCCCTTCCCTCTTCAATCAGTTTAGAACCTTGTCTTACATTATAAACAATTTCTTTCTCAAGTAATTTTGCAATAACAAAGGGTTTAAAAAGTTCTAAAGCCATTTTTTTTGGAAGTCCACACTCATTAAACTTCAGATTTGGATCTCCAACAATAACAGATCTTCCTGAATAATCTACTCTTTTTCCTAAAAGATTCTGGCGGAACCTACCCTGCTTCCCTTTAAGCATATCTGCCAAAGATTTAAGAAGTCTTCTTTGACCGGTTGAAGCGGTTGTTGTATGGGCGCTTCGCATTGAGTTATCAATCAAGGCATCAACTGCCTCCTGGAGCATTCTTTTTTCGTTTCTTACAATTACCTCAGGTGCATTTATTTCTAATAAATACTTTAGACGATTGTTTCTATTAATTACGCGTCTGTAAAGATCGTTTAAATCAGAGGAGGCATATCTTCCACCATCTAATTGAACCATAGGGCGCAAAGCCGGAGGTAAAACCGGCAGGACTGTTAAAAACATCCACTCAGGTCTAATGCCATTTTTATGCATCCTTCTAAAAAGCTGTAGCCTTCTTAATGTTCTACGCAACTCCCCTTGGGTTAAGTCTTGTTTCTTTTGCTTTGCCTTTTCTAATTTTTCCTCAAGTTTTTTGATTTCTTTTTCTAAATCAATTTCTTCAAAAATTTTCCTTAAAGTTTCGGCTCCGGTTCCAGCATCAAAAATATGGCCATATTTTAATGAAAGGTCAAAATATTCAATTTCATTTAAAATTCTTAAAGGTTTAATCTCTTCTACTTCTTTTTTTGCTGCATCTCTCAACTCTTTTAATCTCTCCACTTCCTTGGCTCTTTTTTTGGCCGCCTTTATTTTCTGTTTATATTCTTTATCAATTTCCTCTAAAACTTTTTTCTTTGCTTCCTCGTCTACCTTTGTGATAATATAAGCAGCAAAATAAATAACTCTTTCTAATTTTTGAGCCGGAATGTCTAAAATCATGCCCATGCGAGATGGCACCCCTCTTAAATACCAGATATGGGCACAAGGAGAAGCCAGTTTAATATGCCCCATTCTTTCCCTTCTAACCGCAGAATGGGTTACTTCAACCCCACATCTATCACAAATAATGCCTTTATATCTTATTCCTTTATATTTTCCGCAATAACACTGATAGTCTTTCTCCGGCCCAAAAATTCTTTCACAAAAAAGTCCATCTTTTTCTGCTCTTTGAGTTCTATAATTTATAGTTTCGGGTTTTGTAACCTCACCATATGACCAAGAAAGTATTTCCTCAGGTGAGGCTAATTTAATTTTTATTGCTTTTATGTCTTCTACCTTCATAAAATTAATTTTTAATTTTAACTCAAAAGTTAAATCTCAAAAGTCAAAACCACAACTCAAAAGTCAAAACTATTTTTTCCTTTCATTGTCAAAAGACTAGAAGCAATAATGCTGGAAAGTTCCTGCACTTCTTTTAAAAGAGGATTAATCTTTGTTCTTTCAATCTCTACGCCATCTCGTAAAAGCCCGAGCCAGTACTTTGTCTCATTTGCACTTTTTAGTGCTATCTCATAAAATTTCACAAAGTCTCTTTTTGAACTGGCTGATTTCGCCTCAATTACATTTGCGCCAATTGAGGTGGCTGCTCTTAAAAGTTGGTCTGCAATAATACGAGAGTTTCTCTCTTTTGGAAGCCTTTCTAAAAATTTAATTACATTTATTGAAAAGCAATAACATCTATATCTTAAATCGGTTTTGCGTTTTGAGCTGTGGCTTTGAGTTTTGACTTTTGAGTTTTGAGTTTTATCTTGCATTTAAGTAAAAATTAAGAAATAAAAATTAAAATTACTATTTCTCTTCTTTTTTCTCCTCTCTCATCTTAATCTCCACATTCAGCCCTAAGGATTTCAGTTCGCTTATCAAAAGTGAAAATGAAGCCGGGACATTCGGTGTTTCTATCTTTTTATTCTTTAGAATTGCCTGATAAGCATTTGCTCTACCCAAAACATCATCTGATTTAATAGTCAGCATTTCTTGTAAGGTATGTGCTGCTCCGTAACCCTCAAGCGCCCAGACCTCCATCTCTCCAAATCTTTGACCTCCAAATTGAGACCTCCCTCCCAAAGGTTGCTGAGTAATAAGCGAGTATGGCCCAATTGAACGCATATGAATTTTATCTGCCACCATGTGAATTAATTTCATCATGTAAATATAACCAACAGTAACTTTCTCTGGAAATGGCTCGCCGGTTATTCCATCATACAAAACAACTTTACCATCTTCTGGCAAACCTGCCGCTTTGAGCTCTTTTTTAATATCTTCCTCTTTGGCTCCAGATAAAGATGGGGAGATAGCCCTAAACCCTAATTTTTTTGCCGCAAAACCAAGATGTGTTTCTAAAATCTGTCCAATATTCATTCTTGAAGCAACAGATAGAGGGTTTAGAACTATATCTACAGGTGTTCCATCTTCTAAAAATGGCATCTCCTCTTCAGGTAAAATTTTTGAAATAATGCCTTTGTTACCATGGCGACCAGCAAGTTTATCACCAACTGTTATTTTTCGCCATTGAGCCACCTCAATTAAAATTCTTTTAACAATGCCTGGCTCAAGTTTATGCCCAAACTCGGGAGAGAAAATTTTAATTCCTATCACTCTTCCTTCTTTTCCATGTTCCATCAACAAGGATGTATCTTTTACATTCTTTGCCTTTTCTCCAAAAATTGCCAAAAGTAACCTTTCTTCTGGAGTTAAGTCTATTTCTCCTTTTGGAGAGATCTTTCCAACCAAAATATCATTGGGCCTAACTTCGGCCCCAATTCTTACAATTCCCTCCTCGTCTAAATCTTTCAATTTTTCCTCTGATACATTTGGAATATCAGCAGTGGTAATTTCCGGTCCCAATTTTGTCTCTCTTACGTCACAGGTGAAAGTTTCAATATGAACTGATGATAAAACATCCTCTTCTACTAATCTTCTTGAGATAACTATTCCGTCTTCATAATTATGCCCCCTAAAAGAGAGAAAGGCCACCAAAAGGTTCCTTCCCAATGCTAAAACACCGTGGTCAGTTGCTGGCCCATCTGCAATTACCTGTCCTTTCTTGACTTTATCTTTTACCTTGACAATGGGTCTTTGATGAAGGCAGGTATATTGGTTGGTAGGTCTAAAGTTAAGCAGTTTATACACTCTTTTTTGGCCATCTTTTTCTTTAATTGTTATATGCTCTGCATCCACCTCTAATACTTCACCATCTTCCTTTGCTAAAACCAAATGTCCTGTATCTCTGGCTACTTTTTCTTCTAAACCTGTTGCAACTAAAGGTGCTTTGGGGTCTATTAAAGGAACTGCTTGTCTTTGCATGTTTGAACCCATCAAAGCTCTATTTGCATCGTCATTTTGTAGAAATGGAATTAAAGATGTGGCAGCTGAAAGAGCTTGCTCAGGTGATACATCAATAAAATCTATTTCTTCTCGCTTAATTATCCCTGGTTTTCCCTTTTTTCTTCCGAATATCTCTTTTGGAATAATTCTCCCATCTTTATCAATTTCTGTGCTGGCAGGAATAATGTTATACCTTTCTTCTTCAAAAGCATTTAAATATTGAATCTTTTTGGTTACCTTTCCTTTTTCTACTTTAAAATAAGGTGTCTCTAAAAAACCAAACCGGTTAATTCTCGCATACCCTGCCAGATGCACTACCAAACCAACATTTGGACCTTCTGGTGTTTGAATTGGACAAATTCTTCCATAATGTGATGGCTGAACATCTCTTACCTGCAAACCTGCTCTTTTCTTTGGCAACCCTCCCGGACCTGAGGCAGTAAGTCTTCTTTTATGTTCTAATTCAGACAAGATGTTCTCATTATCCATAAATTGAGATAAGGGAGAAGAAGCAAAAAATTGCTTGATCACTGCCATAAATGGTCTTGGGTTGATTACGCGAACTGGTGTTACTTCCTCCGAGGTCAAAGTAGACATTCTATCTTTAATAATCCTTTCCATTCGGGTTAGCCCAACTCTTGCCCTTTCTCTTAAAAGTTCGTTCAAGGATCTCACACGCCTATTACCTAAATGATCGATTTGGTCAGGCTCAGCTTCAGGTGTATTATTTAAACGAATGATTTCTCTTAAAACTGCTACAACATCTTCTTTTTTCAAAAGTCTATCTTTAATATCAATTTTCTCAGGATTCTTTGGTTTTATTTCAGGAAGTCTCTGCCAGGTTTTCCATCTACCCACTGTTGATAAATCATATCGCTCAAAATTGAAAAACATATTATCAAACAACTCTTTTGCAGTGTCTGGCGTCACCATATCGCCGGGCCTAAGACGTCTGTAAATCGTCATTAAAGCCTCTGTTTGGTTATTTGTTGGATCTCTTTTTAAAGTTTCATCAATAAATTTTATTTGACCCCTATCTATGTCTTCGAACAATGCTTTTATATCTTCATCTCTCTCATATCCCAAAGCCCTTAAAAGAGTTGTAGCCGGCACCCTTCTTCTTCTATCAATTTTTACCCCAATAAAACCTGAGGGATCTGTTTCAAACTCCAGCCAACTTCCCCTGTTTGGAATAATTTTACCTCCAAAATATTTCTTTCCTCTAATTTCTCTTGCAGCAAAAAAAGCGCCGGGCGAGCGAAGAAGTTGCGAGACAATAACTCTTTCAATTCCATTAACAATGAATGTTCCTCTTTCTGTCATTAAAGGAAAATCACATAAATATACCTCTTGGGTTATTTCTTCTTTTGTCTTTAACTTAACAAGTTTAACTGACACTCTCAGGGGGGCAGCATACGAATCGTTATTTTCTTTTGCCTCTAAAGCGCTTTTATATTTTGGCTCGCCTAGATTATAATTTAAAAACCACAACTCATATTCCTTTTTTGTGTAATCATAAATCGGAGAGATTTCATTTAATAACTCTTTAAAATCTTCTTCCCAAAAACGT
>Ga0190304_1001092_pt1 | contig 12339 bp, 13 predicted proteins | sample 48700712_MG_FD_161670 | JGI IMG/M metagenome (GOLD analysis project Ga0190304, IMG submission 161670) | Hydrothermal vent sediment bacterial communities from Southern Trench, Guaymas Basin, Mexico - 4870-07-1--2_MG | ecosystem: Environmental > Aquatic > Marine > Hydrothermal vents > Sediment ... | reverse complement strand
CCAGGCCATAAAATTTCTATAATTCCACTTTTCAAATCTTCTAAAATTTTTCCCCCAGTTTTTTTCTCCAAAGCATTAATTTCTTTCATATAAAACAAAAGACATATAAATATATAATATTATTTGATTTTTATTGATTAAACAAAATTTATAAATCAAATTCAATTTAATATTAAATGAAAAATCCAAAAATACTTTTAGGTACTCCTACTTTTGAAGGTAAAGAATATTGTTTAGATTTATGGATTAAAACAATAAAAGAAATAAAGAAAACAACATCTTGTGATATTTTATTAGTAGATAACAGTAAAGGGAATTATTACAAAAATCTCTTAGAAAAAAAATACAAAATCAAAACATTAAAATCAAAACAATATAAGGAAAAACCATTGAAAACATTAAAAGAATCAAGAGAAAAATTATTTGATTATGCAATTAAAAATAACTATGATTATTTATTTTCTATAGAACAAGATATTTTTCCTCCAAAAGAGATATTAAAATATTTATTAAAAATTAGAAAACAAATAAAAGACAACGAAGCAATAATTGCAACCCCTTACATAATTGCAAGAATAAGTTATGAAACAATACCTTATTTGACAAAAGATCAATTATCAAATATAGCAATAGAAAGAATTTATTCTAAAAAAATGAAAAGAAAAATACAAAAAAATTTAACCATGAAAGAAATAAAAAGAAAAAAGAAAATATTCAAAATATATGCAGGAGGATTTGGTTGTACATTAATTGATACATCAATATTAAAAAAAATAAAATTAAAATATACTGAAAAAGCCACAAGACCAGATGATGCTTTTTTTTATTTGGATTGTTTTAAACAAAAAATAAATTCCTATGTTGATCCAAAACTTGCAGAAAAAATAATACATATTCCTGGAAATGCTAAAAATATAAAACATTGGGCTAATGATTAATTCTTCCTATACTTCTTCCTCAAACTCTCCACAAATTTCACTCCAACCTTCCCTGCCTTAATTTCTAACAAAACCTGCGCATCTCTTCCAAAACCAGCATTAACAACGATTGTTTTTCCCAACTTCCGACGACCATAATATTCATGAATATGGCCTCCAACACAAATTTCAGGTTTCTTTTTCAAACAAAAATCACGAGCAATAGTTGAGCCAGCATGCTCCCTATTTGCATGACTTTTTTTATCATGAATGATATCCATAATACCATAAGGAATATTATGGCTAACAAAAATACTAACAACTTTCTTATTTCTTTTCTTCCACAATTTATTTAATCTTTTCGGAATCTCCAAGGATAACTTCTTCAAAACCAATCTCTCTTTCTCACTAACCTCAGCTTCCTTAACTTTTTTCATTAATTTTTCAGGACCACTAATTAAACCATAACCCAAAATATTAAACTCTTCAGAACTATATAATCCATACTGCAAATCATAAACATTCTCCAAACCCCCAATCAATTTTTTATTACTTCTCCTTCCAAGCCACCAATCAAGCCAAGTTCTCAAATAATTATAATCATTCTTATCCATATCTTTAATTCTCGTAGAACCATAAGAATTATCCCAATTTCCAGGAATAAAAAACACAGATTTACCAAAAGAATTTAAATACTCTAAAATTTTTCTTCCAGCAACCATTTCTTTTTCCAAAAGTTCATCATGCTTATTTTCACCCAATTCCACATTAACAAAATCTTCAAAATTAGGAACTTCCTCGACACCAAATTTTTTAATCAAAGCAAAATATTTCTTATACAATGGTCTCAATAATTTATCACTACAAACATCTCCAACACAAACAATATAATCAAAATCCTTAAAATGAATCCTCGGCATTCTCCCATGCAAATCACCAATAACTAATATCTTAACCATTTTATTTGATTAAATACCTTAAACAATCTTCAGAAAATTTTAATATATCACCAAAATCTTCAGTTATAATTTTCTTTTTAATTATATCTTTAGAATTTTTAGGTAATTTTATTTTATCTTTAAAATTATTTTTAAATTCTTCCAATAATTCTTTTTTTTGAAAAGTACCTTCATTGATTAACATCGCTCTAAGAAATGTTTTAAAAAGAAAATAAAGAGAATCAAATTTTGTTTTATCATCATCTAAAGATTTTCTTAAAGAATGATTTAATTCAACCGTCAACATTTCAAATAAATGTTGATTAGTAAGATTAAATTTTCTATCAAACGGATCTTTACCAAACAAAATAATTTTCTTCTTATCTTCATTTAAATTTTTATAAAAAAATATATCATGAGGATTATGAATAACATTTATATCTTTTTTACCAAGAGGAATCACAGTTATAGAATTTTTAGCTACTCTCTTTCTATCTGAAACTCCACCAAAATCAAAAACAATCTCTGAATATTCTTTTTCAAAATTTTTTATTATTTCAATTAAATCAAAAATAGTTTTTGTAGGAACAATATCCTCCTTAAACATAAAAACCAAATCAATATCATGGAAATCTTCACTATGTGTAGAAGAACCAAATTGGATTATACTTAACAAATCTAATTTATTAGAACATTCTTTAACAAACTCATTCAAAACTTTTTTTATATCCATACTTCCTAATATCTCTTCAAACTTATAAAACTAATTAATAACTCAAAACCTTCAACCCTTTAATTTTTTCAAAATGTTTATCTCTAGTAATAATTTTATTAACTCCTGCTAAAATAAAACCACTAGCAATGATAGAATCTATTTTTCCAATTTCCCGACCAAGAGATTTCATTTTCCAAAATAACCTAGAAGAATTCTTAAATAAAGAGTTATCAATTCCCACAATTTTAAAAGTATTAAACAAGATATCATAATAACTCTCTTCTTCCAAATGTGATTTAATCTTAGGATTAATACCAAAAGAAAGCTCAAAATAACTAATTTGAGATAAACATAATTCTTCTCCCAAACCACCTATCAAATTTATTAAATTTTCATCCCCTTTTAAAAAATCAATAATCGCGCAAGTATCTAGACCAATCATTTTATTTTTTGCTCCGATTTTCTAATTCAAAATTTAACTCTTTTCTTATCTTTTCATAATCTTTTTTTCTACCCTTCCAATAATCATCTCCCTTCTCTTTCAAGATTCCCGCAAATTTCAGAATATCACGACTATTTCCTTTCTTTCGCTCACTCACAACTTCAATAATAACATCAGAAAAACTTTTATCCTTACCCTTCAAAGCACTCAACAAATCATATGCTTCTTTTCTAATAGAAATATTCATACTACCCATATGAGTATGAGTACCCAGACATATATAAAACTTTCTTAAAATTATTCTTCCAAATCCTCATCCAACTCAATTAAGTCTTCATCATCTTTGTATTTAAAAGATATTTCTGCTTCTTCAATCATCTCAATTAATTCTTCCCCTCTGGGCAGGTTGGTTGGGGGATGGCGGGTGGGAAAGCCTTCTTCTTTAAGGACTCATCCTTCTCATAGTTCTAGGAAATGCAATAGCATCTTTAATTGTGTCTAACCCACAAATCCAAGAAATAACTCTCTCAACACCCATTCCAAATCCCCCATGAGGTATTGAGCCATATCTTCTAGAATCAAAATAAAACTCATAATTTTTCAAATCTTCACCTTCCCTAATCAAATTATCCTTAATAACTTCAATATTCTCTTCCCTTTGCGAAGCACCAAACAATTCACCATAACCCTCTGGACCAATAACATCAAAACCTTGAACAGTTTTTTCCTTTTCAGGTTTATTAATTGTCTCAGGAGATTCTTTCATATAAAATGCTTTAACTTGTTTAGGGTAATCTGTAACAATCACAGGAGTATCATACAATTCAGAAAGTTTATCCTCTTCAATAGTTCGAAGATCTTTTCCCCAATCAATTTTAAAAGCAAATTTATCTTTTAACAATTTTAAAACTTCAGTATAACTAACTTTAGGAAATTTCTTTTTTACTGTAGCATTCAAAGTTTTCAAATTTCTTTCCAAAATTTCCAATTCTTCCTTATTTTTTTCTAAAACCCTCTTAACAATATGTTTCATGACTCCCTCTGCATAATCCTGCAAACCTTCAAAAGTTGACCAAGGAACTTCCATTTCCGCATGCCAATACTCGCACAAGTGTCTAGAAGTATTAGATTTCTCAGCTCTAAAAGAAGGTGCAATACAATAAATTTTACCCAAAGCAAAAATTGCAGTTTCAGCATGAAGTTGCCAAGTCTGAGCCAAATAAGCTTTCTTATCAAAATATTGAACCTCAAAAACAGAAGAACCACTTTCACCAGCAGCACCCAAAATCAAAGGCGATTGAAATTCAGTAAAACCCTCTCCCCTAAAATATTCATGAATAGCTCCAAAAACAGTACTCCTAATTTTCAGAATGGCAGTCATCTTTCTACTCCTTAACCACAAATGTCTTCTATCTCCTAAAAGTTCTTCATTTAAATCTTTTCCAATAGGAAAATCTTCAGCAATATGAACAATTTCAATATCCTTAACAGAAATTTCAAATCCAGTAGGTGCCCTTTCATCCACCTTAATATTTCCAACAATTTTAACAGAACTTTCAATCTTTAACTTATCAATCTCCTTCCATTTGTCTTCAAAATCTTCTCTCTTAATCACACATTGAATAATATTTGTAGAATCACGAAGAACAATAAACCTCATTTTATTAGAACCACGCTCACGATGAACCCATCCACGCACAGCTACTTCTCCAGAACCTTTCTTCATAGCATCCTTAATTGACATGTATTCCATTTTTTTAATGTCGATTTTGTAAAAATCTCCTGATTTGCAGCTTAATTGAAATAAATTGTTTATCCATTATAAAAACATAGAAGCCTTTATTTTTAATTATTGTTATTTCCGACAAACCCCATTTTTTTATAAATTTTATCAAGGTAACAATTAATTTCATAAACAGAATTAGTTATTCCACACTCTTTCAAATTTTTCCAATAATCTTTAACAATTTTCTCAGCATCCCCTGAAGGACGAATAAATATTATGGCATTTTTCAAATTATCTTTAATCAACTCAAAATTTTTATAATTTCTAATAGATTTAATAATATCCTCTTTTATTTCTAAATTATTTTTTTGAATAATGTCAAAATCATAAGTATAATAATTTATTTGAGGTTTTTCAATTCTTTCATAAAAATATTTTAAATTAGAAAACTTTCTAATTTTTTTTCCACTCTTCTCAACATGATCAATTAATTCAACTAACCTTTTCATTACCAATAAAAAATCCTAACCTTTAAAAGAATTTATATTTTTTCTGACATTTGTTCCTTCTCCCTTTTTCTTTGTTCCAATTTTGAATTATTTTATTCTTTTTGTAGTTATTTTTGATTTAGACGCAGTTACAAAAATTTCATAGCGTATGTCTATACGTAAGAAATTTTTTAACAAGTATAAATTAAAAAGAACGCAAAAACTTAGGGAGTAATTCGAGTTCGATCCCTAGGAAACAAAACAACTTCTCGAATATTCTGAATTCCCAAAATAAGCATGGTCAATCTCTCAACACCCATCCCAAAACCAGCATGAGGAGGAGCACCAAATCTAAAACTATCAATATAACTCTTAAAATTCTTTGGATCCAAATCTCTTTCTTTCAATTGTTTTTCCAAAATTTTAGGAATATGGACTCTCTGTCCACCAGAAGCAATCTCCATTCCTTTGTAAATAGCATCAAAACCGCCACTTAAACCTTTACCCTTGGGCATAATATAAAACGGCTTACCTTCAATCGGCCAATCATGAACAAACACAATAGTATCGGGATATAACTCATCCAATTTTTTCTCAGCATCATTACTCAAATCATGTCCTTCCATTGGAACCTTTTTCTTTTCCATCAATTCCTTAACTTCAGAAAATTTAAAATATTTAGACTTAGGAACTTTTAATTCAACATTTAAAATTTTTAACTCATTTTCATGTTTTTCTAAAACTTTTTCAATAATATATTTAACACATCTATCCAAAACACCCATAACCTTAAACTCATCACAAAAAGCTTCTTCATAATCATATTGTCTAGCCTCATTCAAATGTCTAGAAGTATTATGTTTCTCCGCTCTCCAAACACTAAACACAGTAAAAACTTTTTCCAAAGAACAAGCAAGCATTTGCTTATACAATTGACAACTCTGACTCAAAAAAACTTCTCTTTCAAAATACTTTGCCTTAAACAATTCAGTTCCACCCTCAGAAGATGCACCAATTATCGAAGGAAAAATAGCTTCCATTGCACCTTCTTTAATCAAAAATTCCCTATAAGCCTGAAGCATTGTAGATTGAATCTCAAAAATAGCCTTAACCTTAGGTTTTCTAATATCTAAAAATCTATTATCTAATCTAGTAGATAATTCAGTCTCAACATTTTGATCATTAATTTGAATAGGTAATCTTTCAGCCTTACTAATAATATTAATTTCACTAACAACAACTTCAACATCACTCCTCAAAAAATCAGCCTTAACATTCGCAACTTTAACAATTCCCTTAATTTCAACAGCAGATTCAATGGTTAATTCCTTAACCTTTGCCATCAATTCCTCACCCTTCAAAACACATTGAACAATTCCAGTCATATCTCTCAAAGAAACAAAAGCCAACTTATTCAAATCACGAATATCATAAGCCCAACCATTAAGCAAAACTTCCTGCCCCTCCTTCAAATCTTTGATATATGTTCTTTCCATGTTAGAGAAAGAAAGTTTGTATTTATTAAATTATTTGTTATAAAACCTAACAATAATGACAATTAATCTTTTATTGATTGGACAAACTAAGGGGACATTCAAATATTCAAAAATATTAAAAAAAGATTCAATTTTATAAATACAATCTTCATCCAAAAACAATTATTGAATTGCAATGATTGACAAACTGGGGAATACAATGCCACAAATGGTTGGTTGGGGATAGGGATGGAAGATTGTAAAAATTTCTTAAAATTGAATTTTTGAATTTAGGGGCTAGAGAGGGAATAATAATAATTATTAAATATCTTTTCCAAACACTAACATAATTTAACATCAAGTTAACTCACATCAGTCATAGCCCAACTCATTAAACCTACAAAAATCTAAACATAGTCCATATTCTTGCCAGAGCGATAATTTAACATATCAATTACAAGCAACAGCGAGCAAATTGTTTTCTTTTTTTACCTTAAAAATTATATACTTTAAATTAATATCTCTCTAACTCTATTAACAAACTCAATTGCTTTTAATCTCAACTCAAAAGCATCATTCCTATTTAATTCCCCCTTAATCCCATAGCTAACCAACTCCCTCTTTTCTTTAGCCTCGACAAAATAAGTAATTTCTTCTTTTTCTAAAGAACTCAAAGAAACCAATTCAATATCTTCTTTTTCCAATTTATCATGAAACAAATAAATCAAAGCACAAAGAGTAGCAGAATGATTCTTCGATGAATAACCCTGGCTTGTCAAAAGTGCTAAAGAAGCATGATAAATTGCATAATAAGAACCAACAATAATCCAATCATAAAACTTCTTCTGCTTAAATAAAGAATTGATAAAACCTAAATTATAATCAACCTTTTTCATATGAGATTTAGACAAATATAATCTTTCACCCTCTTTTTTAATCTCACCCTTCTTCAAAAAGAAATTAAAAGAATTCTCACATTTCTTTTTATTAAACCAACTTTTCCAATTAAATTTTCTTGAACTCATTATAAAAAAATTCACCCCCAACTAAAGGATAACCAGTTTTAATAATATGATTCAAAGACTCATTCAAAACATTAAATTCTTTAAAATCCATATAAACACAATTAACTTCAATACCATATTTCAAACTCACTTCTTCAATCAATTTCTTTTTATCTCTAACTCCCCCAACAATCAACAAATCCAAATCACTCCCTTTAGAATAATTTCCCTTAGCATAAGAACCAAACAAAATCAACAAATTCGGTTTAACACCTAAGATCAAATCTCTAAAAACAAAATTAATAACAGAAGACAACTTTTCAACTCTCAATTTATCAATAAACATCAAAATAGAAATAGTTAACCCGCTTTCAAAATTTAAAGAATAAAAAGTGTTGCTTTTAGACTTCTCACAATTAGCAACTCTAAAACTCACCAATTCATTCAAACACTTAACCAAAGTATTCTTGCTCTTAACACCAGTAAATTCAAAAATTTCATTAAAATATTTTCTGCTTCCCCGAAGAAAAGAAACAATTTCCAAATTATTTTTATTACAAATATTAAACAAGTTCATTTTTTATACTAATTAGTATAAATTTTATACTATTTAAAATTATTTATTTCAACAATTTCCTAATAATACCTATAGCATCTCCACCATTAATAGCACCCTTCATCTCTTTCATAACCAATCCCATATAAGCATTCGCACTAAGTCCAGGTTTCCCTTTAATTAATCCCAAAATCTTCTCCTCAACATCAGCCAAATCCTTTTTCTCAATCTTAATCGCATCCTTCGGAGATTCACCCTTAACAATCCTCTCCATAACCATTTTCAAATCTCCTTCATGGAGTTTTTCATTATATACAGAATCCAAAATAAAAACCAAAACATCCTTATTCAAAATTTCTTCAACTTCATTCAAAGACATTTTTTGTTTTCCAGCAATCTCCTTCGGAATCAAAAATAAAACTTTAGAAATCAAACGAGGATTGCCATTCAATTCATACAAATCCTTATATAAATCCAACTTCCTACTTTTAAAAATCATCCTAATAATTTCATCACTAAGCCCTTGCTTTCTCAAATCCTCTTCAATCTCTCCACGAAGTTTAGGTAAATTCTTCTTAACCCCATTAATAAAATCTCGAGAAACATGTAACAAAGGCAAATCAGTTTCAGGATACATTCTAGAAGCTCCAGGCATTGGACGAATAAACTCAGTCTTCCCATCAGGCAAACAATTCCTAACCTCAAGATCATTAACTTTTTTATTATCCAAAAATTCTTTCTGTCTCAAAACCTCTAAATTAACACATTTCTCCATAATCTTAGGATCCTGAAAACCCTTAATCTCAACCCGATTAGAACCCTTAATAGAAATATTCAAATCTTGCCTAATTGTTCCAATCCCTCTACGAACCTTACAACTCCTAAGAATCTCTCCAATCTTTAAAGCAACCTCTTTAACATGTTTAGCATTCTTCAAATCAGGCCCAGTAGTAACCTCAACCAAAGGAATTCCCAATCTATCCATCCTCCAATAAACTTTACCATTTTCTTCCTTGACCTTTCGTGCAGAATCTTCCTCAAGATAAACAGAATCAATAGTCACTTTACCTTCACTAGTTTCAATATAACCTCCACGAGCAATCATAACTGTCCTCTGAAAACCAGAAGTATTAGAACCATTAATCACAGTCTTCCTCATAATTTGACTCAAAGGAATAATTTCACAATTTAATAAACAAGAAATATCCAAAGCAATTCTCAAAGCGTCCTGATTAATTTTATGCGGCGGTTCCTCATCCAATTCAACCAAACAAGTAGTATCATAACCCTCATAAATAAAATCCTTATTCAAAGAATGCTGATAAGCTGCAGCAACATCAACCTCTCCAGACTCCCCAGAAACCTTGTGCAATTTCCTCGTTACAATAAACTCGGGCTTATCACTCCGAAGAACCGAAGGACAACTACAAAACAACTTATGGGTATCCAACTGCTGATGAATTTCAAGTCCAGCTTTAAAACCTAATTTTTCATAATCAATCATAAAAGAAAAAAGAGAATTGTTTTAATAAATATTACTAATATCTTAATTTTCATAAATCTACCTTTATTTTTTATTTATCTCAAATTAACTCCCTTCGTTCATAACCTAATTAATAAAATAATTATCCGTCGTATCACATATCTGAAAAGTTAGAGGGTTTTTGGAAAACATCTAAACTCAAACAATGTGTCTGAAATCTCCTTTAGCAAATTCTCGAAGCCTTTAGATCATGCCAAGGATATGCCCCTTTGGATATACTACAAGAGATAATTAAATATTAATTTTAAGTGAAACGAAACAAAATTTTTCTTTTCTGCTTTAAATACTATATACTAAAATTCAAATCTCAAAACTTCCCCCTAATCTTAAATCTTTTTCCAACAAAAATAAAAAATAAGCCAGCTTCTTATGAATGAAAGGGGGAAGCTGACTTATGTCCCATAAAAGACTACGATTTTATAAATAATTTTCTAAACCAATTCCAAATCCTTCTAAAAAATCCAACTCTTCCTTCTTCCTCAACCTCTAAATCAACTTCACCTTCAACCTTAGCCTCCTCACTAACAGCAGGCATCTCCTCATAAATAGATTTAATACTCAATTCAGCATAAACAGAATTAACCCCACCCAAAGAAATCTCAATAAAAATCAACGAACAATTTATAAAATTTCTTCAAGCATGAATTTATAAATAGGAATAAATCTAATTTTAATTCTTCCAAACTTTTCCTCTTTCTCTAAATCCTTAGTTAAAATTATCAAATCTTTACATTGTTCAAACTCTTTTTTAAATTCCAAGAGTCCATTAATTTCCCTTTCATGAATTTTATTTGCATAACTAACATTAACACAACTCAAACTTTTATCTTTATTCTTAATTACAAAATCAATTTCTTGTCCCTTTTTATTTTTCCAATAAAAAAATTCTTTACCTTTTCTTTTCAATTCTACAAAAACTAAATTTTCAGCCAATCGTCCAATATCCTCTGAAAATTTAAAACTAATTGCATTTCGAAGTCCATTATCCACACAATAAACTTTCTTCGGATTTATTTGTTGTTGCTTCAATGAATAAGAAAAAAACGACAATAAATAAATCATGCCAGATTCTTGCAAATAAGACAAATATTCTATTATTGTTTCCTTCCCTATGCTCATGTCTTTTTTAATAACATTATAATATTTGTTTATACTAAAAAGATTTGAAACATTTGTAAATAAATATTTAGAAAGCATCTTCAAAAAAATAAGATTTCTAATATTAAATCTCTCTACAATATCCTTATATAATATTAAATCAAAATAATCTTCAAGAATTTTCATTTCAAGGTTATTCTCTTCCATCACTACTTCTGGAAATCCTCCCATGGACAAATATTCTAAAAATAATTTTTTAATTTTAAATCTACTTTTAGAATATAAAATATCTTTTTCATATTTTATGCCTTTAAAACTTAAAAATTCCTTAAAATCTAAAGGAAATATATTATAAGTTAAAGTCCTTCCCCTAAGACTTGTTGCAATTTCACGACTAAGTAATTTAGAATTAGATCCCGTCACAAACAACCTAACTTTTTCTTTATCATAAATACGACGAACATACACTTCCCAATTTTCTACATTTTGAATTTCATCAAAAAATACAAAAATCTCATTATTCTTATTCTCTGGATACATTTCATAATAAGCCTCTAAAATAAAATTTAAATCATGAAGACCTATTGGAAGCAACCGATCATCTTCAAAATTAATATAAATTATTTTTTTCTTATCCACTTTCAAAGATTTCATTAATTGATAAAAATAAAATGTTTTACCACTTCTTCTAGGTCCAACAAGAGTAGTTATTTTATTATTAAAATCAATTCTTTTTGTTCTATCAAAAAATGTGGGAATTTCTGATTCATGAAATTCTTTTATTAAAATCTTAAATGCTTCCTTTTTTTCCATACTCATATACAAGACCACTTATTTATAAAAGTATCCTTTTATAGAAGACCAGATAAAACAAGATTTACTTTTCACTACACTTTACATTGAAGGTTGAATTATCTAAACAAATATCCTCAAAAAGAACTTAACTCCCTTCACTCATGATTTAAGAGATAAAATAATTATCCGTCGTATCACATATCTGAAAAGTTAGAGAGTTTTTGGAAAACATCTAAACTCAAACAATGTTCTTGCCAAGAGCAATAATTAAATATATCAATTCTGAAATTTATTTTCAGCAATTTGCTTTAAAGATTATACTATAAATTCCAACAAAGAATATTTTCAAAATTCAAATCTCAAAACTTCCCCCTAATCTTAAATCTTTTTCCAACAAAAATAAAAAATAAGCCAGCTTCTTATGAATGAAAGGGGGAAGCTGACTCATGTCCCATAAAAGACTACGATCCTATAAATAATTTTCTAAACCAATTCCAAATCCTTCTAAAAAATCCAACTCTTCCTTCTTCCTCAACCTCTTCCCCAATTTCACCTTCAACCTTAGCCTCCTTCCTAACCGCAGGCATCTCCTCATAAATAGATTTAATACTCAATTCAGCATAAACAGAATTAGCCCCACCC
>Ga0190304_1001091_pt1 | contig 12341 bp, 18 predicted proteins | sample 48700712_MG_FD_161670 | JGI IMG/M metagenome (GOLD analysis project Ga0190304, IMG submission 161670) | Hydrothermal vent sediment bacterial communities from Southern Trench, Guaymas Basin, Mexico - 4870-07-1--2_MG | ecosystem: Environmental > Aquatic > Marine > Hydrothermal vents > Sediment ... | reverse complement strand
TTGTTCGAATCGTTATTTTGGAAAGGAGATCCAACGACTTCAAGATAATCTATGTGAGGATTTTAATTTGCCCAACTTTAGATCCAAATATGATGAGAATAAACGGACGCGGCGGGATTCGAACCCGCGACCACTGGCTTAGAAGGCCAGCGCCCTATCCTGGCTAGGCCACGCGCCCCGAATATAATAATAGAAAAAGGGTATATTTTAGTTATTCGTAAGGTGCAGCTTCCTCGAGCAGGTCAACATGGCTAAGTAACATTCTTCTACAGCAGTACCTCGTTATCCCGAGGTCATCCAGAATTTCCTTCGGTGTTTCCTTTGGTTTCTCACCGCTCTCGATGGCTTTCTTGTACTCCTCGCATCTCCTCTTGAACTCCTCGTAGACGGAACCTATGACCTTACCACACGAGAAACATCTCACGGGAATTATCATACAATCTCACCTGTACGATTTCTGCCTCTTCTTTCTCGCTCCCCTTCCGAGTGGCTTCTTTGGCTCCTTTCTCCTCGGGTCGCTGACGAGCAAACCCCTGTCGAACTTCAGATAGAGGTCTTTCAGCTCCTCATCCCCCGTGAACTCCACCAGGCTCTTTGCTATCGCGGTCCTCACCGCATAAGCCTGTCCCATGACGCCTCCGCCGTGCACGTTCACATCGATATCAACCGATTTCCAGTACTTCTTCGCCATCACGAGGGGCTCCATGATCTTCCATCTCGCTATATCCGGCTGGTATATCTCGAGGGGGACGTTGTTTATTCTCACCCTTCCCTTTCCCTTCTTGATGTATGCCCTCGCGATGGCGGTTTTTCTCTTTCCGGATGTAACAACGACCTTGCTCATATCTTTGCACCCAAATATCTGGATAATTCCTCTATGGTGATATACTTATAAGGTTTTTTCTCTGGTATGCCAACTCTCTCCATATTCGCGTCTTTGTATTCATCCGGTACGCCTATATAACATTTCAGTCTCTTCATCGCTTCCCTTCCCTTTGGCTGCTGATACGGAAGCATTCCCCTGATCGTTCTCTTTACGATCATGTGAGGTACCCTCGGGAAGAATGGACCCTTTCTCTGCGTCCCGATCTCCCTCTTTTCCCTGTACTCCCTCTTGACCATCTGCTCATCCCCTAGGATTATCGCCTTCTCCGCGTTCACTATCGCGATCTCCTCCCCCTTCAGCAATCTCTTTGCAACTATGCTCGCCATCCGCCCAAGCACGGCTCCGGATGCATCTATCACCGTCACCATATCCCTCTACCCTATTATCCTAACGTTCTTCCCCTCGGGATTCTCCTCGACGAGTTGCTCTATCGATATACATCTTCCACCCGCCCTTTCTATCTTTTCCCTCGCCTTCTCTGAAAACGACCACGCCGCGATGGTGACCTTCTTTGTGAGCTCTCCACACGAAAGGACCTTGCCGGGAACTATCACGACCTCGTTTTCGTTCGCGTATCTTTCTATCCTGCTGATGTTCACGTTCGCCCAGTTCTTCAGAGGCCTCTCCAGTCTCTCCGCTATATCCTTCCATATGGGTGCGCCGTTCTCGTGGGATTTCATCTTTAGATACCCGATCAGCTGTACGAGCATCGGATTCGTCTTTCTGATCTTCTTTGCCATTTACCCACCGTAAATATCGGGAATATTAGGTGAATTAAAGAGTGATTTATAAGATTTATGGGAAAATGGTTAATAATACTTTTCCGAATCAGCAGACCATGAAGCCATTAATAGCGGTGTGCGGCAGTGATGGAGACGATGAAAAATTGAATGAAAAAACTCTCAAACTCGCTGAGGAGGTGGGAGCGGAGATAGCTAAGAGGGGATGCATCCTCATCTGCGGCGGTCGCTCCGGCGTGATGGAGGCGGCATGTAAGGGGGCAAAGAGAGAGGGAGGAACAACCGTCGGGATTTTACCGTTTTCAAAGAGCGAGGCAAACCCATACATAGACATAGCCATAGAGAGCGGGCTCGGGCATTTCAGGAATTATGTGATAGTGAGTAGCGCGGACGCTGTTATAGGAATATGCGGGAGATGGGGGACACTGAACGAGATATCAACCGCCATCATTCTCGGGAAGCCCACCATCCTCATCGAGGGCAGTGGAGGCGTGGTGGACGATATCGTGCACAACAAATTGCTGAAGGGGGTAGAGGGAAATTATCATGTGGCGCAGAATGCAAAAGATGCTGTGGATGTGGCATTCAGGTTCATAAAGGATTCACGTGGATTCAGGGACTGAGGCGTCACCGGAGAGACAAAAAATAATCAAAATTTTCTTCGAAGACCCTTGCCTGTTCCTGTATAACTCTCTCCGCATCTTCGGTATCCAGGTCCTTAACCTCTATGGCATAACTCGCAAATCTTCCCAGCCAGAGGGATTTCAACGCCTCGATGAGAATGTACTTGTCTATATCTCTTTCGAGATGCCTGTATCCAGCAGCGAATCTGTAAACCGCCTTCGCCCAGGTATCCGCATCGAATTTCTCAATGTCGTTATAGGCATCCTCTAAGCGGGAGTTGATGTCTGGGGAAAGATATCTCCGTATGACATCTTTCATGTCCCTGTATCCCTCTCTGAACATCTTAATAAATTTCTCTATATCGACCTTCACGGGGATGGGTTTCTGCGTCAAACCCGTGCGATAATTTCTGCTCAGGCGATACCTCTCTCTGTTCCTCCACATCTTCTCGTAGTATTTTGCGAGTTCGAACATCTCACCGACGACCTGTCTGAACATGGGTATGAGCAATTTCTCGGGTTCCAGATACCTGGTTGTCGACTCGTGGATTTTTTGGGTGAACAGGCTTTCTTTCGCCATCATACCCTCCGCAGCCGCCACGGTTACGATGAATATGTCTATGCCGAAATCCATGGGGAAGAGGGGGTGTTTCAGCAGTTTTTCGCACAACTCTCTGGATATACCGAACTCTCCCGCTATCGGTTGTCTGATATCTACGCCATAAACCGCCCTCGTGAAGGGATATGCCAGTATGTTTGTGATGACACCATCGTACTTGTGTCTTATGTAGAAAGGTATGGTGAGGTCTGCCCTTCCATAGATTATCGGAGCGGCTATGGATTCTATCCATTTCGGTCTCACGCTGAGAAGGTCACCATCCAGAAGGATGAGAACATCCGCATCGAGAAATCTCGCCACTTTCATTATGGTTCTCACCCCGGCGCCCTTGCCGCTCCCGCCGATATCTTCGGTTATTATTTTTGATATGCCATTGTAGGGCTGGAACAGTTTGGCCATCTCCCTCGTCCTATCGCTCGACTCCCCCACGCTCACAACAATCCCCTTACGATATTCTGGAAAGTAGGTGTAGAGACCCTCATTTGTGACATTGAGAACGTGGAGTATCGTTGCCTCCACGTTTTTACACAGCACCCCCACGAGTATATCGACGTGCCCCACTTCCTCGCACGTTTTGACAAGATGTCCGGGCAGTTCTATTTCGTCCATCCCCTATCACCGGGCTTCAACACGTTATGGATAGAAAAGTTAAAAAACTGTCGGTGAAGGTCGATGGATGATCTCCGATTTTGGGGATTTGCATTCATGTAAAGAGCTTAAGGATGTTGATATTCGTTTCAACACCCAATGATCTCGCTATTGGCTCACATTTTGTCCTGAGGAGGTAAGCTATGGGTCTGTAACTGGTTTCAGAGAACACTTCATAATTCGCCATACCCTTGCATATTATGAGGTCAGTCTCTTCCAGATTCTTTCTCAGATTTTCCGGCATGTTTTCTATATCCAGACCCACCGCAAACGTTCCGGTATCCATTATTTCATCGACAACCTCTCTGAACGACAGTTTTTCGGCATCCTCTCTCGTTGCATCCGAAAGGATCGGCTCCCCTTTAACAACAAGGGTAAGTCTCAATTCAGGTCTCGATCTCTTTATCTCTCTGCACAGCAGTTTGTCAAAAACGATCTCTCCGCAGTTATCCGTGAAGAGGGTTACTCTCTCGGCATTCAGGAGGATTTTTCTGAACTCATCGTAATCGCTGTAGCCGAGTCCTTCTCTGTAAAACCTCTCGAAGTCCCTTTCGAGATTCTCCGGCCTGCTGCTTCCGCCCTCTATGCCAAAATCCAGGATATTTCCGATGATCGAGCACACGATGGCAGATTCGAGGGGGTCACACGAATTTTTTATGATAGTTTCAACCTTTGGAATGAGAGAGAGGGCGACCTCGTTGCTTCTTCTCTTCATCTCCCTGTATGGGTCTTTACATTCGAGCGCTTTATACACCGCTCTGTGAACCTCCGTCGCTATGCTCGCACTGCACCTGGATGGGTCAAACTCCCTTGCGAGGGTTTCCATCGCCTTTACCATCGCCTTTTTCGAGATATCTTTGTTCTTTCCGGCGAGTTCTATTTCGTAGAGGCACCTCTTCATCAGACAGGGAAGGCATTCTGGCTGTATTTTCATGAAGGTGGGAATCAACTTTCTCTACTTTAATCTCTTGCTCATGTAAAATCCATCATCGCCGTAACCGAGCTTCCTGTAATATTCTTTGACCCCGACTCCGCTGAGAACGAGTATTTTCTCGCAGTCAAAATCCTCCATCGCTATTTTTTCCGCCTCCATCATCAATGCCCTGCCAATACCCCTGTGCTGGATGGCAAGCGCTGACCTTTTTCCTATCTCGATCTCCTTTCCGACGACCCTGAGTTCCCTCACTATCATCGATCTCGTCTCGGTCACTTCTTTTATATATGGATTACCCGGCATCCTCAACCTCAGGTATCCAAACAGTACATCACTATATCTATCTTCAAAAGAGAGGAAGACCTCCTCTCCATCACTTGCGATGTAATCTATCCTGTTTATCCTCGCTCTCTCGATATCTCCCTCCGCATCGGTGCGCCCGGCTTCCCTGCATCTTATGCATCTGCATCTCATTCCCCTAATCTGCATATACTCTCTCACAAGCTGTCTCAGGTTACTCTCCTTCACCCCCGCCTCGATCTTGTGCGAGGGAACATCCCTCTCTATCCTCTGAATCCTTATCCATTCCGGTACCATGCTCTTGACCCTCGAAAGAAGGTCTATGACCTTCATGGTATCCAGGGGAATGTATTCCTTTTTCTTCCACATCTCGTAAAGTTTGGTTCCGTCTATGACGAGAGTTGGATATATCTTCAACATATCCGGTCGGAATCTCGGGTCCTCAAAGATCGTTTTGAAGGTCTCCATATCCAGATTCAGATCCGAGCCGGGTAGACCGGGCATTATGTGGTAGCATACCTTCAGACCAGCATCCTTTGCCAGTTTCGTCGCAAGTATGGAATCGTATACCGTATGACCCCTTTCCATTCTTTCGAGTATGAAATCGAAAACCGTCTGCACACCGATCTCAACGCGTGTTGCACCGAACCTCAGCATCTCCTCTATCTGATTCATCCTGCACCAGTCCGGTCTGGTCTCTATGGTCAATCCTATGCACCTCGATTCAGCGTTTTCGTTCTTTTTCTTAGCCTCTTCGAGATTTTCGCTATCGGAGTTGTTCATCGCATCATAGCATCTCTTTATGAACCACTCCTTGTAAAACGGGTCCCTGGCTGGAAATGTACCGCCCATCACTATGAAATCTATCTTATCAACGGGATGACCTATCTCTCTGAGTTGTTCTATCCTATTTCTGGTCTGCAAATAGGGGTCGAATCTGTTGCGAATCGCTCTCATGGTTGCGGGCTCGTATCCAGTATAGCTCTGTGGAGTGTTCATATCCACGCCGCCTGGACACGGTATGCATCTGCCATGCGGGCACCTCTCTGGAGAGGTCATCACCGCGACAACGGAAACCCCGGACAGGGTTCTGGTTGGTTTTTTCTTTAAGATTTCCATGAATTCCTCCTTTTTCATATCATCCGGTATTCTTTTCAGTATCTCGCTGTCCGGGGGAATCTTATCAAGATTGTACATTTTGCACAGTCGCAATTTTCTGCGATGAAGCTCTTTCTTTGACTTTATCCTGCCTTTTCGAATCTCTTCGATTATCTCCCTGTAGAAATTCTCCATCATCCTTGGGTAAATAAGATTGATAAAGGGATATAACCTTTTCTCCCGAACTGGCTCCGAAATCCGCGCGGAGATGAAAAATCCGGTGGAGTTTAATATTTCCAAGAAAGATTTTATAAATAGGGAACTGTTTCGGGATTCATCAGGTGAAGGTTTATGGCAAGAAAACCCGGCAGAATGTATAGAGAAATAAGGGGACAGATAACAACGAGGAAGGAGTATCTGAAAGGCGTACCAAATCCAAAGATAACGCAATTCGACATGGGTAACAGGAGGGAGAGTTTTCCCGTCAAGATATCCCTCCTCGCCGAGGAGGCTTGCAATATAAGACATAACGCCTTAGATGCGGCCCGTGTGGCTGCAAACAGATACATGGAGAAATCCGTGGGCGTCTCCAACTATCATTTGAAAATAAGGGTGTATCCGCACGTGATACTGAGGGAGAACAAACAGGCGACGGGAGCGGGCGCGGACAGGGTTTCACAGGGGATGAGAAAGGCATACGGAAAACCGGTTGGAACCGCGGCGAGGGTGAAACCAAATCAACCCGTGATATCCATAGAAACCAAGCCACAGTTTATAGAGAAGGCAAAGGAAGCTTTAAGAAGAGCCGGGATGAAGATCCCCTCTCCATTCCGTATAGTTGTTGAAACTTAAGCCCGGTGAAGCAGAGGAAAGAGATATTTCAGCAGAAGTGGATATATAACGAGGAATAATATCAAAAGAGAAAGTGCCGTCATGGTGTATCTCGTTATTTTTTCTCTGCTCTTCTTCCTGACGGGGAATCTTTCGAGCAGTCCGCCAAGCAAGTCCTGCATCAGATAACCTCCATCCAGGGGAATCATCGGCAGAGCATTGAAGATGGCTATGGCGAAATTCAACCAGAATATCCAGAAAACCAGATTGGTGAGAGACCAGAATACCACGGGACAACCTGCAAATAAGCCATCCACCTTGAAAAATCTGATATAGGGGTCGGTTAAGGGGTTGTATTCCCCTCTGATGGGACTCAGAGGCATCGCGTAGAGATAGAGTATACCCCACGGAAAATCTTTAAATGGATTCTTGAGCACAGCGAGGGCGTTTTTGTAACCGGTCGTTGCCACGATCCCAAGAAAGCCCTTCCCTCTATCATCGCTTGAGTTTGTAAATGCGAATTTGTCAGCCAGGGTCACCTCTCCTTTTATGATCTCACCATTCTTGTAGAATGTTATTGATACATTCTGACCGGCATGGGTTCTGTTCATCACATCGAGAAAGTCATCGATATCTTTGATGGGGGTGCCATTGATTTCCATTATTATGGAACCGGGATCGAGACCGATCAACTGAGCAGGCGAATCCTTAACCATGTATGCAACCCCTATCCCATCTGCGGCAACATCTACGGAGCCCATCAGTGCGGTCGAGAATATGAGCAATGAGATGATAGATATGAAAAGATTCATCGCCGGTCCGGAGGCGAAAACCCTCATTCTCTTTCTCCTCTCGATCTTATCCAACTGCTCCTCGTCCGGCTCAACAAAAGCACCCACGGGGATTATGAAAGCAAGGATGCCCAGGCTCTTTATGTCCACACCCGATGATGATGCGCTTATTCCGTGTGAGAACTCGTGGAGCACGATCGCTATAATTATGGCGATTATTGTATATCCAATGGGCAGCAGGGGATTTATACCAGGTATAACGAGAACCATATTGACCTCCGGCAGCCTTTCCACAATATCTTTGGTGATGTGGCTCCCAAGCCACCAGAACTGCCATAACAGTAGCAGAACAACGGCAACCATACTCGAGAAACATACAATGATTCCCACATCTCCAAACCAGGACCAGAATCCCCCGAAACTCGATAATCTGTGAATCAATTTTTTTCCCCTGTCAGTTTTTATCATGAGGAAGGGGCCATAAAGTGAAATGTTGTACCTCTCGAGAATCTTCTTTTTATATAGAAGTATCACGACCCCTAAGTACACGGCAATCAGTATGAACACATACACCAGCGTTATCGGGAGCACAGGCAGGAATATGGTTCATTATTATTAAATCTGCGTTTTCCTGATAATACTGTCCACGAGTTTCAGACACCTCCTTGCTTCCGCCACATCGTGCACCCTAACTATATCGGCGCCATTTACGGCGGAGAGGGCGACGGCGGCAAGGGTTCCCTCGATTCTCCGATCAACCGGGAGGGGTTTGTCATCATCTGAACAAACATTTCCGATGAATGTCTTTCTCGATGGACCCACGAGGATTGGAGAGCCCAGTACCTTCAATTCCCTCAGTCTTCCTATAATCTCGCAGTTATCCTCTATACCCTTGCCGGTTCTCTTACCGAATCCTATACCGGGGTCCACGATGATCTTTTCCCCATCGATGCCATTATTCACAGCAAATTCCTTCCTTTCATGCAGAAAGGAGATAATTTCATGCATAACGTCATCGTAATGGGGGTTCTCCTGCATGCCTTTGGGCGTACCCTTCATGTGCATCAGAACCACGGGAACATCGTATTCCTTAACTACATTCACCATCCAGGAATCGAACCTGAGAGCACTGATATCATTTATCATGGCGGCGCCGGCTCTAATTGCTGCCTCCGCAACCTCCGATTTGTAGGTGTCTATGGATACGGGTACGCTGAGTTTGTCACAGATTTCCTCGAGAACCGGTTCGACCCTTTTCAGTTCCTCGTCTGCGCCGACCCTTTCGGAGCCGGGTCTCGTCGACTCTCCTCCGACATCTATGATATCCGCACCCTGGGCCTGCATCTCCAGGGCTCTCTCCACCGCTCTCTCCGGGTCGAGGTACCTTCCGCCATCCGAGAAACTATCCGGTGTGACATTCAGTACGCCCATGATGTAGGTTCTTTCTCCCCATCTGAAAACCTTTTTTCCTATTTTCATGTCCCAAAATTTAAATAGCAATCCACTACATGATTTTAACTGTCTATATTACCTCTCGCCCATCTCCCTGACGGGTATCCCGACGTATATCTTGTTCTTTTTCAGAACCTTGTTCTTGGGCACGAGACTCATCGCGCCAACCGTTACATTATCTTCTATAACAACGCCGGGCATTATGAAGGCGCCGCCGCCTATGAGGCAGTTATTTCCTATCTTTATCCTTTTGATTTTTAACTTGTCCTCGATCAGATGGGCCGTTATGATCGTGTATCCACCTATCAGCGTATTGTCACCTATCTCCGTTACAAAGGGATCCTCTATGAGTTCGTTTCCCATCAATCTGCAGTTCTTTCCCATTTTCAACCCAGCTAGGCGAAGCAGAACATATCTCAGAGGGAGAAAATTGATGATGTTCAGTATCTTGAGGGGAGTTCTGTAAAAAATGCAGTACAGCGCGTATCTGAAGACGGTTTTATCTCTTAATGTTATCTCGTAATCGCCCTCACCTATCTTTCTCTTGAAAAGCCAGGCGAACGAACCGGAGATCAAGGTTATGGCTACAAGGGTGAACAGAAGGTTAAAGAAGACGAGAAAGGGTAAAAGGAAGAAATGGATGTAGCTTTTTGGGTTAAACCATCTAACCAGTAACAGGAGCATGTAGAGGGAAGGAGCAAATGATATGGAATAGACAACCACGGGTATCGTTATGGTAAGTAACGACCTCGTAACAATCGGGAGCTTTCCCGATTTTCCCTTCATGAAATTTGATAACGGGTGAGGGTATTAAAACTTACATAACTACTGCTTTGTGTAATTATTTTTGTAAGGAATAGCTCTTAGCATCTACGAGGTGATGGGATGCAAAGAGCTATTCCAAATTATGAAGGATGTAGAAGGTATAAAGATGTTAGTGTTCCATGGGCAGAATACGATAAATCCAGATCAAATGAAATTAAGCGTATCTTGGATCTGAGCGAGTTATTTGAGGAGTTGGATAAACCGGTTCGAAGAAGAGAATTCAAGTTATCGAGACTCGTGATTCTTTTATTCTTCAAGATATTCTTTGGTCTGTCCTATCGAAGCATAGCCAGTGCGGTCAAGGATTTAGGGATATACAAGATGCTTGGAATGAAAAGAGCACCCTGTTATAAGACCATACAGAATACCATGAAGTATCTTAGCGAGGATATTTTATCAAGGATAAACCTCAACCTGATTCCAGATAGGGTAAAACTGGCAGGTGTTGATTCGACTGGACTGAAAACCCATCAAAAAGGTGCATGGGTTGTTGTAAGATTTGGGAAAGAGCAGAAGAGGGATTTCAAAAAGGTACATATTCTCGTCGATCTGCTGTCCAAGAAAATAATCTACTGTTTGTTAACAAAAGGAACATCATCAGATTCAAAACAACTCAAAAAGATGCTGAGAGGATGCAAAGGATGGATCAAGATAGAGATCATTTTGGGTGATACGGGCTATGATACAAGGGAATGTTTTGATGAAATCGATGAGTTTGGTGCGATTCCCGGAATAAAGGTAAGGAAAAATTCCTCCACTTTATCAAGAGGTTCTCCAGTTAGGAGGAAAGCCGTTATTGCCCAAAAGCGTGACAATGAAAAATGGAAGAGAGAAGTTCGGTACACCATGAGATGCGTGGTTGAAAGCATATTTTCAGGAGTAAAACGCAGATTTGGAGAATACCTCTTTAGTGTTAAAGAGGTATTTAGGAGAGTTGAGGTATGGTTGAGAACCATACTCTGGAATGTGCTGATATATCCAAGGTGAGAATATATTACACAAAGCAGAACACATCAAAAATTTCAAATATCGGGATGGAATTTTGAGAGAAAACGGATGAAAGTGCTCGTACTGTATCACTCCCGGACGGGAAACACGAAAATGCTCGCAGAGGCTGTTGCCGAGGGCGTAAAAGAGGAGGGTCTGGACTGTCTGCTTAAGAGAACGGATGAAGTTACAAGAAAAGATTTTCTCGAATCGGATGGAATAATCGCCGGCTCTCCAGTTTATTTTGGCAGCATGGCATCGGAGCTTAAGAAAATTTTTGACGAATTTGTCGATATAAGAGAAAAGATGGAGGGAAAAATCGGAGCGGCGTTTGCCACATCTGGAGATGACACGGGCGGAAAGGAAACCACTTTACTTTCGATTCTTCAAGCCATGTTAATCTATGGAATGATTGTCGTCGGCGACCCGATGGAGGCAACGGGACATTATGGAGTGGCGTGCAGAGGTAAACCAAAGAGCGGGGATTTGGAAAACGCAAGGTTACTTGGGAAGAGGGTTGCCAGAATTATCAAAAGGATGAAAGGATGAAGAGGATACTGATCATATACAAATCGGTTCACAAAGGAAATACCGAAAAGATCGCTGAAGCGATGGGTGAGTACATGGGGGGGAGATGTCTTCAGAGTCGATGATATAGATGTCAGTATTCTTCTCGATTACGACATCATAGGTTTTGGTTCCGGCATATATTTCGGAAAACATCATAAATCCTTATTAGAGTTCATCGACGATATAGAAAAACTCGAGAAGAAGACTTTCATATTTTCAACCCGTTCAATAACGCCGCCGAGAATAGCACATAGAACGCTGAGAAAGAAGCTCATGGATAAAGAGGCGAGTATCGTGGGCGAATTTTCATGCAAAGGAGAAAATGAGGCGGGTCCTTTCAAACTCGTTGGTGGTATATGCAGAGGTAGACCAAACGAGGAGGACATAGAGAGAGCGATCTCTTTTGCAGAAACGACAAAGAAACTCGCTTAATCTTCATTCTCAATAATATCCTCCAATCTGTAATCACCGGGCTCTATGCGTTCCTTTTTCACAATATAGTAGTAGATTTTAAGAATAAGAGGTATAAGGAATACCAGTCCCACAACTATTATGAATATAATCCTGTGTGATATCAGTATGGTGCCCAGTATCTCTATTATTTCCAAAAAATTGAGATGGTAGAGAATCGATACATACATGTATGCAAAAATTATGACAAGCAGTGATATAACCAGAGCTGAAAACACCCTTTTCAGATTCTCCATTGTTTCAACCCTTTTATATTTTTACCGTTAGACCACCCGATGTCTCTCTCGGCATGAATGGCGCCAGCGCCGTCGCCAGATTTGAGAGATTCATGGATTGGAGTATAACCTTTCCCGGTCCTCTGAGAGTGGTGAGAAATAGACCTTCTCCGCCGAAAAATATCGTTTTTATACCCTTCACCCTCTCTATGTCAAACGTAACCGTAGAATCCCATCCAACGACACTCCCCGTATCAACTTTCAGAGTCTGCCCATCCTTGAGGTCAAATTCAACGAAATCGCCGCAGGCGTGTATGAACGCTATACCCTCACCGGAGAGTTTCTCGAGTA
>Ga0190304_1001089_pt1 | contig 12357 bp, 16 predicted proteins | sample 48700712_MG_FD_161670 | JGI IMG/M metagenome (GOLD analysis project Ga0190304, IMG submission 161670) | Hydrothermal vent sediment bacterial communities from Southern Trench, Guaymas Basin, Mexico - 4870-07-1--2_MG | ecosystem: Environmental > Aquatic > Marine > Hydrothermal vents > Sediment ... | reverse complement strand
GACAGAATAATTGAGTTTTTAACTATAATAGCATTAGACGAAGAGGATTACAAGCGGATGCGGAAACTCATGCTCAATTACGGTCTGAAGCCGTCAGACGCATTGCACGTTTCGACAATGAGTAAAACGAAGACAAGTTACATTATATCGGAAGATGGAGAATTTGACAGCGTGGAATGGATAAAGCGGATCTGGCTGGGAAAGGCAGAGCTTTGATTTGTAGCATGGAATTAACACATGACCGAATATAAACTCTTCGCACAGCGTGTGGGGCTCGTGGGTATTGTAAACCTATTGGTAAGCCTGAGCGGAATAATCCTGCTGCCAATTCTTACGAAGACACTACCCATTGGAGAGTACGGGATATGGGTTCAGGTAATCGTAACGATAACCTTAATTTCACCAGTTGCAGGTTTGGGCTTGCCCTACACGATGGTCAGGTTTTTAGCAGCGGAAAAAGATAAAAAGAGGATACAGGAGGGTTTCTATTCCATTGCAGTCTTCATCGTATTCACAAGTTTAGCAGCATCACTTCTACTATTCATATTTTCAGAACCGTTTGCAGCCGCTTTTCTGGGGGATAGAGCCGATTTGATACGCATTATTTCTGTAATTCTACCGATAGAATGTCTGAACAATTTGTTCTTGAACTATTTTAGAACTTTTCAGAGGATAAAGAAATATTCGTTCTTCAATATTTTATATACCTATGGGATGGTTGCTCTGGTTGCATATTCGTTGTTATCAGGATATGGAATTGTTGGAGCTTTAATATCATTTTTAATTGCAAGAATAATCGTGTTTATGTTGATGGCTTCGTTAATCATCTCAGAAATAGGCGTAAAAATACCGAACTTTTCGTATCTAAAAGAATATCTGAGTTTTGGATTGCCTACAGTTCCCGGGAACTTTTCAGCTTGGATTGTGAATTCAAGTGACCGGTATATAATAGGGTATTTTTTGGGCGTTGCCTTTGTCGGATACTATTCTCCCGGATATACGCTGGGTGCTACAGTCAGCATGTATATGGCACCGCTTGGTTTTCTTTTGCCTGCCGTACTATCAAAGTTATACGATGAAGGGAAAGAAGGAGAAGTAAAAAGATACCTGGAATACACGTTAAAATATTTCTTGATGCTTGCTATCCCTTCGGCTTTTGGATTGTCATTTCTTTCAAGACCGTTATTAATTACGCTATCAACATCAGAGATTGCATCTTATGGATATCTGATAACGCCGTTTACTGCAGTAAGCATGGTGTTATATGGGGTGTATTCGGTTATCGGACAAATTATCGTTTTGGTCAAAAGAACGAAAATAACAGGGAGTATATGGATACTTGCGGCGGTTATAAACTTAGGCTTGAACTTCCTGTTCATTCCTTATTTTGGAATATTGGGTGCGGCAATCACAACGCTTATTGCTTATGCTCTTGCTTTTGTCCTAACAGCTTATTATTCTTTCAAATACCTTAAGTTTAATATTGATTTTCGGTTCATATTGAAAAGCGTCTTTGCTTCGATTGTAATGTCCTTGGTAATTATCAAATGGAACCCAATAGGCACATTAAACGTTCTGATCGTGATTGGGGTTTGTGCGGTTGTTTATGCTGCGATTTTATTGATTTTGCAGGGAGTTAAAAAACAGGAGATTGCGTTTTTTAAAGAGCTGTTCAGAATTTAATTCTGTAAGCAATGACCTTATTACCCACTATATCGGTAGTTTGTGGCATAACAACAAACATCTCTTCGTCTTCGTATGCGTCCGTCGCCTCTTCTTCTGTCATTAACTCTTCGTATAGTTTCTCACCAGGTCTTTTTCCAATATTTGTGCCCTTTTCTTCAATCATTGCCCCTGCTTAGTTGCTCCCGTAATGCCTTTTATATCATCTCCTCTTCTATTATTCTCTTCATAAACTCCCTGGAAGAGTTTGGATTGAAATCCAGCAATATTTTAGCTAGCATTACATCCGCTATCGAATCATACATTACAAATTCAGTCTTTACCTCTTTCCACCTCGCATGAGGAAAAATCTCGCATATCATCTCCAGTATCTCTCTTATCTGAATTCCTCTTCCAGAACCTATGTTTACACACCGATTGTAGGCTTTATCGTATACCACTGCTCTATACATCGCTTCTGCAACATCGCCAGCATAGACGAAATCTCTGTATTGATACGGACCAAAGCTCTCTATTATTTCCCCCTTTTTCGCTTTATTTACGAAGACATCTATTACGCCTTTATGCCCCCGTCCGTAGACATTAAAAAGACGGAGAATCACATACTGGATACCATAATTCTTTTGATATGCTTGGATCATTCTCTCGCATATCATCTTATGCCACGAGTAGATGTTAGTGGGGTTGAGAGGAAAACTCTCCTTTATTGGCAGGTCCTCTGTGATACCATATACAGCAGCCGAAGAAGGAAAAACTATCTTTTTCTTACCAGAAATCCTGCATGCTTCAAGCACGTTTTGAAGAGAAAGTACATTTAACCTAAAACTTTTCATAGGGTCTTTTTGAGCCTCACCAGCATTTGCTAAACCCACTAGGTGAACCACAGCATCACTATTTTCTACAGCTTTTCTAAGGGTTTCTAAATCAAATATATCTCCTTTAACAAAGCCAGGATATTCTGTATCTGGTTCTTGCAAATCAAAGATTGTCACACTATAATTGTTCTCTGCAAATTTTCGCACCAAATGTTTCCCTATAAATCCAGAGCCCCCAGTTATTAGCACTCTCTTATGCTTTCCTCCGTTCATCTCTCTAACACCTCGCAAAAGCTCTTTATTTTTTCCACCATATAATCCATTTCCTCCCTCGTTAAGGTCGGATACATGGGTAATGTTAAAACTTGACTTGATATTTCTTCTGTAACTGGTAGTTTACATGTATATCCAAGTTCATTTTTGTAAAAATGCGTTAAGTGAATTGGAAAGAAATATACTTTCGTCATGATACCTTCATCTGCTAAGTATTTCGCCAGCTCATCCCTATTATTAACTCTGATTGTAAACATTTGATATACATGATAATAATCTTTTAAGGGATTCGGAGTTATTACTTCTTTGAGTTCCTGATTCAGTCTCGTAGTCAAATATTCAGCATTTTTCCTTCTCATTTCAATGATCTTATCTATTTTTTTAAGTTGTGCTATACCCAGAGCAGCGGTTATATTTGACATCCTGAAGTTATAGCCCAGTGTTATATAATCCTGATATTCGGCTGATGAGAAATAATCTGCAGTTTCTGCTCTTCCATGTGACCTTACCAACTTTAGTCTTTCGTAAATATCTCTTGAATCCGTAACTATGATACCACCTTCTCCGGTAGTAACTACTTTTGGCGCGCATAGGCTAAACATTGCAGAATCTCCGAAAGTCCCCACTTTTTCATCCCCAATCCTCGCCCCTAACGATTCCGCTGCATCCTCTATCAATATCAAATTATGGTCATCGGATATTTCCTTTAATTCTCTTATTTTACAAGCACAGCCACCGTAATGAATTGGAATAATAGCTCTGGTCTTCTCGGTAATTTTCTCTTTCACATCTTCAGGGTCTAAGCCAAAAGTTTCTTCTTCTATATCTGCAAAGACCGGTTTCGCTCCAACAAATAAAGGAGCATTTGCTGTCGCGATGAACGTAAAAGAAGGAACTATAACTTCGTCACCATTTTTAATTCCGTGGGCTAAAAGAGCAGCATGCAGAGCAGATGTCCCCGAATTGAAGGTTAATGCATATTTCGTGCACACATAGCTCGCAATCAATTCCTCAAATTTACCTACATTTGGACCGGTTGCCCAATTCATCCCTGCTTTTATCGCATCGCTCACCATCCTCACATCTTCTTCATCCCAGTATATTTTGAAAAGAGGTATTTTCCATGCCATTTTTACCACCTATTGGTATTTACCATCTGTTTACCTGATACGGGCAACAGTCTCTTTTCCGTCATACCGGCATCTTCAACGACTATGCTCTTTGGTTGTTGCTCGATTCCTCTTCTCGCTTTTTCATTTGCCACCTCTAAATACAACTGAATGGCTTCCCGAATATTCTTTAATGCTTCTTCTCTTGTCGTTCCCTGAGAATGGCATCCCTTCAATGCCGGGCAGTGCACTGAGTATGTTCCGTCTTCTTCTTGCTCCAATACGATTTCCAATCTCATCTTTTATCCCTCACTATACTTATTCCTAATACTTATCCTTAATATTTATCCTTTTTACCACTTTTACAGGCACGCCAACCACAACAGTGTTGTCAGGTATATCCCTATTTACAAAGCTGAATGCACCAATGATTGAATTCTCATCTACAGTAACGCCGGTAGCATTCATTCCCACTTTAATAGCTTCTGCTACACTTTTCACATCTTCTTCATCCCAGTATATTTTGAAAAGAGGAATTTTCCAGTTCATTTTTAGTTTTCATAGCCCCTCCCAGTTAATGACCTCTAAGCCATGAATATAGTCAAAGTGACCATCTCGAGTGAGAAGTGGAACGCCGAGTTCTAAGCATGTCGCACCTACCCAGATGTCATTTTCTGGAATAGGGTGACCGGTCTTTTTGAGCTTCAAACGCACGGTAGCGTAGCGGATAGCAATAGCCTCATCTATCGGTACGAGAACAGATTGTGCCAGGAATTTGTGCACAGCTTGCTCGTTCTTTTGTGGCTTAGCACTGTTAAGCGCACCGTAAAGCAGCTCGCCCAGGACAACAACGGGCAAAAATAGTATATCCGCTCCCTCTATCAAAGAGCAAACTGCAAGAATGCCTTCCCTATACGCAATTACGGCATTAGTATCGACAGCAAGCCTACCACTCACCTTCAATTTTCTCAAACTCCTCGTCAATAAGTTTCTGCATTACTTCTGCCTCTTCATGTGTTAGTGTTCCTACAAGCTCACGCAGACCTTTCTTGATGGGATGCGAGCAGAGAATTAGCAGCACTCTCTCATGTTCCTTAATACCTTTTATAGGCTCAATGGGTTTTAATACCTTATCTTCATATATCGCTTCTACTGTTTTGGTCATTGTCTACCCCTTTTATCTGTATACATTGTATATTGGATTTCAATTATTAAATATACAACCTCTTTTGCTTCAACTCCTCTATCTTCTTTACCACTTTTGCGGGCACGCCAACCGCAACAACATTCTCAGGTATATCCTTATTTACAAAGCTGAATGCACCAATGATTGAATTCTCACCTACGGTAACGCCGGGCATTATAACCGAATGACTACCTATCCTGCAATTCTTCTTCAAAATAACTTCGCCCTCTTTATTGTCTATCGTAGAAACAGAATAGATAGAACAATGAGAGCCTATTTGCACGTAATCCTCTATAATAACGCCATTTTTTGCATTGATATAGGTAAACACGCCAATATCCTTCTTAGCCATTCCTATATTATCTCATCTCCTCTGTTAATTCTCCAATTTCATCATCTGTTAAATAAATATCCTCCCAATATCGTGTTATGTATAGTCCATATTTTATCTTAGGAATTTTTACTTTTTCGCCCATACATATTCTCACAGCTAAACTATGAATATTAGGCCCAGATGAACTGGAAAGAGACATCGTTCCTGATATTCTTGGATTTATTTCTGTTAATTTGGGAATGCCCCTTTTATCCTCCTTAGCTTGGAAAAAAAAGGGACCAAAAAATTTTATAGAACTTGTGATTTTTTTTGCCATGCCTTCTAATCTTTCATCTTTTATGATTTTTCCCTTGGTAGAAATGCCTGATTTTGTTTCTATTCTTTCCCTGGGAATACAAAGGAGCAGGTTGCCATCCATATCTGCTAAGCAATCAACTGTATATTCTTTTCCTTCTAAATATTCTTGAATTATCGGATTGGGAGTTCTTTCATAAAAAAACTTCAATTCATCATTAGACGTGACTCGATATACATTTTTAGATCCGGAACCATCTCTGGGTTTTATTATGAGAGGAAATCCTATATCAACATCATCCTTCCTTATAAAAGATTTAGGGAGAGGAATTACATCTTTCAGTTTGTTATAAGTTTTCCATTTATCTCGTGTAACTCTGATTGTATTCGGCTCCGAAACTAAAACTTTTGCGCCTATTTCCTCAAATTCTTTTCTTTTTTGAGAAAATTCCAGTAGAATAGTGTCCAACGATGGTATTATCACATCCATTCTTTCCTTTTCTATAATTTTTTTAATTGTTGAATAAAACGAAGAATTATCAAAAGGTGGGACAACATACCCTTTATGGGAGAGATATAATCCCGCAGCTAATTTGTTTGCATCGGCAGAAAATATCTTTAGTTTTTTGTCCCATTTTAGTGCTTTAATTGCTGCTATTGCCATCCCAGAGCCTCCTGGAATGAGAAGGACATTATATTCTTTTTTCATACTTCTCACCATTGGGAGAGATTTTATACTCACCTATTACTTGTAGTAACTGCCTAAGGTCTGAAATAGTATGATCAGCATCAAGAGACCCATTCTCAATTCTACCATATTCCCCGTTTTCTCTCTTGATCCGCACTGTATGTATGCCTATTTTCTTTGAACTTACAAAGTCTTTTAGAGGATTATCACCTACATATAACGCATTTTTTGGTTCTATTCTAAGCTGGGATAAAGCTTTTAAAAATGGTTGTATATCTAATTTAGAGATTTTCTCAAAAATATCGTTAATTATAATGGTATCAAAATATTTTTCAATTCTTAGAGATAAAATCTTATTTTTTTGTGTAATGAAGTAACCATCAGTTATTAGTCCAAGTTTAAATTTGCCTTTTACCAATTCCAGCACGGATTTAGCATCAGGATATAATGAAATCTTTGGAAAATGCATCCTATACATTCTAACCAAATGTTCTACATTTTCATTGTTCAAACCCAATTTTTGTAGTAAAACATCAAAATTTCTCCTTCTTAGACCTTTTTCAAAATCATCCTTTAAAATATTAAAAATATCATCGGATTCAAAATTATATTTTTTGGAGAGATACTGTGACACAACTTTGAAACCACTCATCACAAATTGCTTTTCCGGATATAAGGTATCATCTAAATCAAAAAGTATCGCTTTTATCATGATTTCTCACCTTTCCTTATAGAGAAGTATCTCTCTAATATCTCTATTACATGCTCAGAAGTCCGGCCATCTCCGTAAGGGCTTTTACACACTTTTGCCTCCTTTTTAAATTCTTTATTAGACAATGCCATTGTGATAGCAGCAACAATTTCCTTTTTATCGCATTTAACATCTATCGTATTTTTTGCTCTTTCTCTCCCCTTTTGCCTGTCACCAATATTAACAGCAGGCAAACCAAAAGATGCTGCCTCAATTATACCCGCGCTAGAGTTACCAACAATGACACTAGCAATGTTCATTAATCCTAAATAAGCTTGGTATGGAATATGTTTATATATTCTAATGTGTGGGTATTTTGTATAACTTTTAAGGGTCTCTATCATCTTTCTTCCACCAGCATCAGCATTAGGATATGTAGCTATTATTTGTGCATTTTTGAATTCTAAAACACTTTCACATACGATTTTCATTTCCAGTTCATTTTCTCCATGCTCATCAAGCAAGGGGTGGTATGATAACATAATTAATGGTTTAGTAAGATCAACGTTAAACTGTTGAACTACTTCTTCAGGCTTTAAAAAATCTGATTTCGTGATGGCTTCCAAATCAGGGGCCCCCACAATATATACATTCGAAGGGTCGGCACCAAGAGAAATCACTCTTTTTGCACCTTTTTTAGTTGCTACAAAATGTAAATCCGAAAAAATAGTGATTGCATCTCGTATCCTATCGTCTATAGATCCTGATATATGTCCTCCGCCAATGTGGGCTACCGGAATGCCTAAATATTTGCTGGCAATAGCTCCTGCCAACATCTCTCCTCTATCGCCCAATACTATCACTAAATCAGGCATAATTTTTTCCAATGATTGTGTAATTCCAATAAGTCCTATTCCAAATGATTTTGCCATTGCACCTCTATTATCATTAGATAATAGCATGTCAACTTTTTCTGCTATTTGAAAATGTTTTTCTATTTCTTGAACTGTATATCCAAATTCTGGAGATAAATGCATGCAAGTGGCTATGATATATAAGTCGAAATAAGGGTGTTTCTGGATGCTTTTTAAAATGTAATATGCTCTACCATAATCCGCTCTTGTTCCTGTAATATAAAGTATTTTTCTTTTCATCCTATCATTTCAAATCTTATAACATCATCCTTTTTTATATCTTCTTTCGCTTTCCTTCCAATAATGAATTTTAAGTATTTGGGTTCAATTCCTGTCCCGGGTCTCTTCACATCCAGCATATCCTCCGTTATAATCGCCCCTTTCGAAATATCAACCTTTGCAACGATACTTTTCCTCGCAACTTTTTTAATCTTCTCTTCTTCTTTTGTGGGCTTCTTTATTCCATTCCCTAACGCTTTTTCCACTTCTCTGATAGCCTTAACCATCTCTTTTAACTCATCAGGCTCTAAAGACGCTCTATGATCAGGCCCGGGTAAATTTCTATCCAATGTAAAATGTTTTTCAATCACACAAGCGCCTAAAGCCACCGCTGCTATCGGCACTATAATACCTAAAGTATGATCTGAGAAACCAACTGGCAATTTAAACGCCTGTTTTAAAGTTTCTATCGCTCTTAGATTCACATCTTCTATCCTCGCAGGATAATTAGATACACAGTGAAGCAAAATAATATCTTCAACTCCTTCGCTTCTGATAACATCCAACGCCTCCTCTATTTCTCCTAAGGTGGACATCCCTGTGGACAAAATAATAGGCTTTCTTTTTTTTGCTATGTATCTGAGCAGTGGGAAATTTGTTATCTCGCCAGAGCCAACTTTAAATGCAGGCACATCTAATTCATATAGCAGATCAACACTTTCCTTATCAAATGGCGAGGATAAAAACATAATATCCTTTTTCTCAGCATAATCAGCTAATTCTCTAAAACCCTCCTCTGTGAGTTCTAACTTCTTTATCATCTCGTATTGAGAGCCTTCTCCAGTCGTTTCCTTCTGATATTCTGCTTTCTGTGCATCTTTGACAACAACATTTTCTGCCTTAAAAGTTTGAAACTTAACTGCATCTGCACCAGCATCCTTTGCAGCGTCTATCAGTTTCTTCGCTAATTCTACGGAGCCATTATGATTCACGCCGGCTTCTGCTATTATAAAGCAGGGTTCTTCTTCGCCAATAAGTTTATCACCAATCTTGAGTTTCATGATTATCACTTAGTTTTTTACTTCATAAATGATTACATCTTCATTTCTATATACTTCTTCTAAGAAGGTATATTGTGACAGATTAGCATTACTTATCTTCTTTTCATAAGGGCCATAATATATATAATCAATTCTGTATTTATATAATAATCCAACAGTATCTTTGTTCATACAATTCTCATAATCTTCGGATATTTCTTCTCTTACTTCTAACGGAATATAGTATAGGCCTCCTTTTGCTATTTTCTCTTTTATATCCTTAGGGTAATCATACGCATCTGCTAAATAATATGGAGTAATATAAAACTTGCGACCAAAAAATATTGGATTCCAAAACGCCTTTTCAAAGAGGTCTTTATTTGGTACCTTTGTTTCTCTAAAAGGTATATAATAATCATCTATAAATGCATTATCCTGGTTCATTAGTTCTTCCAAATATGATGGTGAAACATTAAACAATTTATATGCGATATATATACGATCAAGTATTTCGTCGGTTGATGCAGAGCTATATCTTTCCCATGGAATAAAATTATTGTTGTGAGTGTGGACTGGTATTAAACAAATATTTTCTATGCTACAGCTAAGAACGACATCATCAACTTTTGTATTTTCATCCAGCCAATTAAATGCATCTACTGTTGTTTCTGGCAATGTGTAATATTTATATGTATTTAGCGAATACATTGTATGATAATAAGCACCATATGCTGAGAACAAAAGTATCAATATAATACACAGTGGTTTATGGTTTTTCTTCACGGCTAATAAAACATCATTTAATCTTTTTTCTCGATAAGTAGTATTTAGTATCTGATAAATTAGATAACATAACATAATAACGACCAAGGGGTCAATCCCTGTTGCTACCCAATGATATGGTTGAATTGTGTATCCTAGAATCACTTGAGCATTGAGACATGCAATACCACCCAATAAAAAAGAAATCAAAAAATAAAATGTTTCGTCCTTTCTCTTTCTTTTTATTAAAATTGAAAATAAAGCAAGAAATACGAGATATTTACAGCTCATAATCACATTATGAAGTATCCATCTTCCTATGTATAATCCATTTCTACTGAGCAAATCGGCATGATAGGGTAACATTTTGAAATTAACAAAATTAATCCAGAAAAGGATAGATAGAAGAAGACTCACCGATATAGCAATTAAAATTTGCTTCGACTCTTTATAATCTCTTTTTGATAAGAAAATTAAGAATAAAAAACCACATCCTACGAAAAAGAAGGTCCAATGGAATAAATAAGAATAAAATAGAAGACCCCCAAAAACACCACTTATAATACTATATCTATATTTATTTTCTTTGATAGCAAAATATAAAAATATGAGGGCTAATATTAGTTCGATAAAAGTAAATTGTATGAAAGGCAATCTTGCGAAGTAATGTAATGGTCTTATCATATCAGTACTTATAATGTTATATATCAAATTTTTAAACAAACTTGGTGTAATTGGAGGTAAATAATTTAATAAGTGACAGCCATACAATAACGCAACCCCACCTAAAATGCTTATATATTTGTCATTTGTCATTTTAAACATGAGAATGTAAATTAACAAGAAAATCATCGCTGGACAGATAAAATGGCAGATTATAAAGGTACTTTCAAATCCAAGTAGATGGCTTAAACAGCCCAAAACAAGATAAGGAAATGTATGAAATATATTAGGTGCATTTTTATGTTCAAAGAGTTGCGAATCTCTGACAATTAAATGACCATCGTAAACATCTCTGGTCTTTGATGCGAGACCCGTCTCATCAACAGTTAATGCATTGATACCATTTACGACAAATGGCGTATAATCATATTGATCGCCTTGAAGGCGTGGTATTAGAATATAAGGTAAGCCAAAAGTTAATCCGATGATTATAACAATTACAATGATAGTATAATTTGAGTTTGTTATCTTCTTAATATTCATTCTACTACCTCATGTCCTCGTGATCATTTCTTTAATATGTGTTTGAGCAGTGGGAGATTTGTTATCTCGCCAGAGCAACTTTAAATGCAGCACATCTAATTCATGTAACAAATCAATACCATCTTTATCAAATGGCGAGGATAAAAACATAATATCCTTTTTCTCAGCATAATCAGCTAATTCTCTAAAATCCTCCTCCGTGAGTTCTAACTTCTTTATCATCACGTATTGAGAACCTTCTCCAGTCGTTTCCTTCTGATATTCTGCTTTCTGTGCATCTTTGACAACAACACTCTCTGCCTTAAAAGTTTGAAACTTAACTGCATCTGCACCAGCATCCTTTGCAGCGTCTATCAGTTTCTTCGCTAATTCTACGGAGCCATTATGATTCACGCCGGCTTCTGCTATTATAAAGCAGGGTTCTTCTTCGCCAATGAGTTTGTTACCTATTTTTATATATATGTTCATGTTATTTCAGCTCACATCTGAATGCTTTAGGTAAGCTTTAAGTAATTTCAAAATTTCTTCTGCGGTTCTTAAAGCCTTTTGTGCCTTCTCCTCTCCGTAGTATTCCTCTGGAGTAGTGACCTTGCCTTTAAAAATGAAAGGATACCTCGTTCTCGACCAGTCCAATTTGAAGAACTCTAACGCAGTTAATATCTTGCGTGAAAAATTCTCATCAAATCTCTCTTTCTTTGCCAGAATTGCAAATTCATTACTTATTTCATGTTCTTTTGTGAAGATGCCGTGCAGTTCTAAGATTGACTTTATACTTTCCAAATCCTTTTCGGGAATCTTGAGATATTTTATAGCAAAATCTCCGAACTTCTCCATTCCTTATGCCTCCCCACAAATGTGAACTCTGGAATCTCTTCCTTCTTTATCTCCCTTATTTTATTCTCAAAAAAGTTATTCTTATCATACCATATCTTATGCCCCAGGAGTAAAGTCAAAAACAACGGTGATTTATGCTTCATATTTGCATTCAGATCCTCCACATCCCAGATGATTGGTACAATAGAAACTCCGTAATTCAGGACAATCCCAACGCAAATATCAATTAATGTTGACTCTGTCTCTTCGTATTCCTCTACAATGATCAGAATATCTAAGTCACTGCTTTCATCCATATCCCCTCTTGCG
>Ga0190304_1001087_pt1 | contig 12369 bp, 7 predicted proteins | sample 48700712_MG_FD_161670 | JGI IMG/M metagenome (GOLD analysis project Ga0190304, IMG submission 161670) | Hydrothermal vent sediment bacterial communities from Southern Trench, Guaymas Basin, Mexico - 4870-07-1--2_MG | ecosystem: Environmental > Aquatic > Marine > Hydrothermal vents > Sediment ... | reverse complement strand
CAATAAAATTAAAACATCATGAGCTAATGCGATAGTTGCCCCAAATCCATACCTCCAAGATTCACCCTCTTTTAAAACATGAGATAATTTTCTAAAAGCCCAGGTAACATATAGAACAATAGCAATTAGAGATAAAACAATAGCATATATAGCTTTACGTGAAGCTTCCCTCCCAATAATTGGACCAACTGATTCGTATCTCTCTTCCTCAACGTCTCCTAGACTATCCAAAACCTGTTGATGGAGTTCCTCGCTAATTTTGGAGAACCTTAAAATTACAGACTTCGCGCCAGTAGACTGAATATGAATTTCTCCTAAATCTAAAGAATTTAATTGATTAATAATCTCGGAGCTATCAGGCCTTGACTCTGGATACGCAACTTGTAACATTGACCCACCTTTAAAGTCAATTCCCAACTTTAATCCGAAAACAAACAAAGCTAAAATTGATATTGTTAATAAAATACCTGATATAAGTAAAAATTTTTTCCCGTGTGAAACAAAGTCAAACATAAAGGGTTGATTGTTAATTGTTAATTGTTACCTGCCGGCAGACAGGTCTGTGAACGTCCATAATTGTTTATTTAGTAGTAATTCTTAAAAATGTTCTAGTAACAACAATAGCTGTTAACATACTCAAAAGAACTCCTAATCCTAAAGTAAAACCAAATCCTCTAACCAATCCTGATCCAAACTGATAAAGAATAAAACAAACAATGATGGTAGTTATATTTCCATCTCTAATAGCAGTCCATGCATGCCTAAAGCCATCATCAATAGCAACAGGTAATACTTTCCCCAAACGCCTTTCATCTTTAATACGTTCAAATATTAAAATATTAGCATCAACTGCCATCCCTAAGGAAATAATAAAACCAGCCACGCCCGCTAAGGTTAGTGTAACTGGTATTAATTTATACAAAGCCAAAACTATTAAAGCATAAACTGACAAAGCCACTATTGCTATAACTCCTCTCCATTTATAGAAACCAATCATAAAGATGGCTACCAATAAAAATCCCAAAAGTCCTGCGATAATGCTCTTCTCTACTGACGTCTTGCCTAAGCTAGGGCCAATATTCTGTTGTCCAATCAATTTAATAGGCACAGGTAATGCTCCAGCCGACAAACGACGTGCCAATTCTTTAGCCTCAGCCAATTTAAAGCTACCGCTGATAACTGCCTGTCCACTAGTTATTTTTTCTCGTACAATAGGAATACTTAAAGGATAATTATCTAAAAATATAGCTACAGGCTTATTTATATTACGACCAGTAATTTCTCCAAAAAGCTTTGCTCCTTCTTTGTTGAATTCTAAAGAAACTTCTGGCTCTCCTGTTCGCGAATCAAAGGTGACTGAAGCTCTCTGAAGTTGTTTGCCGGTTAACCCTGTATATTGCCATTGTCCATTTTGTTTAATCATTTCCTCAGACTGAGTGATAATTAAAATATGACTAGCCATAACTTCTGTGACTTTCCCCTGGTCATCTTTTTTTTCGTCTGTTTTTTTAATAATATGGTAACCAATGCTTGTGGTTACTAATTCCGGCGTAATTTGACCTACTGATAAATCTTCAAAAACCACTTTTTCAAACTCAGGGATCATCGTCCCTCTTGAGAACCATCCTAAATTTCCACCATCAGGGCTAGAATTTGGGTCTTCCGAATACTCTTGAGCTAAAAGTGAAAAATCAGCATCTTTAGCTAAGGCCTTTTCTAGAATGTCTTGTGCTCTTTTTTTCGCTTCCGAATTATATTCCGCAATCGCATCTTTTTCTGATTGACTTAGTTCGTGAGGAGGAGCTTGTTCTTTAAATTCCAATATTGGAGTTTCTCCAATCATATTCACCGCAGAATGAACGTCCTCAATTCCGGGCAATTCAATAATTAGATTCCATTCGTCTTCTAGTTTAGCAGTTTGAACTGTTGGTTCAGTAACACCAAAAATATTTACCCTACGTTCAATAACATTACGAGCACCCTCCACTGCAGAAACCTTTTCTTTTAACGGAATATCGCTAGTATCTGTTCTATATATTAACTGGGTGCCTCCTTGCAAGTCCAAACCCAAATGAACTTTGTGCTTAGAGAACCATTGATGGCCAGGAACCCAATCTGGGACCTGAGGAATATCAACTAATAAGGCTAAAAGAGTAAATACTATAACTAGAACAAAAGTAAGCCAGACTTTATTACGATTCATATCAATAAAAAAATTTAATATTTAAAAATTATTTTAATATTTTAACAAATAAAAAAAATAAGGCAAGTATTTTCGACAGTGTTTGCGCGATATATTTTGCAAAAAATAAACAAATAGTTCCCATTCGTTTATAAAAATATGTAGCGCCAAAAAATGAAAAATCGCTATAGTCTTTTTAGACTATAGCGATGTTTACTAAGATTGTTGTCGATGCATCCTCTCTTTTTTAACCCATACAGACTTTCCCGCTGGGTCTAAAACAGTAAGACTGTTATTCAAAAATTCAGAAAGATACATTCGCCAACCAATATGATAACATAAACCAAGTCTTCGAATTTTACGAAAACCATTATAACGTAAAATCCTTTTTAACCTGAGAGTATGCGTCCAATGAGAGACAATGATGATTTCAGTTTCCTTAATTCCAACACTATTTTGTTTCAAAACTTTAATCATCATTTCTATATTCTGCCATGAATCAAGAGATTCTTTCTCTGTCCAGATTTTTTCAGAAGGAATGTCGTAGCAGGAAACCAAATAATTTTTCATTAGTTCTGACGCAGGCTTTGTCTGCAAATTCGCTGGCAAAAATATTCCTCCCATACAAAAAATGATGTCCGCTTCTTCTCTTTCAAACAACTTAGCACCTTCGTCACAACGAATCTTAGTGTCAACTGGTGTCAAATTATTTTGTTTCACTATCCATGTCCCGTTGGACGAGACATCGTAACCTATTCTACAAGACGGTATGGCAACGATTTTCATTTTTCCTCCTTGTCAAAGATTTTTTAGAATAAAATAATAAGTAACTAACTTTATTTTATCCTTATAATAAGTAAAGCAAATTTAAGTGCATTTGTCAAGAAAAATAACTGACTCACGAGTCAGTCAGAGGTCAGTCAGAACAAATAAAAAAAATAAGGCAAGATTAAAAGTTTAGGAGCTCGGCTCCCGAACTTATATATCCTAAACTATCCATACTTAGGATAACAGCAATTCTTGTATTTTATTGGTTTTCCGGTTTTGGGATCTTTCTTCCCGCAAGGGCATGGGTCATTTCGTCCTACCTTGATCCTCCTAGGAGGGACTTCGGTGGACGTGTTCACCCTCATTCCCCCCTTTTTGTGGTTACTAGTTAATTTCATTTCAACTGGTTTTGGTTGTGTAAAGTTCTTAACTAAGCCAATTTTATAAACAGAATATACTATCTGCATATCCATAGCTCGCATTAGTTCACTAAATTTTCCGCGAGATTCTTTTTTATATTCCACCAAAGGGTCATGCTGTCCATAAGCGCGCAAACCAATACCACCTTTTAAATTATCAATTATCTGTAAATGCGAGAGCCAATAACGGTCAATTGTTTGTAAATAAATTGATAAAAGAAGTCGGTTCATTAAAGGTTTGCTTTTTTGAGAATTTTCAATTTCTTTTTCCTTGCTATTAATTTCAATTTCTAGATTGTCATATTCCTTTTTAGCGATTTCAAATATATGTTCCACAACATCGTTAGCTTTTGGGATAGACTTTAATTCCTCATCTAACCCAACTGGAATTGGAAATATTTTTTTAACAACTTCAGTAATAGCTAAAATATCTATCTTGTCATTCAATGTTTTGGCTTGTACAATTTTCTTTATTTCTTTTTTTATCTTTTCTAAAAAATCCTCTTTTATCTCCTGATAATTCATGCTCAAGACTCTTTTTCTTAAACGATAAACTGCTTCTCTGTGCTTACTCAATACATCATCATATTCTAATAAATGTTTACGGGTATCAAAATTAAATCCCTCAATTTTCTTCTGAGCTGAACTCATAGAACGAGAAACTATTTTACTCTCAATCGGGACATCATCTGGTATTTTCAACCCCTGCATCAAGCTAGCCAGACGGTTACCACCAAAAATTCTCATCAAATCATCGTCCAAGGATAAGAAAAATTGGCTTGAACCATCATCTCCTTGCCGACCCGCTCGGCCCCTTAGCTGATTATCAATTCTTCGTGACTCATGACGTTCACTCCCAATAATATGTAATCCGCCTAATTTAATAACCTCTTTTTGTTTCTCTAAATCAAAAGGATTACCACCCAAGACGATATCCACTCCCCTCCCAGCCATATTAGTAGCTACAGTAACTGCTCCCAAACGACCAGCTTGAGCGATTATTTGCCCCTCTTTTTCATGATTGGTAGCATCTAAAACTTTACAAGCAATACCTTCTCTTTCTAAAAGATTTTTAATTATCCTATTTTTCTCTATAGCCCCAACTGTTTTTTCTCCAATAGTAAATCCTCCCGTACCAATCAAAATTGGCTGTCCTTTGGAATGCCTTTCTTTGACATCCTCAACAATAGCTTTAAACTTAGCATCTTTGGTGCGATAAATCCTGTCGGCTAAATCCTTTCTAATATTTGGTTTGTTTGTTGGAATTTGTACTACCTCTAAATTATATATCTTATGGAATTCTTCCGCTTCTGTTTCTGCCGTACCAGTCATTCCACATAATTTTTTGTAAAAACGAAAATAGTTTTGAAAAGTAATTGTTGCTAAAGTTTTAGATTCTTGTTTAACATTCACATTTTCTTTAGCTTCAATGGCCTGGTGCAAACCATCAGAATAACGACGGCCTTCCATTAAACGACCAGTAAATTCATCAATAATAATTACCTCTCCTTTTTGTATTACATAATCTCTATCTTTCTGGAAAAGAACCATAGCTTTAAGCGCGGCATCAATGTGATGGACTAAATCAAAATTATTACTAGCCCAAGGGTCCTCCCCCAAAAAAGAAGCTACCTTATCCATACCTTCTTCACTCAAGATAACTGTCCTTAATTTTTCGTCTACAAGATAATCTTTGCCTGTTTTTAATTTTTTGACTAAATTGGCTAATTGATAATATAGATTATCTGATTCGCCAGCTGGAGCAGAAATAATCAAAGGGGTTCTAGCTTCATCAATTAAAATACTATCAATTTCATCAATAATAGCATAATTTAATTCTCTTTGAACACATTGATTAAGGTCTTGAACTAAATTATCTCTTAAATAATCAAAACCAAATTCATTGTTAGTGCCATAAGTAATATCGCAAAGATAAGCCTCTTTGCGTGACGCTGGACGTAAATAAGTTTGTTCAACCTTAAAACTTCCTGTTGTGTCCCTTTCCTTATCGCGCTCTGAGCCTTGCTCTTCCTTATTTTCAGGCCTTGTAATTATATACTCTGGGTCATAGACAAAAGCCCCATCATGAACCAAGCAACCCACCTCTAGCCCTAAAGCTCTATAAATCTGGCCCATCCAAACCGTATCCCTACGAGCCAAATAATCATTAACAGTTATGACATGAACTCCATGACCATCTAATGCGTTTAAATAAATAGGACAAGTAGAGGCCAACGTTTTCCCCTCTCCTGTTTTCATTTCAGCAATTTTGCCTTGATGCAAAACAATGCCCCCCATTAATTGCGTATCAAAATGCCTTTGCTTTAAGGTTCTTTTAGATGCTTCCCTAACCAAAGCAAACGCCTCAGTTAAAATTTCATCTTTAGTTTTATTTTGAGATAATCTTTCCCGAAGCTCAACGCTTTTTTCTTTCAAGCCATTTGAGCTTAATTTTTGGAACTTATCTTCAAGGTCATTAATAGCATTGATTAAGGGACGAAGCTTTTCAATTTCCTTTTGATTAGAATTACCAGAAAATAATTTAGATAAAAAACTCATAAAATTAAAATAGGATTACTTTCTTCTTTTTAAAAATTTTTGCGCTAAACGACGACGGAGTAAACCAAAACTTTTATATCTTCTCAGCTGTCTTTGTAATATTTTTTCTATATCTAATGTAGCTGCCTGGAAAGATGAAGCCCTAGAAACAGCTCTTAATATCTTGTTTGGCATACGTAAATTAATCTCTACCCTGAATAATTGATTTTTTCTATGGTTAGGATTATAGCTTAAATCAACTTTGGCTTCCCAAATTTCATCAGAAAAATGTGTTAATTTTTGAATTTTGTCTTCCAAAAAAGTTTTATCTTTGTCAGATAAAGTAAAATTTTGGACAAAATACTTTATTTCCATAAACCCTCATTTATTTACACATTTGAAGACTTAGTCTCCAAACCTTTTAAAACTGAACTAAATTAAGGAGATTCCTGTCATTTCTGGAGGTTGAGGCAATCCCATAATTTTTAAGATAGTCGGAGAAACATCAGCCAATATTCCACCTGGAGTAATAGAATCTAGATTAGCCAACCCTGAAGAAAAAGTTTTATCCCCCACTCCCTTTTTGATTACAATAAAAGGGACTGGATTAGTAGTATGCTCTTTGTTTATTTCTCCACTTCTAATGTTTATCATTTGTTCGCAGTTGCCATGGTCAGCAGTAATGATGCTTACCCAATTCTCCTTTAAACACAAATTAACAATCTTTCCAACCAATCTGTCCAAAAATTCTAATGCTACAATAGCGGCTGATAAATTGCCAGTATGACCAACCATATCTGGGTTTGCAAAATTAACAACTATTAATTTATGCTGACCAGAACCAATTGCCCAAAGAACTTGATTCGCAATTTGATCAGCTGACATTTCTGGTTTTTGAGCGTAAGACTCAACCCTAGGAGAAGGAATTAAAATTCGTTTTTCATATGGAAATGGATTTTCTCTACGACCATTAAAAAAGAAAGTCACATGAGCGTATTTTTCTGTTTCAGCTATATGAATTTGTCCTAATTTTTGGTTACTAACAACTTCTGCTAAAGAATTATTGATGTTTTTTGGGGGGAAAGCAACCTTGACTGGCAAATTTTTCTCATATTCAGTCATAGTTACAAAAAACAAATTCTTTATCTTTTCTCTTTTAAATCCAGTAAATTTATCTGAAACTAAAGCTTTGGTAAGTTCACGAGCACGATCTGGGCGAAAGTTAAAGAATATAACAGCATCATCGTCTTTAATAACCGTAGGATTCTGTTTGTCAATTCCTTTTATAACAACGGGGATAAATTCCTCATCATATATTCCTGCTTGATGTGAGGCCTCGATAGCTTCTAATGGATTAGTAAACTCTTGTTCTGCAAGACCCTTGACCATAGCTAAATAAGTTCTCTCAATTCTATCCCAGTGATTATCTCTATCCATAGCATAAAAACGTCCTGAAAGCGTAGCTATTTTACCAACTTTTAAATCTCTCATTCTTGACATTAAGTTGGAAATAAAACCATGAGAGCTGTCCTTTGGAGAATCTCTACCATCTAAAAACGCATGGATATAAACATTATTTATACCTTTCTTGGCGGCTAATTCTAAAAGAGCATGTAAATGGTCAAGAGATGAATGAATAACTCCGCTAGAAATTAAACCTATCAAATGTAAATCTGATTTATTTTTTTGAGTATGCTCAATAGCTTGTAAAAAAGCCTGATTGTCAAAAAAGCTATTATCTACAATAGACTGCGTAATGCCAGATAAACTTTGCCAGACAATACGCCCCCCACCTAAATTCAAATGCCCTACCTCAGAATTTCCAGGTTCACCCCAAGACAGACCAACTGATTCCCCTGAAGCTTGAATAGTAGTAGTGGGATAATTAGTCACTAATTGGTCTAAAACAGGTAAACGGGCCGAAGTAACGGCGTTACCATTCCCGGTTGGAGCTACCCCAAAACCATCTAAAATAATTAGAATAACTGGCTGAATATTGTCAGACATAATAATACTTTACTTAATTTTTAATTTCCAAATAAATACAGATACAAATATTGTACAAAATACAACCTATGTTCTCACGCTTTAATGAGATTTTGCCCTTTCATCTCTTTTGGTTTTTTAATCCCCATTAAATATAAAATCGTCGGTGCTACGTCTGACAAGCTACCATTGTTTCTTAATTTTACGGATTTAAACTCTGAGCTTACCAAGATACAAGGGACTGGATTGATAGTGTGAGTAGTTTTAATCTCTCCCGTTTTTAAATCAATCATTTCTTCTGCATTACCGTGGTCTGCGGTAATAATTATAGAATACTTTTCTTTTTTAGCTAAATTGACTAATTTTTTTAAATTATTATCTACACATTCTACTGCTTTAATAGCTGCTTTTAGGTTACCAGTATGTCCAACCATATCCGTGTTAGCAAAATTAAGAGCAATAAAATTTGGTTGATAAGTTTTAATTTCTTGACAAATCCTTTGGCAAATTTTATTTGCACTCATTTCTGGGCACAAGTCATAAGAAAAAACATCAGGCGAAGGAATGATAATCCTCTTTTCGTTAGACACTGCATGCGCATGCCCTCCGTTAAAGAAAAAAGTAATATGAGCATATTTTTCTGTTTCCGCAATATATATCTGTCTATATCCAGTCAAAACAATGGGCAAGGTTTTTTCAATGTCCTGACTAGGGTAAGCCGTCCTGATGTCATCCAAATCTGGTCCAAAATCTGTTAAAGCTACAAAAAATAAATTAGATGGTCGTTTTTTTCTCTTAAAAGATTGAGGGTTTTGCTTGTTAAAATTTTTTTGAACGAAAACCTTGCTTAGTTCTCTAGCGCGGTCTGACCTTAAATTCATAAAAAAAACCAAATCATTATCCTCTATTAAGCCAACTGGCTTTTTTCTAGAATCAACAATAACCGTTGGGCTAATGAATTCATCAGTTTCTTTGCGGTTATACGCACACACAATTGCTTCTTTAGCGCTAGAAACCTTAAAGCCCTCACCACTAACTAATAGATTGTAGGCCTTCTCAATGTTTTTCCATTTTTTAACTCTGTCCATAGCATAAAATCGCCCAACAACACTAGCAATATTAACTTTAACAAAATGATTACCATTTACCTTATCTTCAAATCTTTCTAAAATCCTAATTGCCGCATGTTGGGCTGAATCACGCCCATCAGTAAAAAGATGCAAAAAGACCTCTTTCACTCCTTGCATTTTTAAAAAATCAATCATAGCCAACCAATGCTGAGGAGAAGAATGCGCGCTGTTTTCTTCTGTTACCAAGCCCATAATATGAACTTTAGACTTATACTTATTCAGGTGAGAAATTCCCTCTAAAAAAGCAGGATTTTTGAAAAATCTACCGTTCTTAATAGACTTATTAATGCTTAGAGCGTCGTCATAAACAATTCTTCCAGCGCCTAAATTTAAATGACCGGCTTCAGAATTCCCAGGCTGACCCATTGGTAACCCAACCCTACGACCGTGTGCACAGAGTTCAGTATATGGATATTTTTGTTTCAAAATATCAAAAAAGGGCTTTTGGGCCAGCTCGATAGCATTGCCTTCGTTAGTTGGAGCTACACCCCAGCCATCCAAAATTACTAACATAACTCGTGATGTCTTTTGGGTTTTATTTATCATATAAATATCATCTCTAATAAAAAAATATCCATAAATTCTAAACAATATCAAAATCCTAAATCTCAATTTTTCCGCTTTGGTTATTAAAATTTATTTATTATTTGGTGCTTGATGCTTAAGTTTTACAAACCAAGTATAACCTCCATAACTGACCCGTCGGGTCAGTTTTCTCTACTTTCTTTCGGGCCATTGGTGGATGTGAAATAATTCATCCTCTATTTCCATTAAACGATTATATTTAGCCACCCTCTCTCCTCTGTTGGGCGCTCCTGTTTTAATAAAATCGGCATTTACTGCAACAGCTAAATCGGAAATAAACGTATCATTAGTTTCGCCAGAACGATGAGAGATGATAACTTTATGATTGTTTTTTCTGGCAAGAGCAATGCATTGCATTGTTTCTGTTAATGTTCCAATTTGATTTAATTTAATTAAAATTGAATTAGCCGATTTGTTGTCAATGCCTTTTTGCAAACGTTTTATGTTTGTAGTAAATAAATCGTCTCCCACTACTAATATCTTTTGGTCTAATGCCTCAACTTTCTCGGTTAATAAAGTCCAAGGGTCCCAATCATCTTCAGAAAAAGGGTCTTCGAGAAATAATAATGGGTATTTTTTAATCCAACTCCAATAAATCTTTGCCATATCATCACTAGAATGTTTTCTTTTTTCAAAAATATATTTCTTGATTTTTTCTTTATAAAAAACCGAAGCAGCAACGTCAACGCCAAAAAATATCTCTTCGCCTAAAGTATGTTTGGTAAACTCTGTAACCGCGACCAAAAGATTAAAAGCTTCCTGAGTATTTTTAAGCTTAGGGGCAAACCCCCCTTCATCCCCTACAGCAAAAGTTAAACCCTTTTTTCTTAAAATTTCTTTTAATGCTCCGAATATCTCAGCCCCTACTCTCATTTTTTCTTTAAATGTTTTTGGACTAATTGGAATAACCATAAATTCTTGGACATCTAATCCTGAATCAGAATGAATCCCCCCGTTTATGATATTAAACAAAGGAGTTGGCAAAATATATTTAGAAGAAGAAACATCATAAATTTCTCTGATGTATTTATACAAAGGTTGGCCAGCATCTTTAGCTGCCGCGCGAGCTACGGCTAAAGAAACACCTAAAATTGCATTAGCGCCCAATTTGCTCTTATCTGGAGTGTTGTCAAGGGCCAGCATTTTCTGGTCCATCCCCATAACATCTACCTCCCGTCCAATCAACACAGGGGCAATTATTTTTTCTACATTTTGACAAGCATCAAGAACTCCTTTGCCAGAATAACGAACATCATTATCTCTCAATTCCAAAGCTTCATGCTTGCCGGTAGAAGCACCAGAGGGAACGGCAGCTTTAGCTTGGATGTTATTTTCTAAAATAACCTTAACTTCAATAGTGGGATTTCCGCGTGAATCCAAAATCTCTCGTGATTTAATGTCTTTAATTTTTGTCATATAAATATTTTATTAACTTTATCTTTGTTACTCTAACATTTTTTCTATTTTTTTTCAATTAAAAATTCTTCTAGATCAGGAACTAAATTAGAATTATTTTGCTTTAATACCTTTAATACTATATTTAAATTTTTGCGAGACAATCCAACTTTTGGTTCTAGAATATATGCCTGTTTAAAAATCTCTACAGCTTTTTCATATTCTTTAGCACCTAAATATGCCCTACCTAATGCATAATATACTTGCTGACGTCGAGGAGATAATTCTTTCGCGCGTAACAAGACCTCCTTAGCGTCATCAATGTATCCCCTGTTATATCCAGTAGCTAAATTATATAATTGCCCTAAATACAAGAATTGACGAACATCTCTAGGATGTTCAATAACGCTCTTTTTAAATTCATTAATCGTTAGTTCCGTTGCTTGAGCTAAAATTTGCAAATCTGCATCAGAAGTATCTTTATTAATTTTTTTGTATTCTTCATTAATCTGTTTCGCTAATTGAGTTCTAATCTCCGTGTTCGTAAAACAAGGTTTACTTAATGATTTTCCGTACCAATACAATCCAGACCTTAAATCAATTTTAGTGGCATGAACAGCGCGTATCCCAAATTTACTCTGTTGACATGGCTCAATATTAAACTTATACATTGCAAAAGGGACAAAAAGAATAATCAAAAATATCAAAACCGGCAAAGGAAAATTAGTTGTTGATTGCTGGTTGTTGATTACTGGTTTAACTTGTCCACGTCCTACCTGCGAGGAAGTTAAAAAATAGATAAAGGATAGACTAAAATAGAAAAGAAGCAGAGAAGCGGGAGTATCAAAAACAAATAAGTTTTGGACAAAATACGCCAAGAGCATACAAGCTAACAATATGACATCAATTCCAGCATTAGCTCTGTTTACATATTTTTTTCTTAACAACCAAAAAAGAACAAAGAAAATAGCCAGATATGATAAAGTCCCAAGAATACCTGTTAGAGCCAATAAATCAATAATCTGATTATGTGTTTTATCAAACCAAGTCGCCTGTTCTCCTCTTGTCAGATACCAAGGGTCATAGTACTTATTAAAGACTACATTGTAATTCTCAATCCCCCAACCCAAAATAGGTCTTTCTTTAAATCCTTTTAACCCAATATTCCAAGACTTTAATCGTTCTATATTAGATGTAGCTGTAATAGAGGTTAATCGCCGAACAGCAAGTGGAGCTTTTCCCATCCAATCTTCATTTCTATTCGCACGAAGAAATATACTACTACCAATTGCTATTAATAGAAAAATTAGCAATAAGATTTTTAAAAACTTTTTTGTTTTTTTTCTAAAAATCAAAAAAAGCAAAA
>Ga0190304_1001085_pt1 | contig 12378 bp, 12 predicted proteins | sample 48700712_MG_FD_161670 | JGI IMG/M metagenome (GOLD analysis project Ga0190304, IMG submission 161670) | Hydrothermal vent sediment bacterial communities from Southern Trench, Guaymas Basin, Mexico - 4870-07-1--2_MG | ecosystem: Environmental > Aquatic > Marine > Hydrothermal vents > Sediment ... | reverse complement strand
GAAATAATCGAGGCACAAGGAGGTGACCCAAATGTTAAGCCAGAAGATATAGAAATAGGTGATAAACATTTCACAGTATATGCTGAGACAGACGGATTTGTCTTTTGGATAAATAACCAAGCACTTGCATTAATTGGAAAAACAGCTGGTTCACCTAAAGACAAAGGAGCAGGAGTATATGTTTATACAAAACTTGGAACTAAAGTTAAGAAAGGTGATCCTCTCTTCACAGTATATGCAGAAAGCAGTGTTAAATTACATGCCGTAGAAAAAATATTGGAAGAACTTAATCCCATAGCTATCGGAAGTGGAATACAGGCAAAAATGCTTCTAGAAAAAATAGATACTAGACCTGAGAAAATTATAACGCTTGAAAGATAAATAATATTTTTGTTTCTTCAAATTATCGATATCTTTTATTTTTTATCTTTTATTTTTATTTAAGTATTCTATCCATAAATTAGAAAAAAATATTAGACTCAATAATCATTCATCCATGTTCTCTTAAATAAATATACCAGGCTGATAGTGAAAACATGCTTAACATGCATAAAATAAAAATAATATCAATATTTCTTCCACTTTATTATCTTTCTTTCTATATTTGTAGATATAGTATTTTACCGATAGGACCATTACTAATAGAAAAAAATAATTTAGGTACTGTTGAATACGGCTTATCTTTATCTGCATTATACTTCGGATATGTATTAATGCTGATGCCTGCCGGATTAATTGTAAGAAAAATAGGAGCTAAAAAAACGATATTCTTGGGCGTTATCGGAACAATTATCGCAAATATAATGATGCTTATGTCGCTTTCAGTCTTAACCTTATTCTTAGCTTTATTCTTAAATGGATTAACTCAAGGACTTATATGGCCATCTCTAATGCAAATTGTAGCGCTGAATATTGGTAAAAATAGAATGGATTGGATAGTTGGTCTAATGATGACGGCAGCAATAATAGGGCCTTCCCTTGTATTTGTCATAGGAGGCTTTCTCATTTCATTAAATCTTCCATGGTCAATCTTTATAGTTGGACCGATAATTCTTTTATTATTAACTTTTCTTTTCATAAAAATAGATTTTAAAAGCAAAACTTATAGTGTCTCGAGAAAGATAAATCCTGGATATATTGATAAAAATATAGTGTTACTTGCTGTCATTTATTTCTGTTTTTATTCTATACTAAGAGGAATAATTGGATGGTTACCATCCTTCTTGATCTCGGAGCTAAAGCTAGGAGAATCATTAGCCTCGATAGGAAGCAGTATATTTCCTTTACTTGAAACAACGGGAGCATTTATAGGTGGATATTTTTCAAATAGAACAAAAAATGTTAGAATAGTATTTGTCACAGCTTTTCTCTTATCCTTCATTTCCCTTATAACTTATTCGGTTACAAACATATCTATAATATTGGTTGGAATAGCTTTTTTATCAATAAGTATGCCTGAATGGCTTTTCTTTTCTCGGCTTCCATTAATGGTAAAAGCCGAAGAAGTTGCATTTGCTTCAGGATTTATAGATACGATGGGATATATTGGTAGCTCGATATCTAGCTATCTAATCGGTTACATGGTAAGCATAACAGAAAACTATGAATATGTTATTTTATTATTGGCATTTTATTCAGTTATAGGATTATTATTTTCTTTTTTTATCGAATTAAACAATAAATCATAATATTTATTTTTACATTAAATTAAAATATGAGAGATAAAAAATATTCTTCTATGGAAAAAGTTTTGAAACCTAATATAATTCTGATAATAATGGATGTTCAACGCGCAACAAACATGCATTGTTATGGTTATCCTAAGAATACCACACCAAATATAGATAAAATAGCAAAAGAAAGTACAGTTTTCAATAAATGTATCTCACCTGGTTCATGGACTCTGCCATCACATGCCTCCATTTTCACAGGAAGATATGTTTATGGTCATGGAGTTGGACAAAGCCATACATATTTTCAACGTGAAAGATATACCTTAACAGAGATTTTGAAAACATCAGGCTATAACACTGTAGGAATGTGTAACATGGGTCATTGGTGGTGTATGTATGGAATAAATTACTATAGGGGATTCGATAGTTTCTATAGAGTTTCATTTGATTCTTTAGAAGATTGGGTTGAAAATGGTTCTGAGAAACACATGGAAATAGCAGTTAATTGGATTAAAAGAAATAACAATAAACCATTTTTCATGTTTATAAACTGCTTAGAGCCTCACAGACCATACTATCCTCCTTCAGAATTTAGATCAAAGTTTTATAAAGATATAAGTCTCGAAGAGATGAAAGAACTATTTCCTGATGTATGGCATGTTAGAATGGGTAAAGTGAAAGTTTCTAAAGAAATGTGGGAGATACATAAAAAACTTTATGATGGAGTAACTGCTGCTTTAGATCATAGACTTGGAACTCTTTTTAATTTCTTGGAAGACAATAAATTACTCGATGATACAATGATTATTATTACAAGCGATCATGGTGATGAACAAGGGGAACATTATCCTCCTTATGTTGCTCACTCCCTAAATCTTTATCAGCCTGTTTTACATGTTCCACTAATAATAAGATACCCTGAAATTTTTCCTGAGAACCATAGATATGATGGCTTTGTACAAACACATGATATTTTCCCTACAATTCTTGAGATCTTAGGAATCAAAGATACAAGCATATGGTTCCAAAATCAGGGAAGAAGTCTTTTACAGATATTAAACGGCAAACAAAGAGAATATGCTCTTGCAGAACATCAAAGACCATTGCATTCATTTGATAGAATTTTAACTAGAGACAAAAACTATGATTTTCGAAAATATGATAGAAGTCTAAAAGCCTTATTTATAGGAAAGTATAAATATATTTGGTCTTCAAATGGAGAAGATGAACTTTATAATCTAGAACAAGATCCATTAGAAACAAGAAATATTATTGAGGATAATCGTGATCTAGCTGAGGAAATGAGAAGAAAAATGCTAGAAATATTGAGAGGCCTTGAATACAGGAACCTGGGTGATTTTATAACAGGAGATGACGAAAACATAAAGTTACTTGAACGTCTAGGTTATCTTAGAGGCAAATCACAAAACTATAATGCCTTATTGGGTATGACTGTTTAAAAACGTTATTTATTTTTAACAACTTTATCTGGGAATAGAATTATAAAAATTGAAAATATCTTTATATTATGTCCTCAATATATTTAAAAAACTCCGATATTTCAAGGATACTAATTGGAATCCCACAAGGTCACAAGCATCTTAGGATGATCATCGAATTAAAAAATAATAAAAAACTTATTTTCAGTGAGGCAACATTAGCAAACATAGTAAGGGCTTATATTACTGTAAAAACACATCCTAAAATAACCTCTGTTGAACTTTTGTTAAAAAACTTAGAAAACGAAGAAATAAAAAATGGATATTCAAAATTTCAACTTCTGGAATCAGATAAAGATAGTTTTACAGTTTCTAAGGAAATGAAGGAAATAATGGATAAAGCTGAAAACCTATGATTCCTTTTCAGGTTCTATATACACAGCTGTACCAAAGGCTGTTATAACAATGAAACCTTCAAGGATCTCGTTGGTTTCAAAATCTACAGAGACGACAGCATTAGCACCCATTGAATAAGCTCTTTTTCTCAGTTCTTCCAAAGCCTCCTCTCTAGCCTTTTCAAGTTCCTGAAGATAGGACATACCTCTACCTCCTACAATCGCCTCGAGACCCGCTATTACTCTACCACCTAAACCTCTTGTTCTAATACTGGTGCCATAGACAATTCCAAGCACTCTTTTTATTTTATAACCAGGTATATAAGGAGTTGTAGTAACAATTACGCTTGGTCTCCTTATCATCATTAAAAATAATTATTCCCTATAATAATAAATTTCTTTCTTCTAGAAATAACGTAAATTTTCTTATATTATATTCTAATATTAATTTAGCGTTGATAACCATGTTGAGAAAAAATATTTATTCCGAAATAGAAAAAGCTAAAGTTGATCCCGAGGTTGGAATAAGCATTTCTCCTATAATTGAAAAAGAAGAAGTTAGCTTTCATATTGCTATTATTAAAGATAAAATAAAAGAACATTTTCATAAGGAGAGAGATGAGATATATTTTATAATAAAAGGTGAGGGTAAATTAAAAATAGATGAAGAAGAAGAAAAAGTGAAAACTGGAGACGTTATCCTTATACAAAAAGGCTCGAAACATGCATTGAAGAATACAGGAACAGAACCATTAATCTTAGCCTTTATATCAGTACCATCTTTTGCGCCAGACATAGATAGATTCTTTGTTGAATAAACTCTTATATTAACTCTAACTAGCCTTTTTATTTTTCTCCTTTATAATATCTAATATTTTATCAGTGTAGTTATTCTTTCTTAGGTATTCACATGTTATACAAAGCAGATTTTCACTGCTTCCCTCTTCTTTCATAACTTCATTTTTTATCTTCTCCATGATCTCTGTAAATCCGGGAATAGATGATATAATCTCCTTATACAATCCTCTTTCATTATTGACATATCTACTTACAGTTGATTGACTTATATTTAATTTTCTAGCAATTTCAAGCTGACTTAAACCAACCTTTTCATAAAGATAATTGACAATTAGGCTTCTTACGGAGGGTAAAACGTATTTTGACATTACTTCACATGGAGCTCTCATTTTATATCATCATAATATGACGATGGTATTATATTAAATTTTTCTCTTTTAATTATTATTAGGAAATATCTTCAAGTCTTTTTTGCTTTGTTTCAACACCAAGAAGAGCAACAGTTAACGCAGATACAAAATGCATTATGGCAAAAAATAAGAACGGTATCATTACATTAGATGTAGAAGCCAGCAGAAATCCAGCTATATATGGACCAAGCATACCCCCTATTCTACCTATACTGTTAGCCCATCCACTGGCAATTGATCTTAGCTTAGTAGGATACAGCTCAGGTGTATACGCATATGTTATCCCCCATGCTCCTAAATTAAAGAAAGATAACATAATACCAGCTAAAACTACTTCAAACTCAGAAGAAGCCGACCAAAATAAGAAACTTCCCAACCCTCCAAGACACATAAATAATACTAATAACTTCTTTCTACCTATCCTATCAACAAACCAAGCTGCTGTAAAATATCCAGGTAATTGGGCTAATGTAATTATTATAGAATATTCAACAGATCTCACATAAGATAATCCCTTCATTGACAATATTTGGGGCAACCATAGAAAAATGCCCCAATATGTTAAAGCTATCGAAAACCAATGTATCCATAACATTATGGTTCTCCTAACATATTTTCCTTTAAAAATGTCTAAAATAGTTCTCTTAGAAGCTTTTTCAAAAGCATACTCAGATAAATTAATGTTAAACACAGTTGCTATGCGTTTAGCTTCATCTATTTTGTTATGAACCAACAGGAATCTTATTGATTCAGGAACCAAAAAATAAATTAAAGTAGCTAAAAATAACCCGAAAATGCTTGTAAAAAATACTGGTCGCCAACCATATATTGGTGCAATAAATCTTGCAAATAGTATAGCTACTAACCATCCTATAGCCCAAGAACTTTCTAGTAATGTAATTAACATTCCCCTAATTTTTGAAGGAGCAAATTCGGTGAGCAATGTGCTTCCAACTACCATATATCCCGCTGATCCTATACCAGCCAAAACTCTATATATAGATAAATCTATCCATGAATTAGAATATGCTGAAAGAAAGTTGAAAAAGCCTAAAAGTAGCATGGACAAAAATATCGCTTTTTTCCTACCAAAAATATCGCCTACTAGTCCAATAAATAAAGCTCCAAGTAACATACCTAACAGCCATGAACTTAACACGACTCCCGTGATAGATGGCGTAAAACTGTATTCTCTAACTATTAATGGAAGAGTTCCGGAAATTATCCCAGCGCTCATCGAGTCATATGACCATCCCAACATTAAAAGAAGCAAGATACGATAATAAAATGCAAGTCTTATTCTCATATTTTCACCTTTACTATCTAAGAAAAGATAAATTTCATGGAATATTATTTATTTTTTAGTATAATTCTTGAATCTACAATTGTAGAGCATTCAGACGTAACAATGACAGGGTTTAGATCCATTTCCTCGATATATCCTCTGAAATCCCATAGAAATCTAGACACAGTGGAAATAGTTTTAGCTAAATCCTCTATATTTGCTTTAGGTTTTCCTCTATATCCTAAAAGAATCTTATACCCTTTAATCTGATTTATCAATTCGAGCGCATCCCTAAAACTAACGGGTGCTATATCGAAAGCTACGTCTTTTAAAACTTCGACAAATATACCGCCCAATCCAAATGCTATTATCGGCCCAAACTGTTCATCATGTAAACCACCTATTATTACCTCATATCCATCCCTTATCATACTTTGAAGCACAAATCCATCAACATAGGCATCTGGAAATCTTTCTTTAATTTTTTTATCGACTTTTAATACAGAATCTTTAAGTTCTTTTGTAGAATTTATATCGAGTATAACTCCCCCCACATCACTCTTATGAACTATATTTGAGGAACTCACTTTAACAACAAGGGGAAATTTTATCTTATCAAGGACATAATCAATTTCACGTACATCCTTGATCAAAACAAAATCAGCGACATTCAATCCATACTTTTTAATAACGTAAAGAGATTCATACAATGTTAGGTTTTTACGTCCTTGTTTAAGAGCTTCATTGAAAATCCTTTTAATCTCATACATAGTTTCTCAACTATATTCTTATTTACTTAAAAATATAGCTTTAGGTATTTTCGGAAAATACGGATTAGAAATCGCTAATGATACTATCTATCAAAAGCTACTAAAATTTTTCAAGAATATATTTACCAGCTTCAACGAAACCTTCACCATAAGATTTCTGAGTTACATAATCAGCTATACTTATTAATTCGCTAGACGCGTTTCCGACTGCGATTGAAAAACCTGCAATCTTAAACATTGAGAGGTCTGTTATACTATCACCTACAGCTATAGTATCATGTTCATCATACCCCAAAATTTCGCAGACCTTTAAAAGACCTTTACCCTTATTAACTTTAGAATCCCTAACATGTATTGCCCACCCACTATTTTCAACAATTACATCATCCATATCCCTAAGAACATCTTTAATAACACGATATGCATCGTCTAATGACATTTTATCTTTTCTCGGTCTAAAAGCGAGATCAACTATCCTACATTTATTTTGCCAACTTTCTTTAATTATATCTCCCCTTTTCCTAATAATTATATCTCTAGCCTTAGTTGCCTTATTTCTATCGCCCAACACCAATTTATTATCTCTAAAACCGACAACACCACCATTCTCAGCTATCACAAGTCTATTAACAGGAAGATAGTATGCTAAACCGACAAGAATAAAATACCCATTGCCTGAAGATAAAATAACATCAAAATCCTTGTTCTTCAGCTTCTCTAGCATTTTTACAACATTTGAATGAATATTACCATAGGCATCTGTTAAAGTACCATCAACATCCACAATAACTAATTTTCTCAACTGTAATCACCCTTCATATACAAAACTCCACTCGTCAAAATTGCTAACTATATCTTCTAATATTCTTAACGCTTTATTCCTTGGCAGAGATAAGAAAAATTTTGTGACATGCTTGCAAAATTTTTTGCCTTCTACTCTCTTCTTCCAATCTTCACAATTATGAATTATGTCTTTTCCTTCCAAATCTATAATTATTTTATATTCCTTAACCTTACCATAAATTTTTTCTCCTTCCTCCCTTATATAAACCTCAGAATCAGGAATATCAACAGCTCTTTCATATCGTTTTATTCCAGAAAATTCTTTCAGAACATCCTCAAACTTTCCACTTTCAAAAGCTTTAATAATAGATTCCTTAGTTTTTTCTCGCTCTGTTTCTTTAAAATATGTATCAATCTCTTTCAGTTTTTGTCTCTGTCTTCTATTAGCTATTCCCAGCAACTTTAACATCTGTAATGCATTTCTCGGTGCATATCCTCTAAAATGGTTATTAAAATATCCGTAGAAAACCTTACTTTTATCAACTGCCTCTCTAATTTTAGGAACCCATTCCTTCAGTTCCTCTTCAGAATAAAGATAATAATACCATGGTCTTCGTCCTCTACCATGCCATCTAAAATAGGAAAAATCAGCTGTGAAACTCACTACTGGAGGTAAAAGAGGTTCGTCAACTGTTACACATGCTATATTGTTCTCATTTAATATCTTAAAATACTCATCAGTAAGCCATTCAATGTGTCTAAACTCGACCGCAAACTGAAACTTATCGCTAGGGAGCTTAGAGATAAACTCCTCAAAATATGGAAAAGAAGAAGGAGGTTTAGGAGGCATTTGTATAAGAATTGCACCTAATTTACCACTATCCTTTAATGGCTTTATATTATCAAGAAACATTTCAAGATCCTTGAATATTCCTAATCTAGGATTAAGCAATTTTTTATGCGTCAATGTTTTGTTAAGTTTTAACGAAAATTTAAATCCTGGCGGAGACGCCTTTGACAATTTTTTCATAAAGTCATATGAAGGAAAACTATAAAAAGTTGAGTTAATCTCTGCAGTACTAAAAATCTCCGTATATTGAGAAAATAAGTTATGTTTACTACTATAAAAAGGCCCTATCCAGTCCTCATAACTCCATCCTGAAGTACCAATATATATTTGAGGTAAGAAAAACAACATTTTTAACCCTTACCCATAGGTATAGGAACAACCTGTATTCCTCCTTCTTTTCCACCACTAGCAACGATTATATAAACATTTCCCCCTTGCGAAACCAATTCTTTTAGAAGCGTATATGTTAAGTATATTTCAGCTATATCTGTATTATTTCCTGCCACTTCTAATATCTTTTGGATCGATAATGCTGTAGCATTGGCTGCTATCAGTTTTGCTTTTGCTTCTCCTAACGCCTCAAGTATCTTTGACGTCGCCGTTGCATTTGCTTCAATCAATATTCTTTCTCTCTTAAACTGAGCTGCTATCTTCTGCTGTTGCTCGGCTAATTTTTGTTCTACTGCATTCTTAAAGTTAGGTGGCAACTCAATATTTCTCAGATCAATTCCTTCTACTGAGATTGCACCAGCCAAACTTCTTTCATTCTTTATCGAAATTATAAAACTTTGAGTTATTTTCTGGCTAATTTCTGCTCTCTTTTCTATTGTCTCTATAGCTGTGTAGTTTGACACAATATTTCTAACAGTCTCACGTAGCAATGGTACAAGAGCCTTATTCTCCCAATTCAAATCAGGATAATTAACATATAACTCTGTTGCTCTCTCGGGATCTACTCTCCATCTAACTGTTATATCTACATATACCTCTAATCCATCATTTGTTAAGCATACTATGGCTGGCCATTCACCTCTCTGGCCAGTTTTTATATCAGTCCACATATCCAATGATTCGATAGATGTAGAAATCTTAACATAGTACTGCCAAGGCATTTTTATAAAGAACCTAGGACCAGTTACTTTTCCGACAATATTACCAGTTAAAGGATCTACAATTATTGCAACTTCACTTACACCAACGCTTCCAATCATCGAAAAACCAAGCACTGAACCTAGGATAAGTAATATTATGATTATTCCAATAAAAGCACCGAGAACCGTTTTAATCTTCTCAGTATAACTCATTTATTTCTCACCCATATTTCTAAAAGTAAATAAACAATATATGTTTAGTCACGTATTTTTTGCCTTTTTAAAAAATCATAAAAAGTAAGAAGAATAACTATTATCATCATCGATAGACCCAGCATAAATGGCAAAATGGTGTTTATTACTGCTAGAAAACCAGTAATATAAGGAGCTATGACTCCGAAACCTCGATTAATTGCTGAAATCGAAGCCATAACTTCAGATATGTCTTCTTTATCTATTGATTTATACATCCATGTACGGTTATAAATAAACCATAAAGCGTCACCTAATCTTATAAAAAATGCTAAAGCTATTAGTTGAAAGAAAGGTGGTCTCATAACAACAAAAGTCAAAGAAACAGCAATAATTATAACTGAAAATATCATAACTATATATCCCTGCTCTTCCTTAAAGAAATTACTTATATAAGTAGCTATAATTGATGAAAAAGAAATAACTGATTCAACAACAGCTATATAAAAAATATTTCCGCCATATTCTCTCATAATAAAATTAACCCATGCAAAACTAGGAAGTAAAACCCAGCTATTCACATATATAATATATATCCAAACAGCTATAGGAAAACTAAGTTTCAAAGAAAAACTTTTAATTTTTTTATGACGTTGTTCTTTTAAAATTGTGGTCTTGAATTTATTTAATATAAAATATGCAAAAAACAATTCAATAAAAGCAAATAACAAAAATGTATTAAGAATACATTCGTCCTTAGGACAAATATAAGCGTAATAAAAACCCATGGATAAATATGATATGATAATAGATAATTCAGGTAATCGGAGATGCCATTCCATAATCTCCTTTAGTTTCCTCGTAGGATAAATAGCTCTTTCATATGCAGAATAAATCGGATAAAAAATTTTTGCAATCTCATCGATAAACGTTGCTAATATAATCATAATGGTTATCAATTCTCCTTTAGCCAAATAATAAAAAATAAATGATAATGCTCCAAGTAAGTCAATAGCAATAAGACCCTTTTTTAGATCATGATAAGCAAAATACTTTCCTATTAAATACGTTAATGGAATAGATGATATCTTAGCAAAGGTAAAAATTATTCCTATGTCTAAGGGAGAATAACCATTTTTAAAAAGATAATAAGGTACTAAATACCAAGTAAAAAGCAATGGACATGAAAATGTATGATACAAAATGTATATTTTAGCATCTTTATTTAGATCTCTCCATCTCATTTTCGGAGATACCTGCAAAGATACTAAGCAATAGATATATAAAGTATATACTTGTCTAGACTTTTAAAAATGCTTAAAAGACTAAATATATTATCTATTTTGAAATATAGAAACTTGAGGTGTGTTAAGCTTTTGTAGTAAAAAAGCTTCCTCCAGAAAAAGATTTTGGTAAAATAGAATATAAATTAAAAATACCGGATAATATTGGCGAGGATAGAATCGAAAAACTAGCTTCTCAAATGAAATACAGACTTGCTGAAGGTGGTGGTGAAGCATTTTATGTTATTGGAGTTACAGATGATGGAAATCCAATAGGTCTTGATGAAAAAGAACTAAAAGCCACTCTAGAAATGTTAAACAGAGCTGCACTAAAAATAGGTGCAAAAACACAAATTCTTAGAAAAGCTTCTGGAAAAAGAGGAATAATAGCTGAAATACTTGTAAGATTAAGTTTAGAAGAAAAACCTCCAATACAAGTCTCTATAGCTGCTCTGGGAAACGTTGACGCAGGAAAAAGTACCCTTATTGGAATTTTATGTACAGGTGTTTTAGATGACGGTAATGGCCTCGCTATGCAAAAGATCGCAAGATTTTTACACGAGATAAAAAGTGGTAGAACATCTTCTGTATCCATCCATTTACTAGGCTTTAATGATGTTGGAGAGATTGTTAACTATACACTTGTAAACCCATTAAATGAACCAGAGATATTTCTTAAAGCTAGTAAAATATTAATGTTTAGTGACTTAGGAGGACATGAGAGATATCTAAAAACCACATTGAGAGGTGTTATGTCTAAACTCCCAGATTATGCAATGCTTGTAGTTGCAGCAAATACTGGGCTACAAATTATGGGTAAAGAACATTTAGGAATCTCTATAGCTCTGAAGATACCAGTATTTATAGTCATTAACAAAATTGATTTAGTCCATAAAGAAAAAGTAAAAGAGACTCTGGAAGAAGTGAAAAGGATTCTTAAAATGCCTGGTATAAATAAATTACCTATTGAGATCAAAGATTTTGACGATATAATTGTCTCAGCAAGACATATTTCCTCTGGAAGGATAGTTCCAATTTTTAAGGTTTCCTCAGTATCTGGTGAAGGTTTAAAGTTTCTTAAATATTTTCTAAATATTCTTCCTCCAAGGATGAGATGGCGAGAAAAAATGAAAGAGCCTTTACTCATATATATTGATGAAATATTTAACGTCAAAGGTGTAGGAACAGTTGTTGGCGGTCTCATTCTTTCAGGAGTAATAAATAAGGATGAAAAAGTGCTTATTGGACCCTTTAAGGACGGTAGTTGGAGAAACGTCAGAGTGAAGTCTATTCATGTGAATAGGATACCGGTAGAAAAATCGTTTGCTGGATTAGATACAACTCTTGCACTAGCTGATATAAAATCTGATGAAATTAAGAAAGGCATGACAATATTAGACTCTAGAAGC
>Ga0190304_1001083_pt1 | contig 12387 bp, 11 predicted proteins | sample 48700712_MG_FD_161670 | JGI IMG/M metagenome (GOLD analysis project Ga0190304, IMG submission 161670) | Hydrothermal vent sediment bacterial communities from Southern Trench, Guaymas Basin, Mexico - 4870-07-1--2_MG | ecosystem: Environmental > Aquatic > Marine > Hydrothermal vents > Sediment ... | reverse complement strand
GACAGCAATTGATCTGGATATTCCTGAAGCGGAGGAAGAGTTAATCGAATTAGATGAAACCGTAATCGATCTTGATATTCCGGAACCGGAAGAAGAACCAGCAGAATTAGACGAGGTAATAATTGATCAGGATGAAACACTAAGTGATCAGGACGAGACAGCAATTGATCCGGATATTCCTGAAGCGGAGGAAGAGTTAATCGAATTAGATGAAACCGTAATCGATCTTGATATTCCGGAACCGGAAGAAGAACCAGCAGAATTGGACGGGATAATAAGTGATCCTGATGAAACACTAATTGATCAGAACGAGACAGAGACAGATCCGGATATTCCCCAAATTGAAAATGATGAAGTTAATTTGGATGATGATAAAATGGAATTAAGTGATACTGATTTTTTAGATATGTCACCACAACTTAAAACAGAAATTAAATCCGTATTATCTTATATGGATCAATTACTTGAATCCCTACCAGATGAAAAAATTGATGAATTCGCAAACCCTGAACATTACGAAGTCTATAAAAAACTCTTTGAGGAATTAGGTTTGAACTAAATGGGCCTACTTACAAAGGTTAATGATAAAAAACTATCATTAATTGATAAAAAAAAAAATCAGATTAGTGATTTTTTAGAAAAGGCAGAAAGTTTACATCAGGGTTTTGAGTATGGTAATAAGCTTCTGCAGCTTTTCAGTGACCTTATGGGGTTTAATAAAGCAGCTCTCTTAGTTTCTGAACAATGTGATAAATTGTTCGTTCCTGTTTCCTACATGAATATTGATATTACGACTGTAAGACATTTAAGAATCCAACATACTGTGTTTTCTGTTCAGTTTAATAATTATTGTCAAAAATTGAATAAAAATAATAAAAAATTAAAAAAATTTAAACAATATTTCTCAATCAGAGAGTTTTCTATTTTAAGTTCAATTGCACTGGTACCTTTCTATAGTAATAGCCTTATAGAATCTGTATTACTAATAATTGATCCTTCAGAAGATGCTTTAAAGTTATGCAGGGAAATTACTTTGAAATCAGAAAAATTTATTCTTAAATTATATAACTCAAGAAAACCTTTTTCAAATAATTTAAAAATTGAGTATGAAGATAAATCTTCTGATCCTGCATTATTACTTCAAAAAATAATAACCAGTATAAAAAATAATAATAGTATTTCATTAATCATTATTACATTAAACTTTGAATCACTAAAAAATGCCATAATGGATTATTTACCAAATGTTGAACCCTATACAATATCGAATGACATAATTAAAGCTATTTTAAGACTTATTAACCCAAATGGAGAAATTTATAAAATTAGTTCAGTTAAATGTCTTTTATTTTACAAAATAAAAAAAGGAAAATCACCTGATATTATTATACATCAGTTAAATGTAGCAATATCAACTTTTTTTAATTTGTCGGCTAGTCTGCCTGATATTAATACTAGTGTAACAGTTATAGATCCGGAGGAAACCGAAAATGCTAATAATATCCTTGCAGGATTACTTTAAGGATAATGATTAAAACAGGTAATTCACAATCCGGTGACCCTATTTTATATGTAAACGGACGAAGTATTCATTCCAAATATAATCCGGTAAAAGAAGCTGATAATTTTATCAAAACACAATTTTACTCAAAGCAAATAGATAGATTTATACTACTTGGACCCGGAATTGGATATTTAAAACAATCTCTAAAAAGAATGTTTCCCAATGCGGAACTTTTATCATTACACATGGATTTAAAAATTCTCCAAAATTCAATAAAAATAGGTAAAGACTGGACTTATGGTGATAAAACAAATTTAAAAAAATTATTATATGACTTTATTCCTGATTTTCTACTCTCAAATACCAGTTTGTTAAAATGGCTGCCCTGCACGAAATGTTTTCCGGATAGATTAGTTGAAATTGAAAATACAATACAACAATTTTTTCTTGAACGAAAAGGAAGTCTTTTTACTACTGCTGGTTTTGGCCGGAAATGGTTTACCAATACTTATAATAATTATGTATTTAACAATAATATTTATGAAATTATTAATATAACTTCTCCTGTATTTATTGCTGCTTCCGGTCCAAGTCTTAAAGAATCTTTCCCCTTTCTAAAAAAATACAATGATAAAATTACACTGGCTGCACTACCCTCCTCTTTAAGAGCATTGAAATCCGTGTCCATTATTCCTGATTTTGTAATTCATACAGACCCTGGTTTCTGGGCAAAAGAACATTTAAAGTATCTGCCTGACAAAAAGATTCCGATTATTATGCCATTAACCTCAGCCTTTATTTCTGAAATTGATAATCCGATAATCTTATTTAATCAGGGATCAGAAACTGAAAACTATTTACTTGCTGATAACAGGATTTGTATAAATTCACATGGGACTGTTGCCGGATCTGCTTATCTTTTTTTTAGAAAAATTACTAATAATCCTATAATCTTTTTAGGATTGGATTTTAGTTATTCTGATATAAGAGAGCATGCAGCTCCCCATAGTTTTGATATAATTTATAACAGTAAGCAAAATAGGTTTAATGGTTATCTAAATTTATTATATACCAAAAAGCAAAATCACTTCAAATTGTCTGTAAAGAATAAAACAACAACTGCTTTTTCCACATACGCAGGATGGTTTAACACAGAAAGAGAATTTGTTAATACTTTCAGATATAAATCTACAAAAATTCAAACAAAAAGTCTGAAAAATATACATTTGGATGAAATAATATCAATTATTGGGGAAAATAGTAAATATGATATCATTCTAAAGAAATCAGATAAACAGGACATTACCGAAAGGTTAAAATCCTATCATCTTTTTTTAAAGTATATAGTAAATTTATTAGAACAATATCATAAAAATATAAATACTTTAAATTCCAGGGAAATTTTAGAATTATTTTCAAAAAAGAGCCTGCTGCTTGAAATTTTTCAATATTGTTCTTATGTTGATATTCTTAAATTATCAAAAATCTATACTACGGATTTATATAAATCAAAAGAAATTTTGAATAATATTTATATAAAAAGCAAAGATTTTATTAAACAATTTCAAAAAAGGTTAAATTATGAATAGCAGCAGTATTATACTAAATAAAAACCTGCTTTCACTTTCATCACGAAATAACAATCTTGCAATGAAACTTAGTAATGTAAATTTTTCAAATAATGTTAAATTTAAACAGAGTAAAAAGGGTCCAATAATACCGATAATTAGAATTGACAACAAGGAAAAACCCTTACATTCAACCATTGACCCAATAAAAGAAGGTCAACGATTTTATAATAATTCCAAGGCAGATGGATTTATAATATTTCTCGGCCTTGGTGCAGGATATCATATAATACCATTTTTAGAACAATCTGACATAACAGAGATTTTAATAATAGATAAAGATATTTCTATATTCAAAACAATTTTATCAAATCTTGATTTAAGCCAATTTATTCTTAACAGGAGAGTTAAAATCCTTATAGATGAAGATTTAGAAACCATTAAAGAATACCTTCTATCCAACTATTTACCAGCAGTTTCAGGAAACTTGCATATTTTAAATTTGCGATCCAGATTTGAAATGGAAAATATCTATTTTTCTAATATAAAAACTGGAATATTGGAATTGCTTCAACTATTATCAGCAGATTTTTCCGTACAGTCACATTTTGGCAAAAGATGGTTTATAAATACACTTTCCAACTTAAAAAAAGCACAATCAGTCAAGAATATACTTCTGCCTATTAGAAGAGCAGTAATAACAGGAGCCGGTCCATCTTTGGAAGTTCAGTTACCAACACTTATAAAGTATAAAAAAGATAGTTTTCTTATTGCTACAGATACTTCATTACCGTTTCTTTTAAAACACAAGCTGATACCTGACCTTGTAATATCCATAGACTGTCAACATATAAGTTTTCATCATTTCTTAGCTGGTTTCCCTAAAAATATTCCTCTTGTACTTGATCTGGCATCTCCATCCTCTCTTACAAAACAAACTGATAATGTAATATTTTTTACCAGCGGACATCCCTTTTCACAATTTGTAAACAAAAAGCTTCGAAGCTTTCCCTATATTGATACTTCCGGCGGTAATGTAAGTCATGCAGCAATTTCACTTGCAGATAAACTTGGAGCAAAAGAAATAGTATTATTTGGTATTGATTTTTCTTATCCTCAAGGGAAAAGTTATGCAAGAGGGACATATCTCTATCCATATTTTTTATCAAGGTCAAACCGTCTTAATCCTTCAGAAAATAGTTTTGTATCTTTTATTTTTTATAATAAGCAAACATTAAGCACAAAAAAAGAATTGGGTATTTCTTATACTACTACCCCAATGATTAGTTACAAAAAAAGACTGGAGCAGGCAGCTTTAGACATTAATGCTGCTATAACCCAGATACCCGGGCCTGGAGAAACATTAATTTTACCCGTGAAAAATGGAAATAGGCGAAGTTCAAATATTACACCTTATTTTTCCGCAGGTTCAAATTCAGTTGACTGGAAAATATTTCTTTACAAATATAAAAAAGAGTTGCAAGCACTGCCGGAACCCGGTATATCATTATCTGAATATTTTTCTAAACTAAATTCAACTCAAAAAGATCTTTGTACAACATTATTTCCAGCTGCAGCTGCATTAAAAAGATCCGATTATCCTGAAATCTGCGGAGCTGAGATTATTAAAAAAACTATTTACTGGACCATAAATCAAATAAATAATTATCTATAATTAAATATTTAATCACCATATTAAATATTATAATTATTAATATATTAATTTTGATTGACCTTGAAGGAACTAAAATTTATCATGGCTTAGCTTATTAAATATAGGAATATAGAGGTTCGCGAAATGATCAATGTTGGTATAATAGGTGCGACAGGTTATGCAGGTCAGGAATTAATACGTCTTCTTTTTAATCATCCACAAGTGAAAATCAGGTACCTGTCTTCACATACTTATCATGGAAAAAAATTATCAGAGATTTATCCAAACTTCTATGGTTTACTGGATAGTGAACTTGTTAACATGAATGCGGATCAAATGGCCATGAGTTGTGATATTATATTTTTTGCACTCCCCCATGGACTAGCTTCAAAACAAATATCAGAAAATGTTCTAAATAATACCAGAGTTATTGACCTTGGAGCGGATTTTAGACTTGAAGATCAATCGATTTATGAAAAATGGTATAAGGTAAAACATGAAGCCCCGGAATATATAAAAGAAGCTGAGTACGGCTTGTGTGAATTGAACAGGGAAAAAATAAGAAATGCAAGAATTGTTGCCAATCCAGGTTGCTATACAACCTGTTCCATTACAAGCCTGGCTCCTTTACTTGATAAAAACATTATTGATCCTGACACAATTATTATAGATGCAAAATCAGGGATATCAGGTGCAGGCAGGAATCTCTCCCTGGCAACACATTTCACTGAAAGTAACGAAACTTTTAAAGCGTATGCTGTGGGCTCACACCGGCATACTCCCGAAATAGAGCAGGAATTAAGCAAAATTTCCGGAAATACAATTATTCTATCATTTACTCCTCATCTTCTGCCAATGAATCGCGGCATTCTTACTACATCATATGCATCATTAAAAAAAATTATAAATATTTCAGAAATACGAAATATTTTTTCACAATATTATAAAAATGAAAAATTTATACGAATATGTCCCGAAGGAATTTTACCGGAAACCAGGTATGTAAAAAACTCAAACTTTATAGATATCGGTTTTACCATAGACAGTAGAACCGGGCGAATTATTGTGGTTGCCGTAATTGATAATCTAATAAAGGGGGCTTCAGGACAGGCCGTACAAAATATGAATATAATGTTTGGATTAAGAGAGGACGAAGGGCTGAGAGCTATTCCAGGTACTCTGTAAAGGATTTTAAAATGAAACTTAATATTAACAAATATGAAATACCTAAAGGATTTAAAGCTTTAGGTTTTATTGGAAAAATAAAAAGGAATAAGAATGACATGGCATTACTTTATTCCGAGACTGATACAAATGCTGCAGCTGTTTTTACAAAAAATCTGGTAAAAGCTGCATGCATTAAACGTAATAAGGAATTATTGGCAAATCCCGACAGTATTAATTGTGTTTTAATTAATAGTGGTAATGCAAATGCATGTACCGGCAAAAAAGGTGAAAATGACAATAAAACTCTTGCTGAGCATACAGCTTCGTTATTGGGAATTAAAGAATCCCGGGTACTGACCGCATCTACAGGTGTTATAGGTGTTAATCTACCTCTCGATAATATGCTACAGGCTCTTACTAATACAGCTCCCATACTTATGTCAGAACAATCAGATTTAAAATCAGCGGCAAGTGCAATATTAACTACAGACAAAATTGAGAAAAACTGTAGTGTAAAAATAAATATAAATAACTCAGATGTTACAATTTCCGGAATTGCAAAGGGATCAGGAATGATTCATCCCAATATGGCAACAATGCTTGGATTTATAATGACTGATGCAAATATTAGTAAGACTCTTTTACAAACCATATTAGATGAGACCGTACAGGATACTTTTAATATGATTAGCGTGGACGGTGATACGAGTACTAATGACATGGTTCTTTTATTAGCAAACGGGAGGGCAGGAAATCCGAAAATTTCTGAACAAAATAACGATTATAAAAAATTAAAAGAAGCTGTATTCGAGGTGAGTAAATATTTGGCAAAATCAATAGCGAGAGACGGAGAAGGAGCAAGTAAACTTATTGAAGTGGAAGTAAATTCCTCAACAGGAATAAAAGATTCAAAGAAAATTGCAAAATCTGTCATATCTTCAAGTCTGGTAAAAACTGCAATATTTGGAGGAGACCCCAATTGGGGTAGAATAATTGCTGCTATGGGTTACTCAGGAGCAGATTTTGATCCGGAAAAAGTATCCATTTACTTTCAGGGAGCACCTGGATACGTATGTGTAATGGAAAAAGGAGAACCGCATCATTTTGATAAAATAACAGCAGCTGCGATTCTAAAAGAAAAAAATATATATATTACTATAACTATTGATAATGGAGAATATACTGCAAGGGCATGGGGATGTGATCTTACTTATGATTATGTAAAAATAAATGCAGATTATCATACTTAATACAGGTAGAAAAAAATGAATAAATATATACAAAAAGCAGGCATACTTATTGAAGCATTACCTTACATAAAGGAATTTAACGGAAAAATTGTTGTTATAAAATATGGTGGAAGTGCCATGACAGATAATTCCTTTAAAGAAAAAGTTATAGAAGATATTGCCTTGATGAAATATGTAGGGATGAAACCTGTTATAGTTCACGGAGGAGGGCCATCTATAAACAGGGTTCTGGATCGGATGGGAATAAAGTCCACTTTTGTCAATGGTATGAGAGTTACCAATGAGGAAACAATGGATACAGTGGAAATGGTTTTATCGGGAAGTGTAAATAAAAACATAGTTAATCTGCTGGGTTCACACAATATCAAAACCATTGGTATCTCGGGAAAAGATGGTAAATTATTTACTGCAGAAAAATTAAAGACAGACAGTGTAGATCTTGGTCATGTAGGATATATATCTAAAATCGATACATCATTACTGAAGGTTCTTCTTGATAACGATTATACACCGGTTATTGCACCTATTGCATCAGACTTAAATGGAAAAACTTACAATATAAATGCAGATATGGCTGCTTCTGCTGTAGCTTCTGCCCTTAAAGCACAAAAACTGATATATATTTCTGATATTCCTGGAATATTACTGAATATTTCTGATGAAAGCTCATTAATACATAAAGCGAGTGTTAAAGAAATAGAAGATTATAAATCGTCGGGTATAATTAGTGGTGGTATGATACCAAAAGTAGATTATGCATTGGAAGCAGTAAAAAAAGGGGTTTCTTCTGTACACATTATAGATGGAAGAGTTGAACATTCTATTTTACTTGAGATATTTACAAAAAAAGGAATTGGAACAATTATTCAAAAGGATAAATAATAAAGGTTTTAAATTATCACGTGGATAATTAATACAATACCTTTTTTATCATTCAGCGACAGAGACTTTCCATGTAATAGGAATGAATAAAATCTATCCATATAAATCAGAGGAAAGTGATCGAAAGCGATTAAAGGAGAACTAATGAAAAATTTAAAACTTACTGCTAATAAAGTACTAATGCATACATATAATACAATACCGATTGTTTTAAAATCAGGGAATGGTTGTTATGTTAAAGACAAAAAAGGGAAGGAATATCTTGATTTTATAGCCGGTATTGCTGTAAACTCGCTTGGACACAATCATACTTTGTATACCAATGCTATTGAAAAACAATTAAAAGAAATAGTACATTTTTCAAATCTTTTCTACAATGAAGAACAAATTAAACTGGCAGATAAACTTATTTCCAACAGTAATTTTGACAAAGCTTTTTTCTGTAACAGTGGAACAGAATCAGTAGAAGCTGCTTTAAAACTTGCTAAACTACATGGTAAACAAAAGAAAAATGGTGCATGGAAAATTATTGCAATGGAACAGTCTTTTCATGGTAGAACAACTGGATCATTATCTCTTACAGGCCAAAAGAAATATCAGGATTCATTTTTACCATTACTCCCGGGAGTAAGTTTTGCTGAATTTAATAATATCAAAGATCTAGAAAAACAAATAGATTCAGAAACATGTGGAATTATAATAGAACCTATACAGGGTGAAGGCGGAATAAATCCTGCTGCAGAAGATTACCTGAAAGAAGTTCGTAAAATTTGTACAGATAATAATATAGCCTTAATATTTGATGAAGTGCAAAGCGGTATAGGAAGAACAGGTTATTTGTTTGCCCATGAATACTACAATGTCTATCCTGATATTATTTGTCTTGCAAAAGGCCTCGGCGGCGGTTTACCCATTGGAGCCATACTGTCTACTGAGAAATTTAATCTTTTCCAACCTGGTGATCATGCAGCTACATTTGGAGGGAACCCTCTGGTCTGTGCAGGCGCTAATGCAGTTTTGAAAGAATTACTCGATAACAATTTACTCACGCAAGTAAAAAAATCAGGCATCTATCTTAATAAAAAACTAAATGAACTTAAAGCTAATCATGAAATAATTAAAGATGTTAGAGGTATAGGCTTAATGCTTGGTATGGAACTTTCTGTAAAAGTTGAAAATATTATTTCCATATGCAGAGAAAATGGATTACTTCTTGTAAGTGCAGGTCAGAATGTTATTAGATTTGTACCTCCCCTAATAGTTACAGAGGATGAAATTGATAAAGCTTTGAATATTCTTGAATTATCGCTCAAGTTATCTGATTAAATAAAAAAAGGCCTGATTCTTTATTGAATTCGGCCTTTTTTATCTAAAAAAATCTACATAAGATCTTTAGGTTTTCTTGCAGTATTGCCGCTTTTTTCACATACGGCAACATGCTTCATTTTACCATCTTTGAAAACAGTTTTCATTTTTATATTACCACCCCACTTGCTTATAAGGGTATGAGCACCTTCACGTCGTGCATTTTTTGATACTGGTCCAGCCATTATTTCCTCCTGATAGCTACAACAGCTGGTATAATATTGAAAAATTAATAAATAATCAAGTATTCTTTATATTACTTGAAAGATTTTGTTTTTTTTTATAATCTACGGCATGAAATTCCTGGAGTTTGCAGTTAAAGTATTGCGTTTTATTTTTATAATTCCAATTGTTCTTTATCAGAAACTTATTTCACCACTTCTACCATCTTCATGCATATATTATCCCAGCTGTTCTCATTATTCAAAAAAATCGATTACCGAACATGGTGTTTTTAAAGGTATGATTCTATCTATAACAAGAATACTAAGGTGTACAGGAACTTTTTTTACAGGTGGAAAAGATCCTGTTCCCGATAAATTTTCCTTTAGATATATCTGTGAAAGTTATAAAGCTTTCTTCAAATACAATAAAAAATAAAAGTTACTGTAAATTTTCGGCATCTTCCATTCCTTTGGAATATCCTTCTTTAAATGCTTCAGAATAGGCATCCCTGAAAGCATCCCGATAGCCATCCTGATATCCTGTATCATAATCGCCGGTACTATTATTGTCATCATTATCAGAACTTGAGTCATCATAATCGTCAAATGTAAGTTCAATGGATTTATTGGATTCATCAGAAAGATCAATTTCGAATCTGGAATATTCATCTCCATCAACATCAACTGCCATCGCATCAAAAATAAGATCAGAATCCTCATAATCGGGAATATTTATACTTATGGATTCTCCATCTGAGAGAGTCTGACCATTTAATAAATTATCATACCAATCATCATGACTTGTTGGAGAAACATATAATTCAGCCAAATCATAACCAGTACTATTAATAAAAAGTACTCCATTTAAAGGCTCTGCAAAAATAAAAACTCCAAATAACATGAAAATAATTAGAATTATTTTCTCTTTCATAAGATAACTCCTATAATTTAATCACTTATATTTTTTAAAAATGGGATTAGTACTTTTAAAGCATTCTGGTTAAACCCACCTTCAGGAATTATAAGATCAGCATATCTTTTTGTTGGTTCAATAAACTCATAATGTCCCGGACGAACTACTTCAATATATTGTTTTATAACCGATTCAACAGTTCTTCCTCTTTCTGTTGTATCCCTTTTAAGCCTGCGAATAAAACGGATATCATCGGGTGTATCAACATATAATTTTAAATCGATTAGATCTCTAATTCTTTTATCAAAAAATATCATAATCCCGTCAAAAATTATCAGTTTTTTTGGTGATATCTTAATACTTTCTTCCATACGGCGATGATGAACAAAATCATATTGAGGCATTTCCACAGATTCAAAATTTTTTAAAGCCTTTAACTGTCTAAGTATGCATTCATTATCAAAGGCATCCGGATGATCAAAATTAAATGCAGTAATATTTTTATTATTCATATATTCTGCAGATTTATAATAATTATCCTGTGAAATAAATAGAAAATCAGGAATTATTTCTGATATTTTTCTTACAATTGTAGTTTTTCCCGATCCGGAACCACCGGAAATACCAATTATTTTTACACCATGCAATAGACTATCTCCTAAGGGTTAATATCAGCAAAATCATCCTCTGGGGGCTTTCTCCGGTGCTACAGGCTTTCCATCCTTATAAACAAAAAAGAATGCCTTTGCATTTTTTTCTACACTGTTAATACCCATTAAGCCGAGAGTGGTGCCTGGAAAGACCTTATCTCCCACTTTTACGAATGTTTTATCATTACCACCATAAGCATATATATGATGATCAGAATTTTCAACCATAATCAATTGGCCATAGCCCCGGTACGGTGCAACCCAAACAACCATCCCGGATGATACTGATACTATTTTATCACCCTTTTCTCCTAAAATCTCTTCGCCTTTTAATTTTCCATTCATGGAAACTCTTTCACCGTTATGGGGCCAGAAAAAATCTGAATTGGCTGTATCCTCAGCAACGGTTTTCTCAGTAACTAAAAGTTCTTTTTCCTGTATGTTTTTTTCTGGTAATAAAATAATTTCTCCTAACTTTAACAAATGATTTTTTTGAAAACCATTAACGGTGCAAAGCTTATCGAAGGAAACATTCTCATTCCTGGCAATTCCATAAAGGGTATCACCTTTTTTTACAGTATAACAAGACGGAATTCTAATTTCCCGACCTATTTTTAAACTATCAGCATTTTCAATTCCATTATAATTGAGTAAAAGACTAACAGAAACTTTATATTCTCTGGATATTTTATAAAGAGTATCACCCTTTTCTATTTTTATAATGGTGTTTTCTCCAAAAATATAGAATGAGAAGAATATAAGAATAATTAGTATAGCTTTTTTGTTTAATTCCATAATACTGCCTTTATGATCGGGAGATAATTTCATAAACTAAAATAAAGTAATTTTGATTATTAATATATCCCAGGTATAATTTTTTTTAAAATTTGTAGAAGATTTTAATATAATAAGTTAATATTGATATTAATGGAAATAAATTTTTATAAAATACAAATTGGCGGAAATGACCTGCTTTTAGTAAATCAAATAAATAAAAAAATTGGCAATCCTGGGGTGTTCCCTTCTTTTGTACGAAATATATGTAAAAGAAGTAAAGGAGTGGGAGCTAATGGTGTAATTTTACTCTATAAAGGATCTGAGCATGCTGTAAAAATAACTTTCTATAATTCCAGAGGGAATAAGGGTAATATAAGTTATGATGCTATCTTGTGTTCTGCAAAATATGTATTTGATTATGGGCTTGCAGGTATTGATTATATTACCATTGAAACTGATTTCGGAGTTTTTACTGTAGATTGTATTGACAGCA
>Ga0190304_1001080_pt1 | contig 12403 bp, 11 predicted proteins | sample 48700712_MG_FD_161670 | JGI IMG/M metagenome (GOLD analysis project Ga0190304, IMG submission 161670) | Hydrothermal vent sediment bacterial communities from Southern Trench, Guaymas Basin, Mexico - 4870-07-1--2_MG | ecosystem: Environmental > Aquatic > Marine > Hydrothermal vents > Sediment ... | reverse complement strand
AGTAGAAGAATGGAAGGAACATTTGATATTCAGAGGGATTACGTTTCTATGATAAAGGTCTGTCTGGATCTTCTTAATAAGGAAGGAGATATAATTTTTTCTACCAATTATACAAAATTTCATTTTGATCCCAGCAGATTCAAAAATATTGAATTAAAAAATATTACAAAAGCAACAATTGATGAAGATTTTTCAAAAAAAAGCAAAGCCCATAGATGCTGGCTAATCAATAAAACAGCAATTTAATTACAACAGCATCTTAACAACTTCAAGATCATTCAGCATGGTATACATTCTCTCCAGCTGAATTTTATTCAAAATTTCTACAGAAAATGAATAGCTTACATATTTACCTGCATTGCTGTTCTTTTTTTTCCAGTCAGAAGCTTTCAGAATCAGCGTATCCAGAACACCATTAATTGCATCCTTATGTTCTTCTTCTGTAAAGTTGCTGAATGTAATAGCCTTCATTACAACCCGGGAGGGATAGTTGAGTTTTGTATTCCCAAAGGGGTTTTCTGAGCTATACATTAATTTGTCTTTGCCTTTTTTGCTGCATCTCTCTGCAGTTTTGCCCAGGTATCCCGCATGGAAACTGTCCTGTTAAATACAGGGGAGCCTGGTTTTGATTCTACACTGTCTGCACAAAAGTAGCCCTTTCGTAAAAATTGAAAAGAATCACCTGGAAGAGCGTCCTTTAGGGATGGTTCCAGTTTACAATTATTCAGTACCTCCAGAGAGTCATCTGCTATATCATCCAGAAAGTTCCCGGTAGCTTCTCCCGGATTCTCACTTTTAAATAAGTGTGAATATAGCCTTACTTCAGCTTCAATCGCATGAGGAGCAGATACCCAGTGGAGTGTCCCCTTAACTTTTCTGCCATCCTCAGTACCTCCACCTCTGGACAAAGGATCATAGGTGCAATGGACTTCTTTAATTCCCCCGGTCTCCGGATCTTTTATTACATCAGTGCAGGTTATATAATAGGCATGTTTAAGTCTTACTTCTTTCCCCGGAGAAAGCCGGAAATACTTTTTAGGGGGATTTTCCATAAAGTCATCTTGTTCAATGTAGATCTCTTTTGAAAAAGGGATTTCCCTTACCCCTGCAGTTTCATCTTCGGGATTATTATCTGCTTCCATCATTTCTGTTTTATCCATAGGGTAGTTTGTTATAACTACCTTTAATGGATCCATAACAACCATAACCCTTTTTGCTGTTTTATTAAGGTCTTCTCTAAGGCAGTGTTCAAGTAATGCAAAATCTACAGTGCTGTTGGATTTTGCAACCCCAATTCTGGAGGCAAAATCTTTAATGGAATCAGCTGTGTACCCTCGTCGTCTAATGCCGGATATTGTTGGCATTCTGGGATCATCCCAGCCCGAAACATACTTACCTTCTACAAGTTCAAGCAATTTTCTTTTACTCATAATTGTATGGTTTAAATTAAGTCTGGCAAATTCAATCTGCTGTGGTTTTGCTTCTACTCCGGAATTATCCACAGACCAGTTGTACAGTGGCCGGTGATCTTCAAATTCCAGTGTACAAATAGAGTGGGTTATATTTTCAAAAGCATCGGACAATGGATGGGTAAAGTCGTACATTGGATAAATACACCATTTATCACCTGTCCTGTGGTGGTTCATTCTTTTTATTCGGTATAGAGCAGGATCCCTCATATTTAAATTAGGAGAAGCCATATCTATTTTTGCCCTTAAAAGATATTTCCCGTCTTCAAATTCACCATTCTTCATTCTGGTAAACAAATCCAGATTTTCTTCTACAGATCTGTTTCTGTCGGGACTGTTTTTACCTGGGGAAGTTAGAGTTCCCCGATATTCTCTAATTTGTTCAGGAGTTAAACTGTCGACATATGCTTTGCCGTTTTTAATCAATTTTACAGCTATTTCGTATAGTCTTTCGAAATAATCAGAAGCGTAATATTCATGTTTACCCCAGTTAAAACCAAGCCAGCTTAAGTCTTCTTTGATAGATTTTATATATTCCATTTCTTCTTTTGCAGGATTAGTATCATCAAACCTTAAATGGCAGGTTCCATTATATTTTTCCGCCAGGCCAAAATTAAGACAAATTGATTTTGCATGTCCTATATGCAGATATCCATTTGGTTCAGGGGGAAACCTTGTAACAACTTTACCGTTATTTTTATTGTCTTTAATATCTTTTTCAATTATTTTCTCGATAAAGTTTGTTGCTGATGGGTCTTTTTCTTCTTTCATTGATTTTTCCTGTCCTTTAAAAGTATGGCGCTTATGCTAGTATAATATAAAAGAATATTCCAGTCTTAAAGCATTTAATATTTTGCCCTTATTGTTAGAGCCGCTTTCAAAACTATAACTGTTTACCCTAAAAAGGTATTTTGAGCTGGTGCTATTATGAAAGTTGTCAAATGTTGACCTCTGTATATATATATTATAGTAAAACATACAGAGGTAATTTATGTACACCCTTGCCCAGTTGGAGAAACAGCAGGTTGGATTAAGACTTCCAAAGTATCTTGTTGATGACATAGAAGAGTTTACAAAAAAGTTCTCAGTAAACAGAACCGATATAATAGTTGAAGCAATAAAATCTTATATACAGGCACAAAATGAAGATTTTTTTACAGCCAGTTTGATAAATCCTGTAAAGAAGTGAAAGCCATGATAGATGGCGACATGGAAGAAAATTCATTAAGTGGGTTAATAGATGAACTTGAAGCTGATTCCCACTCCTGAATTTTCACGATTTGTAAAAAAATTATATAAAAAATTTTTCAATAGTTGAAAATGTCGGGTTGCCTTTGGATTCCAGTCTGGTGTAACTGGTTCTGCTGGGAAGCCCCATTGCTTACTGTACTTCCTTCTTAGTCATCCTTTTTGAGATTCTGTTCTGTCGCACCAGTAATGCAAAAGCAATTCTATTATCAACAGAAATACTTACAATATCCCTTTTAGTATCATACTCAGAATTTGGCGTTGGGAACATCAGGTTTGAACTTGCCGGTTCATCGAGGGTCAAATCCAAAGCTTCTTTTAGCATCTTTTTAAGTATGGGAATAGTATCTCCCTGAGAATGACAACTCTCAATCTCAAGACATTCCCCTAATAGGCAAGTAGATTCTTGCCGCAATCTTCTCCTTGTTGTATATTTAAACTATGAAAGATATTATCAGTCCTCATGATAAATTGTTTAAGGAAATAGAAAGCGTAAAGGATAATGCTAAAGATCTAATTGAATCTACCTTTCCCAAAGAACTTCTTAAGCACCTTAATCTCGAAACTCTGGAAAATGATAATAACAGTTACATTGATTCTGGTCTGAAAGAATATTACTCGGATCTTGTTTTTTCATGCATTTACAACGATTCATTAAAAATAAAAATTACTATCCTGTTTGAACATAAGAGCTATAAACCGGAAAATGAATATATTCAACTACTACAGTACATTCTTAATATATGGAATTATGCAATAAAAAACAAAGAAGATCCCCCTGTAGTTATTCCTATGATATATTACCATGGCAGGCAGAAATGGGAAGTAAAACCTTTTTCATCATTTTTCCCAGGTATCAATGAATCTTTAAAACCATTTATCCCGGATTTCAGTTATATATTAACCGATTTAACCAAAATATCGGATAAGAAAATAATAGAAAGATTTAATTCCAGTATAAACAAGGTACTGGCACTACTTTTCAAGCACATCTCCGATGAAGAATATATTAAAACACAACTTAAGAATATTTTTGCACTACTTGTAGACTATTTTGAAGAAGATAAAAGAGAAGCTGTAATATCATTTCTCCTTTATATAATGAATACAACAGAAATTGATAAAACCTATATTAAAGAATCTTTAAATAAAATATCACCGCAAGGAGGTCAAATTGCTATGACAACAGCCATGAAAATACGACAGGAAGGCATTCAAGAAGGCATTCAAGAAGGTATTCAGGAAGAAAAACTGGAAACAGCAAAAATAATGCTGGCTAATGGAGCCGATATTGAATTTGTCATTAAAGTAACAAAATTGGATAAAAATATGATTGTTCAGATAAAGGAGAAGTTGTAGAAATAGAAATTATTCCTATGATAATTCTATTATTGCTCACAATGCATAATCTAATTTACTTTTTCTCTATTGGTCTTATATAAGGAACGCAATTGTTTCGTGCGTTCACTCCAAAACTTTAATTCCTCTTCCCTATTCTTGTCTGATAATAATCGCATTATATGTTCTGCACCACGACGTTTTAATAAAACACATTCAGGTTCATGGGGTGCCATAACTAATTACCTCCAGTGGAGAACATATCCATATGATATACTGTCAAATGAAGCCGATTTCAACTTTGTTGCAAAAGTAACCAGACTGGATAAAGATATAGTTGTACTTATTATTTAACAGTGGTATTGAAAGGTAACCATTCACCAAGGGGAAAATCCGGAAAGGCCTTTAATAATTTTTCAATAGTTAAAAATGTCGGGTTGCCTTTGGATTCCAGCCTGGTGTAACTGGTTTACTGATGATTAAAAATGGCAGTTACACAGAAAACTTTACAGGCTCTAATAAACAGCTTTACAACAGATACCTCAAGGCTATACTATTGAAAAGTGAATAAATTTTTTAAAATAATGCCATATTTTTTTGGTACTGCTTTTTTTATATTTCTTTTTCTCTCTTCCCGAACAATGATTCAGGCACCTTTTCTATCAGGAAAAGCTGATGATACAGCAAAGGAAGTAAAGTATCATTATGCTTTTTTTCTACCTGCTGCTGATCATTCATTTTTTAGTAAAGTAAAAGAAGGTGCAATTGACGCCGGGAAATCTCTGGATTGTGCAATTACTTTCCATTCAATTGATTCCGATCCGGTAAGCTTTGAAATGGCACATCTGTCCGGTTTTGACGGACTTGGATTATATCTTTATGATAAAGATGATAAAAAATTAAAAATTCTGGGAGATATATTAAATGAGGGCATACCTGTTGTTCAGATTGAGAATGAGGTTCTGCAGGGATCAAATTCTTTTTTTATAGGTACCAATAATTTTAATGTTGGCAAGGCAATAGGGCAAATTGCGAAAACTACAGATCCGGAATCCATGAAAATGGTTTTGGTCTACAGTAAAAAAAACCCTGGCTTAAAATCAGATGATAATTTAATTGAAATGGGAATTAAAACTGTTCTTGGTGGCAGTCTGGTAGAATTGAGAACCGAGGAAACAAGTTTAAACCCTCTGGATGCGGAAATGCTTGCGTATAAATTACTAAAAACCAGTCCATCCATCGATATAATTGTTCTTACAGATCCAAATGATACTCTTGTCACAGTACAGGCAATTATAGATATGAACCTTGTTGGCATGGTAAAAATAATAGGATTTGGAGAGCATGAGACCATAAAAGCCTATATTGATAAGGGAGTTATTCTTGGATCTATCGTACGTAATCCATATCGAATTGGCTATTCCACAGTTCTTGCATTAAAAGAGATAAGCATAAATGGTTATACCTCTGCTTATGTTGATACAGGCATTACTGTGATCACAGGCCGGAATCCATGAAAAATTCATTAAGATCACGATTATTTGTATATTTCCTAATTAGTATGGTAATTATTATTTTTTCTATGGGTTTTGCTTTTATAAACTCATTAAACCTTCAACATATTGCTGACAGACGTTTTAAAGATGAACAGTTTCTACAGGAATTGCAGTTTAACCTGGATGACATTCAGGAGCCGCTTAATACTTATTTAACAAGTTATTCTTCATCTTCATTGGCAACACTTTTGTTTATTATAGAAACATTAAACGAAGTTGTTCCAAATCAACGACCTGTAACTTCAAGTAATTCTGATCTAATAAAAAGAGAGATTTATTTTCTTATTGATTCGTATTTAATAAAATTAAATGAAGTTATAGAACAAAAACGGGGTCGTAAAGTGCAGCAGTATATAAACAGTTATTCTGATCTTAATGTTCTTTACAATTATATAAGTTCAAAAATAAATGATGCAAGCCTTTTGGGTTTTCGTATACAGTTGGCGGAGTACAGGCGTTTTCTTGAACTTTTTCGAAAGATGCAGCTATATGGTATACTTCAGATTCTTTTGGCAACAGCTTTTGCTTTTTCAATTCTAATGCGAACGTTAAATAATATAGCCAATCCTATGTATCAGCTTTCTCTCATGGCTGCTAAGCTTTCGAAGGGTAATTTTGATATTCCGGATATTCATTTTAACTCTGTAACAGAGGTTAACCAGGTGGCTGAAGCCTTTAATGATATGAAATTGAATATCCGTCATTATGTTGATGAACTCCATAAACAGAAAGAGATAGAACAGCAAGTGCTAACCGAGAAATATCGTAATTTGGAAATGGAACAATTATTAAAAAGAATGGAACTTTATACTATGCAGGCACAAATGAACCCTCATTTTCTTTTTAATACAATTAATACGGGTGTACAACTTGCAATTATGGAGGATGCAGATAGAACTGCTGAATACATGGAAAACCTGGCGGCACTCTTTAGGTATAACATAAGAGAAAAACAATTTTTTGTTTCCCTTCGTCATGAACTTGAGGGGCTTAAATCATATTATAATATACTCAAAATCCGTTTTCCAAAAACATTGAAACTTATTTTGAATGTTCAGGATGATATAGTGGATAATTTTACTTGTCCTTCTATGATAATCCAACCCCTGGTTGAGAACTCAGTATTACATGCTTTTAAGAAAAAAGAAGGCCTTGGAACAATTACTGTTTCTGTTTCATATATTGATCCTGTTCTTTTAATTTCTGTAAGGGACGATGGAAGTGGTATTGCCAAAGACACAGTCAGGGAATTGCTAACACCTCATACTCATGATTATAAGTTAAATTCCCGTATGATGGGTTTGGAAAATGTAATTCAGAGATGTTATTTCTTTTATCCCGATCAGAAGGATGTAATTGATATTAAATCATCTCAGGCGATAGGCACAGAAATTCAAATTCGAATTCATACGGAGGTGAAGCATGTATAAGGTTATGATTGTCGATGATGAAGAGCCTGTTCTGGAGAGCTTTGCCTTTATCATGGATAAGGATGTAAGGGATTTCGTACTTTGCGGGAAGGCTCGGTCGGGAACTGAAGCTCTTCGTTTAATACCTGAATTAACTCCGGATCTGATTTTTATGGATATTCAAATGCCGGGAATTGACGGACTTGAAGTAATTAAGCAGATTAGACCGCAGTTTCCAAATATTGTATTCATTCTTGCAACAGCTTATGAAAGATTTGATATTGCCCAGAAAGCAATCCCTTTAGGGGTATTTAGTTATATGGTTAAACCAATTTCTAAAAAAAAGCTGTTAAAGGAATTTTCTGAAGTAAAAAATCATTTGGATGTACAGAAAGAGAGAGAGCTTCGCATAGTTAAAGATGTTCAACTTTTAAATAAAACCAAGGTTGAAGAAAAGGATCGCTTTCTCAGGGGCATAATGTGGAGGGATTCCAGTAAAAAGTTATGGGATGATTTTTTACATCATTTTGATATTGAATGTGAAAAAGGAAGGATCTTTCTATTAGAAATTGTTGGTGATATATCTGAAGATATTAAAAAAGATGTTTATAAATCTGTTTTGGAGAAAATTCAGTTTAAATATAATTGTCTGGGTACAGTTGTTACAGGAAGAATTATTATGTTTTTTCCCGAAGAACGTACACTTAATAATTTGAGTTATCATGCTAAAAAGATTTTAGATGGCTTTAATTCTTATAATTTCCTATTGGGTGAGGGTTCTGTTCATCCTTTATCTCAATTACATAGTTCATTTTCCGAAGCTTTTCTCCCTTTTGCAGAAGCTTCCGAAGTTCAGAATACAAAATCTGCAAAGCGGGAACAGACAAGACTTATATGCACCAGTATTTTAAACGGGGATACTCCATTGGATCAGCATCTTTTTGTTAAGTACTGGAACGAGATTTTTAATAAATATCCTTTTAAAGTTGCTCTTGGTAAAATGGTTGCACTGTTTACTATGATACTGGAAAGGCTGGATTATCAAATTCTGGCAATCTCAGATTTTGATATTGATCCTGCAAATGAGATTATGGTTCTTAGTAATCTTAAGGAATGGGAAGAATGGTCTTCCCAGGCTCTAATACGTCTTCAGGAACTTATAAGAGTTAAGTTGAAACAATCCTATCCAGGACCCCTTACAACTGCATTGGCCTATATTCAATCAAATTATCAAAAAACACTCCAGTTATCAGATGTTGCAGAGGAAAGTAATGTGACAGGGAGTTATCTAAGCAGGTTATTCCCTGAATATCTTGGAACAACATTTATAGATTATCTAAATCGTTACAGATTGAATAAGGCTGTAATATTACTGGAAGAAAAAAAATATTCTATAAAAGAAATTGCTTATATGGTAGGTTATAAGGATCCTAATTATTTTAGCAGAATATTTAGAAAACAGATGGGCTTTTCTCCTTCATCTTTGGATAAAGAAGGTATAAAAAAATGAAGTTAAGGACATTGATGGTAGTAGTTGTGTCACTTTTTTCACTGTTTTCCTGTTCAAAAGAAAAACCGTCAAATTTGAAGTCTGGAATCCGAATCGGGTTTTCCACTGCTTCTGATACTTTTCTCATTGAAAGATGGGATAAAGATATAAAGATTTTTATGTCAAAAGCCAGAGAATTGGATGCCGAAGTTATTTTTGCAAAATCACCTGGAGATGCCATGGGGCAGATTCCGCAGTTACAATATCTAATGGATCAGGATATTGATGTGCTTGTTGTAATTCCTGAGGATATGGATCTTTTATCCGGAATTATAAAAAAAATAATGGAAAAAGGAATTCCTGTACTTTCTTATGACAGACCCATTATGGGGGTGCCAATAACAGGATACATTTCTTTTGATAATAGAGAAGTCGGGCACCTCCTCTCAAGTGCATTGGTTTCTAAAGTTGCGGAAGGAAATTATTTAATAATAAATGGATCCGTTCGTGATAATAACAGTTATGAAGTAAATCTTGGTGTTCATGAAATCCTTGATCCATATATTGCTAGTGGAAAAATTCATGTTATAGATGAAATTTGGCTGGATGAATGGAGTTTTGATGAAGCTACAGAGAAAATAGGTAGGGTTTTGAGTAAGACTCAGGATATCCAGGCAATCTCAGCTGCGAATGATATGATTGCGGAAGCAGCAATCAGACTTCTGTCAGAAAGGCGTTTGGCCGGAAAGGTTTATGTTGTGGGGCAGGATGCAGACTTACTTTCCTGTCAAAGAGTTGTGGAAGGAACCCAGTTAATGACAGTTTATAAGCCCATACCCAGACTAGCAGAGCGGGCTGCATCTATTGCTGTGCAAATGGCTTGTGGTAAGCTTCCTGAGCCTGATCAGTTTATTGATAATCATAGCGGTAAGGATCTAGCTTTTTTTATGGAAAAGCCAATAGCAGTATTTAAAAAGAATATGGATGAAACAATTATTCTTGACGGTTTTCATACAAAAGAGGATGTTTATATAAATAGTTCTGCACAAAATTGATATTAATATTATGCTATAATAGTAAAGTCTTCTAAACTGTAAGTCAAAATAGACCAGTTGTTGGCAAATAATTCCTGTATCAGAATTTAAAAAATCATAATAAAATGTTTATAAGAAAATATTTTAAGGAGATTTTAAATGAAAAGATTATTTCTAATTGCAATGATACTGATCATTGCACTAACCGTAACTGCAGGTCTTTTTGCCAATGGTCAGAAAGATTCAGGGAGTGCATCGGGTGTAAAAAAATTATCAGTAGGTATTATTCTACCTACAAAAGATGAACCAAGATGGCTTCAGGATGAAGCAAGATTCAGGGCTGCTCTGGAAAAAGCCGGTTACAGTGTAGAAATACTATTCAGCCAGGGTGATTCTGCAAGAGAAAGAGCAAACGTAGAAGCTCTTGTTTCAAAGGGAATTACAGTTTTAATTATGACACCTCAGGATGGTGCCGCTGCTGCCGCTGCAGCTGAGTATGCTAAAAATGCCGGCGTTAAAGTTATTTCCTATGACCGTCTAATAACAAATACAAAAGCAGTTGATTACTATGTTACATTCGACAGTTTTTCAGTAGGTAAAGCTTTTGGACAGTATCTTGTAGATAATGCCAAGGGAAAAGGAAATAATCTTTACCTGTATGCCGGTGCTGCAAGTGATAATAATGCATTTATCTTTTTTGATGGTGCATGGAATGTTCTTCAGCCAAAAATTGCTGATGGTACATTTGTAATTAAAAATTCAAGTGAAGCAGTTGCTCTAAGTGGAAAAAAAGAATTATCAAGAGTTGAACTTGGTAAGATTATTGGTCAGGTTTCAACAAACTGGGACTTCAATTTTGCAAAGAATCTTGCAGAAGCTAATCTTACAACAGCAAGTGCTGCAGATAAGGGTGTATGTTATATAGCTGCTCCTAACGATGGTACAGCAAGAGCCATTGCAGATACATTTGCTGCTGACGGTGATGTAAGTAAATATTATATTACAGGCCAGGATGCAGAAAAAGCTTCAGTTCAGTACATTATTGACGGAAAACAGTCTATGACGGTTTTCAAAGATGTTAGGTCTTTGGTAGATGATGCTATTAGTGCAGCAGTAACCTTTCTTCAGGGAAAGACTCCAGTAGCTACTGGCTCTTATCCTAATGGGGAAAAAGATGTTCCTGCAATGCAGACAAAAGTTATTACAGTTACTTCTGATAATGTTAAATCTGTTTTAATAGACAGTGGATACTACTCTGCAAGTGATTTTACAGGGCTCTAAAATATTTACAGTTTGATACTGGATAAAAATTCAGGGTGGTGGTTTCCGGCCGCCGCCCTTTTATTATTTCACGGGAAAGAAATTTTATTATATTATGAATTAGTGTTATATAATTAAAGGTGAAGGAAATGGGATGAGTAATAAAAAAATACTTGAAATGAAAGGTATCACTAAATTGTTTCCAGGTGTAAAAGCATTGGATAATGTATCTTTTAGTGTTAACGAGGGAGAAATCCATTGTCTTGTTGGAGAGAATGGAGCAGGAAAATCCACTTTAATGAAAGTTCTAAGTGGTGTTTATCCCTTTGGTTCTTATGATGGGGACATTATCTTTTCAGAAAAAGTTCAGGAGTTTAAAGATCCTCATGATAGTGAAAAAACAGGGATTGCTATAATTTATCAGGAACTTGAATTATTTCCTGAACTTACGGTTTATGAGAATATATTTCTTGGTCATGAGATACAAAAAAATGGTATAGTAGACTGGAATGAAACTATAAAGCAGGCTGGTGAAGTTCTAAAAAAAGTAGGCCTGGATGTTGATCCTGAATCTAAGATTAAAGATTTAGGAGTTGGTAAACAGCAGTTAATCGAAATAGCAAAGGCATTAAGCAGAAATGTTAAATTACTTATTCTTGATGAGCCTACAGCAGCTTTAAATGAAGATGATTGTGATAATTTATTGCAGTTAATAAAGGAACTTCAGGTTCAGGGTGTTACTTCTATTATGATTACTCATAAGCTGAAAGAAGTTATTAGAATAGCTGAAACAGTTACCGTATTAAGAGATGGACAAACTATCTGTACTCTGGATGCAGAAAAAGATGAAGTTTCTGAGAATATATTAATTAAACATATGGTTGGAAGGGAAATCAATAATATATATCCTTCACGAAAAAATGAAATTTTGCAGGATATAGGTTTGGAAATTAAAAACTGGACTGCGGTTGAAAGACAATCAAACAGGAAGGTTCTTGATAATATATCTCTGAATGTAAGAAAAGGGGAGATTGTAGGACTTGCCGGACTTATGGGTGCAGGAAGAACCGAGTTTGCCAGGAGTATATTTGGTAATCCTGATGAATATACTGTTAGTGGACAGATCTTTATCAAGGGGAAAGAAAAGACTTTTAACCATCCTGGAAATGCAATTTCCTCTGGTCTTGCCTATGTGTCTGAGGACAGGAAGAAAAATGGTTTAATTCTTAGACAGGATGTCAAACAAAATATAACTATAGCGAACCTGAAAGCGATTGAGAAAAACCTGGTTGTTGATGAAAATGTAGAAATAATAACAGCTCAAAAATATAAGGATGCTTTAAGTATTAAAACACCTTCTCTTGAACAGAAACTTAATAAGTTAAGTGGTGGAAATCAACAGAAGGTTTCATTAGCCAAATGGTTATTTGTCAATCCTATGATAATGATACTTGACGAACCTACCAGAGGTATCGATGTAGGAGCAAAATATGAAATATATACTCTAATGAACAAACTTGTTTCCCAGGGTATGTCTATAATTATGATATCATCTGAGCTTCCTGAGATATTGGGCATGAGTGACCGTGTATATGTTGTC
>Ga0190304_1001079_pt1 | contig 12409 bp, 9 predicted proteins | sample 48700712_MG_FD_161670 | JGI IMG/M metagenome (GOLD analysis project Ga0190304, IMG submission 161670) | Hydrothermal vent sediment bacterial communities from Southern Trench, Guaymas Basin, Mexico - 4870-07-1--2_MG | ecosystem: Environmental > Aquatic > Marine > Hydrothermal vents > Sediment ... | reverse complement strand
GATAAACAATTCACTTTCTGCACTTAATTCAGATATCTCCGCATACGGCATTCTGGATACCACGGCAACCCTTCAGGCCTCACCCGGCTGCGGGCAAGGCGCACAAAATAACGAGGTCGACGGCAGCCAGCAGGCATGGACCGCGGCGACAGCTACACAAGCCGGATGCCAGGTCACCGGAACATATTATAACGCATCTGGTACGGCATTAAACATCAGCGGGGTAGGCCAGACCATCCCCAACGGTCAGGACGCCAACATATGGATTGATGCGGATGCCAGCAATGTTGACGGGCAGACCTATATAGTCGTGGTTGAACCTTTCGGCGGCAACCGGGCCTTCGGCATCGACTCAGATCTGTCTGACGTGATGTACTTTGTGCAGAACCCCACGTGGAAAGGCAGCAGCACTATTGACGCCACAGTCCCTGCGATCACTCCTGATCAGTGCGATTTTAACCCGGCTGGTGACGATAGTGGTGATGTACCCGGTGGTGGTGCACCGACTGCCGCATGGCATGTCCTGAAGTAGCAAACGGGTCCTGTTTGGACATACGGATTACCGCCTGAGGGTCAGACCTTTGGCGGTAATTTTTTTGGTAACCGTTCAGAGGTTCAGAGGTTCAGGGGTTCTGAACCCTGAACCTATGAACCCTGAACCTGTGAACCTATGTATATTCAACCGAATGCCGGGAATATAACGGGATGAGCGAGATAGTCTTTGACCATGTGACAAAGAGCTTCAAATACGGTCTCAAGCAACAGACCGTGCTTCAGGACCTGTGCCTGGAGATAGAAAAAGGGGAGATCTTCGGATTCCTCGGCCCGAACGGGGCCGGCAAGAGCACGGCAATAAACGTGGCCCTTGATTTTATCCGGCCCGATGAAGGAAGGGTCTTCATAAAGGGGCTTCCCGGAAACAGTGTCGGATCACGGGGTCACGTGGGATATATGCCGGAGCATCCACAGTTTTATGAGCAGCTCTCCGCAAGGGAGCTTCTCTGTTTCGGCGGGCTTGTTTCCGGGATCAACAGGTCTGAAATCAATGAACATATTGAGATTATACTCGAAAAGCTGGAGCTTCTTCCCTTTATGAATCGCCCTGTCCGTACCTTTTCAAAGGGGATGAAACAACGTATAGGAATGGGCCTTGCCATGATTCATGACCCGGATATACTCATCCTGGACGAGCCCATGTCCGGCCTCGATCCTCTTGGCAGGAGGCTTGTGACCAGGCTTATCCTGGATTTCAAGGAAAGGGGAAAGACGGTCTTTTTTAGTTCCCATATACTAAATGACGTCGAAACCCTGTGCGACCGTATCGCCATCCTTGATAAAGGGAAGAGGCTGTTTTACGGCAATATCGAAGAGTTCTGCCGGGATTCCGGCTCCATGGAAGAGGCGTTTGTGGAGCGGATAACCAACTCCGGACATTAATGCAAAGGCTTCATAGATTTAGATGCACAATATCTGGCTGCTGACAAAGGTTACATTTAAACAAGGCATAAAGAGCAGAATTCTTGCAGGAATAGCCTTTCTGTCTGCCCTCCTCTTTGCCTCAAATATAGCAATAACGAACCTGTTTGCCATTGAAATGGGCAAGGTCATGGTGGATATCGGCTTTTCAGTCCTGTCTCTTGCCGGGCTCTCGATCATCTTTTTTCTTGGGATCGGCCTTGTAAGCCACGATATTCACAACAGGACCGTCTGCATGGTGATAAGCCGTCCCTTCACTCGCTGGCAATATATACTGGGCAAGTACGGGGGGCTGACTCTTATCCTGCTGACAGCCACGGTCATCCTCGGAGCGCTCGCCATCCTTTCCTTTTTCGTATGCTCGCTTCTCGTCCCAGGGCTCGAATTGCCCAGGGATTTCTCCTGGCCCGCCATCCTGGTGACGATCTCCTTTAATTTTCTCTCCCTCTTGGTGGTAATGTCCTTTGCCTTCTTTTTTACTATTATCTCTTCCAGTATCTATCTGGCCATGCTCTTTACCTTTTGCACATACTTCATCGGGCATTGCCTTGAGACCATTGTGAAGATACTGCAAGGCGGACATTTTGTGGATGCGAGCCCTTCATTGGTCTTCTTTCTGAAGACAATAAGCTGGATATTTCCCAATCTCTCGGCCTTTGATCTCAAGGCCAGCATGGCCTATGGCCTGCCGCTCGATCCGGTTTATCTCGGCTGGACCGCAGTCTACGGCTGCAGCTACTCCGTTTTGATGATGATATTTACATTTATTGTCTTCAGGCGCAGAGACATATGCTGAAAGTCGGAAACATAGCCGTCTATTTACTGCTGTCCGGATTCCTGATGGCTGCCTATGTGACAAGTGCCGTGAATATAGACCGGTTCAGGGATGAGATGTCTCCTGGGGAGACCGTTTCAACCTTGATAATCGCACCGGAGGCCCTTGAAATTGCGAGCGGTGAATTTCGTCAGGTCTTGGCTGACTACTTGCTGCTGAAGGCGTGTGCCTTCCTGGGCGGCCGGAATAAAATCAAAGGTCCGGACATGAAGGTCGTTGCCGCCCTCTTCGAACAGTCATTACATCTGGACCCCTATTTCTTTCAGACCTGCTATTATGTGCAGGCCTTCCTGACCTGGCGAGGTGCCATGGTGGAGAAGGCCATTGACTTACTGAAAATCAGCAGGAAACACCGTTACTGGGACTGGCAACCCGGATACTATATCGGGTTTGATTACTTCTATTTCTTAAAAGACAACAATAAGGCAGCCAAACAATTGATGGAGACAGCCGAAATTCCCGGAGCGCCCCCTATTATATCTTCGCTTGCCGCGCGCATGGCCCATAAAAGCGGCCAGACGGAACTGGCGATAGCATTCCTGCAGACCATGTACGACAGGGCCAAAGATGAAAGCACAAGGACCTTCCTGCAGGATCGAATCAAGGCCCATACCGGGATACTGGTCCTTGAAAAGGCGGTCCGGCTTTTCCGGCTGAAATACGGTTACATCCCCGGCTCATTGGATGACCTGGTATCAAAAGGTATAATCTTGGAACTGCCTGAAAACCCCTATGGAGACAGGTATATTTATGAACCGGAAACCGGCCGGGTCTTTTTTGACCGGATCAGATAGCACTACGACCCGCTGTCGCCGGGTACACTTTAAAGATGCAAAATGGATAGATCCATAACCATCATAGGCGGGGGCCTGGCAGGCTGCGAAGCGGCCTGGCAGGCTGCAAACAGGGGCGTTGCGGTGCGCCTCTGCGAAATGAAGCCCAAGAGCTTCTCGCCGGCGCACAGGAACCCCAACCTGGCAGAGCTCGTGTGCAGCAATTCCCTGAGGTCCGCATCTATCGATTCCGCAGTAGGTCTGCTGAAGGAAGAGATGCGCCTTGCAGGTTCCTTGATAATGGATGCGGCGCACAAGACCCGGGTCCCTGCGGGAAAGGCCCTGGCTGTGGACAGGGAGCGTTTTGCACAGGAAATTACTCAACGGATAGAAAGGCATCCTCTCATTTTCGTTGTTCGGGAAGAGGTTATGGAAATCCCCAAAGAGGGGGTCGTGGTTCTGGCAACAGGCCCCCTTACGTCAGAAATGCTCTCTCAGGCCATACAGGCCCTGATCGGAGTCGATTACCTCTATTTCTATGATGCAATCGCCCCTATCGTCATGACAGATTCTATAGACCGTGAAGCGGTCTTCAGGCAGTCCCGCTACGGCCCTATAGGTAGGGGGGACTATCTGAACTGTCCCATGGATAAGAAGACTTACGGACTTTTTGTCTCTGAACTGCTGAGGGCTGAGAAGGTCCCGCTTCGCGATTTTGAGAAGGCCGTTTACTTCGAGGGGTGCCTCCCGGTCGAGGTTATGGCCGAAAGGGGATTGGATGTTTTGAGGTACGGCCCGATGAAGCCTGTGGGGCTCACTGATCCCAGGACCGGGCGGGCGCCTCATGCAGCAGTCCAGCTCAGGCAGGAAGACCTGGAAGGCAGCATGTGCAACATGGTCGGTTTTCAGACCAAACTGAAATGGAAAGAGCAGGAGAGGATCTTCAGGCTCATCCCCGGTCTTGAGAATGCGGAGTTCGCCAGGCTTGGAAGCATCCACCGGAACACATTTGTATGCGCCCCGGAGGTACTCGGGCCTACTCTTCAGATGAAGAATGAGTCAAGGATACTTCTCGCGGGACAGATCAGCGGGGTAGAGGGCTATGTGGAATCCACCGCCATGGGGTGGCTTGCAGGGGTTAACGCGGCCCGCCTCGTACGGCATGAGGCCCCATTCATCCCTCCTGCAGCAACTGCACACGGTGCCCTGATACAGCATATTACCCGGGCCGACCCCAAGAGGTTCCAGCCGATGAACATAAATTTCGGTCTCTTCCCAGGGCTTGAGAAAAAAATACCAAGGAGGGAAAGGGGTAAGGCCTATTCTCAAAGGGCGCTTGAGGCCTGGAAAGGGTTTCTGCTGAACGGCTTTTGCAGTTGAACGGAAACTATCAGAAATGCCGCCTCATATATCCCTCCAGCCGGTCATAGGCCTCGTTCAGGATATCTTCAGGAGGGAGAAAGACCACGCGGAAATGCGGTGTCTCGGGCAGGGAGCCGAAGCCGCTGCCATGTACCACGACTACACCGGTCTCGCGGATGAGGTCCTTTACGAATTCCTTGTCATCTATATCTGCCTCTATCCTGGGAAAGGCATAGAATGCACCGTTAGGTCTCTGGCAGGATATGCCCGGAATGGCATTCAGCCTTTCGATTGTCAGGTCCCTGCGTCGAATCAGTTTTTCTATCGTCTCTTTAATATGTATCTGATCGCCGTTCAGGGCGGATGGTATTGCAAACTGCTTTGGGTGCGGGGCGCAGAGCCTGGCCCTCACAAGCTTTTTCATGGCCTCGGTGTAATCCTCCACAAGCTCTTGAGCCCCGCTTACTATGGACCAGCCGATGCGGAAACCAGGGGCAAGATAGCACTTGGAAAGACCGTTAAAGGTCACCATGGGGAGTTCTTTGTCCAGTGAGGCCATACTGATGTGGGGCTGGCTGTTCAGGATAAGCTTGTCGTATATCTCGTCGCTGAGAATTACCAGGTTATAACGCCTTGCAAGTTCTATCACCTGACGCAGTATATCCTCCTTGTATACCGCACCTGTGGGATTATTGGGGTTTATGATCACAATTGCCCGGGTGTTTTCATCTATCTGTCTCTCTATATGATCGATGTCGGGCTGCCAGGCGTTATCTTCGTCCAGCATATAAGGCCTGGCCTCACCGATCAGGCGGCTGAGGAGCGCATTGTAAAGGGGGTAGCCCGGCGACGGGACAAGCACGTTTTCCCCCTTGTTTACCAGCGCGGAGAGGGCAAAATCAATGGCCTCACTCGCACCGGTGGTAATCAGTATTTCATACGGCTCTATACCGTTTTTCCTGGTTTCCCGCCTCACGGCCTCAATGGCCTCCGGTACCCCATCAGAGTCGGAATACCCGGTGTAATCATCCAGCATTGCCCTATGTGTGGCATCTATGAGGTGCCTCGGTGTGTGAAAACCAAAGAGCACGGGATCGCCTATGTTAAGATAAAAGAGATCGCCGCCAGCGGCCTTTCTCTCCCCTGCGACCAGTACGATATCCCTGATGGCATAAGCAATGTGTTCTGTCCGTCTCGAAGGAATGATTTTTTTAAGTGTATTCATGTTGACTGTCTACCAATAAAACTCGGTTGTGAAAATTCAGTTGGCCGTTTGCTGGGCCTATCTCAATGAATTCACCCAACACTCTTATTTGTCAACTGAATTTTTTAATTATCCGAATTTTATGATGATCCCTCCCAAGATAGAAATTCAACCATGAGGAGGTGTTGTAAAGAATCCAGTCTCGCGGAGGAAGCGGAAGGCCACTCAGCCTTTCCTGTTTGCCAAGGCTCTTAAGCCTTTCATATACCCTTACATAAAAACACTTCTGCCTCCCCGGCCAGACTTCGCACCAGCCGTCTCTGCTGCCCCCGCATGGGCCGTTCAGCAGAAACTTGGCACACCCGGACTGGGGACACAGAAATCCCATTTCTTCCAGGGTGCAGTCTCCACAGCGCCGGCAATCATAAAGCCACTTTTTTATCCAATATTCAAAAGAAGTAAAACAGCTTTGTGAAGACGAGCCGTCAATCCATCCTGCCATCCTGCGCAGGGAGCTGAAAAGAGGTCTCCCGGGTTCAAAGGCAAGCTCGTGGAAAAGGCGTCCGAGACCCAGGCCGAGCGAATCTTTTAAAGAGAGCATAACATCTGCCCCTGGATTTGGCTCGTCACGGTTGAGCCGGGTTTCCGGATCTTCCTTGAAATACCAGAATTTCCATTCCTCAGGAAAAAGAAACTGGCATGTAAAGAGCTTCCATCTCTCGCCTATCTCATTGGCCCGTTTAATGACCCATTCAACTTGGGAGTATTTGAGACCGGGGCCGCTGAGATGCACCCCTTCGTAGCCGATACCCCTCAGTATCGACACTAACCGCGCTGCGCGCTCCAGCCTGGCACCCTTCCCCCGGTCATCCGACATGGCCTCCTGTTCCATACGCTCAAGGAGCCTGCCCGGCAAAATGCATCCCGGAATTTCTCCCCTACGCAGGATCCTTGCCAATTTTATCGTCGGTATAAATACCGTTCCTAAAAGAGGCACCCTGAGGCCTTCCCTGTCCATAAACCGCCTGAGCTCATCGAATTTGCGCACGTCAAAACCCATTTGCGTTATTACAAAGCTTGCCCCGGCGGTTACTTTTCGCTTGAGCTTCAGGTATTGAGGGATAAGCTCTGATTCCAGGCGCTTGAAGGGAGATACGACACAGCCGGCATGAAAGCTCATGGGGGCCAGCTTTACACCCCCATATGGTGCCTTGGGATTAAGGACGAATCCCCGGTTCATGTCGGAGACCATGCCCAGGACCTGGACTGAATCCAGATCGAATACGGGCTTGGCGTTTCCCATGAATCCGTATCCGGGATAATCCCCTGTGAGCACCAGGAGGTTTTTAAGGCCGGATCGATCAAGCACAAACAATTGGCTCTCCACGAGATTACGGTTTTTGTCCTTGCAGGAAAAGTGGATGATTGGATCGATCCCAAGGGCCTTTATCTCAGAGCCAAGGGCCCTGGGCGTAAGCGCTGGGTGTCCCCCGGCGTTGTCCGTTATGGAGAGGGCGCTGATCAGGCCGCCGGCTGCCGCCTCTCCGGCAAACCGGAGGATCTCGTCAATGGCCATGCCCTTTGAGGCCCTGGCGGGCACAAGCTCAAATGTAATTACAAAACCGCGTTCCGTCCTGCCGACATCATATCCTGAATCCCTTTGGGCCAGACGCTCTTCCATGGCCTTTTGGAGCTTTGAGCGGAAAGAATCGGTTGTCAGCCTTCCAGTCCTCCGCGCAGCTTGCGCTTATCACCTATTCGTATGGTCACCCGCCGGTTGTCCAGATACTCAAGGAGCGGAATCATATACTTTCTGGAAAGCCCTCCGGCAAGATCCCGGAATTCGTTTATGCCAAGCTCGCCGTGATCTTTAATGAAGCAAATGACCATATCCTTAACTCTGTCCAGGATGCTGTGGTGAAAATAGAGATCCTCCTTCAAACGCACAAGAACCCCTTCTCTGACCATCAAATCAAATATCGTGCCCGCCGCCTCCTTACGCCCTGCCATACGGCCAATGGCATCCTCACGAAAAGGGGGCTGAAGACCGGCCCGCTTGAAGATAAGCTCAAGTTCTCTCCTGATCTCTTCTTCTTCATCCCCGAGAGTCACATGGTGTGTAGAGAGCCTGACAAGATCCTTTTCGTGTGCAACCTTTCCTGACTTGACAAGATCAGTAAGAAGCATTTGAAACAGCCTTTGATTTGTTGATTGAAAAACAGGTCCCGTAACACCGGCTGCGGAAAAGAGGCGGGACCTCAGCTCTTCTTTGGACAGGCCCCGGACAAGAGGGTTGTCATGATGAAAGGTCTCCAGGATACTCAATGCCCGTTCCTTCAGGATCCCGTAAACTTTACCGTGGATGAGTCTCTGCCCTTCTCCCTCAAAGCACACAACTTTTCTGGAACTCAGGAGAGAATCAAGCTCCCTGGCAAGGCGTTTTCCATATATACTGCTACGCATTGCGATCTCTGATCTTAAGAGCCCCCTCACGCCCGCACGTTCCAGATGATAGCCGATGATGTCAGCCGGTCCGCCCCTGGCCAGGATATCCAGCTCCGCCCAGAGTGCGGGCCGGGTCCGCTTCCGTCTCCTGGGGACAGGGTGGAGGATCCTTCCGCCACCTATGGTACGGACAGGCGAATAACTCCTTATGACATAGTGATCTCCGGAGAGGACCGCCACCGGCTCCTTCAACATTATCTGGATATAGGACTCTGAACCCGGAACAAGCTCGTCTCCCTGAAGCAGGACCCTTCCGATAACCTCGGCCGTTCCCACGTGAAAGCGAACCGGACTCCTGTGCCGCAGGGGACGGCCTGAGCTGGCAAGATACAGAAAATTCAAATCAACGAGGCAGCTCGCGTGCAGGCTTCCCGGAGTAGCAGCAACATCTCCCCTGCTGACATCTTCCTTGTCAACACCCTGTAGATTGAGGGCCGTGCGCATCCCCGGATGGGCCTCCTGGGCATCCTTTCCATGTATCTGGATGCCCCGAATCCTGGCGGTCATCCCTTTGGGATAGATAGATACCTCGTCTCCCAGCCTGATCTGCCCGGAAATGGAAGTGCCGGTGACTACCGTGCCAAACCCTTTGACGCTGAACACCCTGTCCACCGGAAGGCGATAGGGTCCGACCGGGGCCCTTGGCACCACTTCTGATATCGTCTCATCCAGGACCCTGAGGAATTCGTCAAGACCTTCTCCGGTGGTAGAGGAGACAGCCAGCACAGGGGCATCTTCCAGAAATGTACCTGAGACAAAATCACTGATGTCCTCAGTAACCATTTCCAGCCATTCCTGTTCCACAAGGTCTTTCTTGGTGAGGACAACAAGCCCTTTCTTGACCCCAAGGAGCTGGCATATCTCCAGGTGTTCCGTGGTCTGGGGCATGATTCCTTCGTCGGCAGCCACCACAAGGACAACGAGGTCCATCCCCATGGCCCCTGCCACCATGTTTTTTACAAAACGTTCGTGGCCCGGTACGTCCACCACCCCAACCTGCTGGCCTGACGGGAGAGAAAGGTGGGCAAAACCCAGTTCAATAGTGATGCCCCGCTCTTTTTCCTCCTTTAGCCGGTCGGTATCTATGCCGGTCAGGGCCTTGACCAGGGCGGTCTTCCCATGGTCAATGTGTCCGGCAGTACCAATAATAATGGTTTTGGTATCCATGGATCAGCCCGCCTTCTTGCCCGCCTTACCTGTTTCTAACCTGGGAAACAGGGATGGTATACGTGAGATATTGGTCCCAGGAATCAGGATTCCCCAGCGCCGGGCCGCGTCAAGATTCAGATCCACCTGTGGGTCAAGACCCATGGCCTCCTGCATTTTTCCGGCGGTTGACGGCATTACGGGGGCCACCAGGATCGAAAAGATCCGAAGAGACTCAAGGAGTGTGTAGAGAACATTCCTCAACCGGCCGGCCTCAGCCGGGTCCCTGGCCAAGACCCATGGGGCGGAGGTGTCAATCACTTTGTTGGCCGCGTTTATTACTTCCCAGACTGCCTGCAGGGCCTTGTGTATGGCAAAGGACTCCATGGACTTTTCCCAGACGGGTACCAAGCCCAGCGCGGCCTCACGCAGTTCTTTCTCCGGACCATCCTGATCCTGAGGTGACGGGACCTTTCCTCCGACATATTTCTGTACCATGGCCAGGGTGCGGCTCACCAGATTCCCCAGGTCATTGGCAAGATCGGCGTTTATCCTCAAAGTAAAGGATTTTTCGCTGAATCCGGCATCCAGGCCGAAGACCATCTCCTGCATCAGACAGTATCTGGTTGCATCTACACCAAAGGATTCAACCAGATCAATCGGTCGTACTACATTTCCGAGGCTCTTGGACATCTTCTGATCACGCATCTGCCAGTATCCGTGGACATGGAGACGCCTATAAGGCTTGAGTCCAATGGCCTTGAGCATAGTAGGCCAGTATATCCCGTGAGGCTTCAGGATGTCTTTGGCTATCACGTGCTCGGCCACCGGCCAGAATTTTGAAAAATTTGGATCATCCGGATATCCCAGACCGGTCAGATAGTTGATCAGGGCATCAAACCAGACATAGGTTATAAATCTATCGTCAAAAGGAAGTGGTATGCCCCATGTGAGTCGGCTGGTCGGCCTTGAGATGCACAGATCATCCAGGGGATCCTTCAAAAAGGACAGTACTTCATTCCTGTAACGCTCAGGCGTGATGAACCACTGGTGCTTCTTTATATGGTCCACCAGCCAGTCCTGATATCGACTCATAAGGAAGAAGTAATTTTTTTCCTTCAATCGCACCGGGACAGTGCCATGATCCGGGCACCTTCCGTCCTTGAGCTCCCGTTCCATATAGAAGCGCTCACACCCAAAGCAGTAAAGCCCCTCATATTCCCTGAAGACTATGTCCCCTTTGTCGCAGACTTCCTGCAATATGCGCTGGACAGTTGCAACATGGTTCTGTTCCGTGGTGCGAATAAATCTGTCAGGCTCTATGTTCAAAAGGGACCAGGAATCCCTGAATAAGGCGCTTATCCTGTCTGCATATGCTTTTGGATCTGTTCCCTGCTTCTCTGCTGCCTGAACAATTTTATCCCCGTGTTCATCTGTTCCGGTCAGAAAAAAGGTCTCCTCCCCTCGAAGTTTATGGAACCGGTTCTGCACATCTGTAATCACAGTTGAATATGCATGACCCAGATGAGGTTCTGCATTTACGTAGTAGATGGGCGTTGTTATATAGAATCTGTTTTTCATTGAAAATTTGGGATCCTTAAACTTGAAATTGGAAATTGGATAAAAACATAACCTCTCATTAAGACCCGGCATTCCGACAGCTTCCCGTTTGGATAGGACGGCCGGCATTGTCTTTGGAGGCTGTCGAATGTTTCGGTCTTCTTTTTTCAGCTCCAGGTTTGTTCTCAGATTGCTTCTGTTTTGGTGAACGGGTGATTGACCTGTCTGGTTTTCTCTGTTTTTTATTATTTTTGATTAAAGATCTGGCCTTTTTCTTTTTATATTGCTCAAGCTCTGAAATTTTGAATTCGACTTGGGTGGCATCGGAAAGAGCAACCGTGACTGTCTGGCGCAGTATGTCTTGCCGCACTACCTTGCCTTGTCCGGCAGGAGTATTACAAGGCTTTCCAAGAGGAGGCATGTTTTTGGCCAATTCCAGGTATGTTTCGTATTCACACGTGAGACAGCAAAGCAGTCTGCCGCAGATCCCTGATATCTTGTTTGGATTCAGGGGAAGGTTCTGGCATTTGGCCATCTTTATGGATACAGGATCAAAATCCTTAAGAAAGCTGGCGCAACACAGCTCCCGGCCGCAATTTCCTATTCCTCCTATCATTTTGGTCTCGTGCCTTATTCCTATCTGATGCATTTCAACTCGTGTCTGCAGCATATTTACCAGGTCTTTTACCAGCTTCCTGAAATCTACTCTGCCCTCCGCGGAATAGTAAAATATAATCCTGCTTCCATCGAAGAAACTCTCCACCCTGACCAGCTTCATGGAAAGGCCCAGGGCACGAATACGCTCTGCGCAAACATCCCTGGCGGTCTTTTCCCGATCCAGATTCCGATAGTAGAGTTCTATTTCGTGAGTACTGGCCAGACGTTCCACCCTGGGAAGGAGCGTCTTCATGGGCATTCTTATCTTGACAGGGCGTCCCATTACCCGGCCGACCTCGATTCCATGTTCTGTGGGCACTACTACCCACTCCGCATCCATTACCGGAACACTGCCTGCGTTGTAATGGGACGGAGGCCATTTTGGCCTGAAGCGGACCGCAACAAGTACCAGGAATGCTTCGTCCCGGTTCTCCTGTCCCTTGAGATCCGATGCACGGGCATCAGGTTCATTATTATGTCCCTGAACACTTGCTATTTCCATATTTCCTTTTTTCATAATCCTGCATAATAACAGATTCTTTCACGAAAATCCCCTAACTCGGATAAAAATTCAGAAATTCGACAACAATTGTCATAGTAGCCCTATTTTTGCTGCCGGTTCGGCCTCCTCCGACTCTGCAGCGATGAAGTCTCTGTAATGGAAACGGAGCGAAGGGGGGCAACATGTCCAAAGTTACAAACAGGTCAATCAATAATGGGAGGAACCAGTGATTTATGCAAACTCGGTAATTTGTGAGGGACATGAAGAGCCGGATGAGTCGAGAGGCTCACGTCCGGATCTGTGAGGGCCTGGGGGTGAAATTCCCCCGGGCTACTCGACCGGGGGCCGGGGGGAGAAAGAACCCCCCGGATACCCGATTGGCCTTCTAC
>Ga0190304_1001074_pt1 | contig 12427 bp, 14 predicted proteins | sample 48700712_MG_FD_161670 | JGI IMG/M metagenome (GOLD analysis project Ga0190304, IMG submission 161670) | Hydrothermal vent sediment bacterial communities from Southern Trench, Guaymas Basin, Mexico - 4870-07-1--2_MG | ecosystem: Environmental > Aquatic > Marine > Hydrothermal vents > Sediment ... | reverse complement strand
TAAGGCTGGTTAACTGTTGTTAACCTAATAGAAAAACTCAAATAGAAAATTCCGAGAAGAATTAACAAAGAAATTGCCGTTCTGTGTTTGTTCAAACTTTGCAGTATTTTTGATAAATTCAAAGAAATTTCTTTTTTTCTAACCATAAATTACTAAAATTTTATTTTAATTCAGATTATGAAAATCGGAATAGTTGGCTTGGGTTATGTTGGTTTAATCACAGGAGTTGGTTTTGCTTCTCTTGGAAATAAAGTAGTTGGAATTGATGTTGATGAGAAAAAGATTGAGAAAATAAATAAAGGAGAGAGTCCAATTTATGAAAAAGATTTGGAAAGTAAATTAAAGGAAATTAAAGAAAATTTTACAGCAACAACTAAAATAGAGGAATTGAAAGATTGCGAAATAATTTTTATCTGTGTTGGAACTCCATCAAAAGAAGACGGTTCAATTGATTTGAAATATATTAAACAAGCAGCAGAAGACATCTCAAAGATATTAGATTCATACAAAGTTATTGTGGTTAAAAGCACGGTTATTCCAGGAACAACAGAAAGTTTAATTAAAATTTTGGGAAAAAAGGTTGGAAGAGATTTTGGTTTGGCAATGAATCCAGAGTTTCTTAAGGAGGGTTCTGCTCTAAAAGATTTTTTTGAGCCAGATAGAATAGTTGTTGGCTCTTATGATGAAAAAACAAAAGAAATTTTAGAAGAATTATACAAAGATTTTAATTGCCCGAAAATTTTTACAAATATAAAAACTGCAGAAATGATAAAATATGCTTCAAACTCTTTCTTGGCAACCAAAATATCTTTTATAAATGAAATTGGAAATATCTGCAAAAAATTGGGGATTGATGTTTATGATGTTGCAGAAGGAATGGGTTATGATAAGAGAATTGGAAGAGAATTTTTAAATGCCGGAATTGGTTTCGGTGGCTCATGTTTCCCTAAAGATGTAAAAGCTTTAATTGCAAAGGCAAAGGAAATTGGTTATGACCCAAAACTTTTGCAAGAAGTAATAGAAATTAATGAAAAACAACCTTTTAAAAAAATAGAAATTGTTAAGAAAAAAGTTTCTAACTTAAAAAATAAAAAAATTGCGCTTCTCGGTCTAACTTTTAAACCACATACAGATGATATTAGAGAAAGTAGAGCGATTCCCATAATTCAAAAATTAATAGAAGAAGACGCAATAATACATGCTTATGATCCCAAGGGTATAGAAAATACGAAATTGATATTTCCTGAAAACGAAAAATTAAGATATATTGAAGATCCTCAAGAAGCTATTGATAAAAGTGATATTGTTTTATTGTTAACTGAGTGGCCACATTTTAGGAAATTAGATTTTAAAGATAAATTAGTTGTAGATGGAAGGAATGTTATTCCTAAAGAACAGAGAGAAGGACTTAATTATGAAGGGATTTGTTGGTAATTAAAGTATTAATAAAGACACCCCACAACTATTAAACAAGAGCCAAATAATCTTTAATGGTAAGGAATAAATCCAAAGGATATTAGCATAATTACCATGAAAAAAACAGAAAAAAGATTTTTGATTTGTACTTTTTCGGCATTCCTATGAGAATAGATATTAATGAAATTAAAGATAATACGGCAAAAGTTACTTTTTTGAGGTCTCCTAGGCATTATGAATGTGAAAAATTACGACTTACTTAAAAGACTTTTGAAAAATCCAGATGAATATAAGTTTTTAGAAGAATGGAAAGAGGAAACCTTATATTTGCAGAAACTTTATGCGAAAGTAAAACCGGATATCGTATAATTTTCTGATTATAAAATTTTAGGATTACCTAAAAAATTCCTTCTCCCAAACCCACTAACCTCTTCAACTCGAATATTCTTCTACCTTTATTTTGTGAAACCTTAAAATAAGGTATCTTCTAATTTTAATGTTTCTCTTACAATCTCTATCCACTCTTCCACTTTACATGTAGGTGTATTTTTTATTTTCCAATCTAAATTAATTTTTGCTACTATGTGGTCTTTGGGAATCAAATATTGGCAGTCTATAATATATACCTCTTTTTCTGGTGTGAATACATAATTGTTGGCTTTTATATCAATATTTACCAATCCTGCCTCCTCAATTTTATCGTGCAATTCACGGATTTTTTGTTTGATTTTTTTAGAGGGAAATAGTCTCTCATACAATGTTTTTCCTGGGATAAATTCTCTTTTTATTGCAAATCTTTCCTCCCCTGCTAAAAATTTAGCTAAATCTCTATTTTTTACTTTTTTTAAATCTTCGTAATCTAATGTAATGGTTAAAATTTCATAAGGTTCAGGAACATTTAATCCGAGCTCAAATGCGCGAAACATATTATTAAATTCATTTTCTGCTAATTTTTTACTATATCCTTTATCACATGAAAAAGGATAATTATCTTTATAAAAAACCTTTAAAATAGTATTGTCTCTGTATTTGTATAATATTCCTTCTTGACCGAACTTAATAAATTCTCCGTTAATCATAAAAATTTTTATTAAAAAATTTTATGAAAATTAAAAAAGCCGTTATTCCAGCGGCAGGTTTTGGAACAAGATTCTTGCCAGCAACAAAATCTATGCCAAAGGAAATGCTCCCCATAATTGATAAACCAGTAATTCAGTTCGTTGTTGAAGAGGCGATAAGTGCTGGAATTGAAGATATTATTATTATAACCGGCAGAGGTAAAAGAGCAGTAGAAGATTATTTTGATTCAAGTCCTGAATTGGAATTGCATCTGCAGAAAAATGGAAAAACAGAAATACTAAAGGAAATAGAAGATATTTCAAATCTTGCTGATATTCATTATATTAGGCAGAAAGAACCTCTTGGTTTAGGGGATGCAATTTTGAAAGCTGAGAAACATATTGGAAATGAATCTTTTGCAGTTTTACTTGGAGATGATATTATTGTTGATAAAAATGGAATTCTGCAATTAATGAAAGAATATGAAAAAACAAATTGCGGTATTATAGGTGCTGAAGAAGTCCCATTTGAAAGAATTAGCAAATATGGGGTTCTTGATGTTGAAAAAGTGCAGGATTTGCTTTTTGTCAAGGACCTCGTTGAAAAACCAAAAAAAGAAGAAGCTCCCTCTAATTTGGGAATTATTGGAAGATATGTTTTAACTCCAGAAATATTTGATTGCATCAAGCGAACAAAACCAGGACATGGGGGAGAAATACAATTAACAGATGCCTTAAAATTGCTTTTGGAAAAACAAAAAATTTATGCAAAAATAATTGAAGGAAAAAGATATGATATTGGAGACAAATTCAATTATATTAGGGCAATTTTGGATTTTGCTTTAAGAAGAGAAGATTTAAAAAAGAGTGTTGAAGAATATTTGAGAGAAATTGTATAGGATTAGATTGAACTGGTTTTGTTTTGTTGTTGAGACAATTTGGATTATTACAGTGTAATAATTTCAAACTTAAAGCTTGAGAGATGTTTTGTAAGGATAAGTAACCAGCTAAATTTATTTACTCAAATTTAGTTGATATATTATGGAGAAAACAAAATTAGAAAAACTGAAAAAATTTTTGAATAAAGAAAAAAAGTAAGAATAGCTTATCTGTTTGGCTCTTTTGCTACTGCAAAAGAAACTAAGCTCAGTGATGTTGATATTGGAATCTTGTTTGAGCAATCTTTAAGTAAAAGAGAAAAATTTAATTTGCAATTAAAGTTGATTGATGAGATTGCAAGTATTTTAAAAAAAGAAAAGATTGATTTAGTAGATATGGATAATGTTTCCATCTTGCAGGAATATAATATAATCAAAGAAGGATATATTCTGAAAAATAATAAAGAAAGAGTAAATATTGAAACCAAAATATTGTCAGATTATCTTGATATGAAGTACTATTTTGATAGGCACACAAAGTTTGCAATTGAAAGAATTGCAGATAAAGGATTATTATGAAAAACGAAATTATTAATAAGTTGGAAAGATTGGGAGAATATGTAAAAATATTCCATTATAAAACAATTATTTTTTATGTGCGGGATAGCCGGAATCTTGAGTAAAGGTAATTTAAATACAAAAGAACTTCTAAATAATTTTCTAAAAATGCTCAAACATAGGGGTCCAAATGCTAAAGGTTATTTTATTGACTCTAAAGAAAATTTACATATTGGATTAGCACATACAAGGTTGAGTATTATTGATCTAAGTGAAAGTGCAACTCAACCAATGTGCAATGAAAATGAAGATATACACATTGTTTTTAATGGAGAAATATACAATTACAAAGAATTAAGAAAAAAATTAATTAAGAAGCATAAATTTAAATCAAATTCTGATACAGAAGTTATCTTGCATTTATATGAAGAAAAAGGAGAAAATTTGTTAAAATATTTGAGAGGTATGTTTGCTCTCGCTATTTGGGATTCAAAAGAAAAAAAATTATTTTTGGCTAGAGACAGATTCGGAATAAAACCGCTTTATTATTCCTATTCGGACGATTTTTTCGTTTTTACTTCAGAAATAAAAGCAATATTGAAAACAAATTTAATTAAAAAAGAATTAAACAAAAATTCCATTGCTTTTTTTCTTTTAAATGGATACATACCAGCACCAAATACAATTTACAAAAATATTTTCTCTTTAGAGCCAGGACACTATATGACTATTAACAAAAGAAGAATAACAAAAAAAAGTTATTACAATCTGGAAAATGTTTTTTTAAGATCAGAAAATATTTCCGAAGAAAAAGCAATTAAAAAAATTCACAATTTTTTAGTTGATTCGGTGAAATATCATTTAATAAGTGATGTGCCTATAGGTATTTTTTTGAGTGGAGGCATTGATTCCTCTGCTATTGTAGCTTTATCTAGAGAAACAAAACAGAAAGAACTAAAAACCATATCTGTTGTTTTTCCAGGTACTGCTTATGATGAGAGCAAGTACGCTAAAATCATTGCAGACAAGTTCAAAACAGAGCATACTGAGGTGGAAGTAGGTAGCAAAGATATTAGAAAACATATAAAAAAATTTTTCTATTATATGGATCAGCCAACTGTCGATGGTATAAATTCTTATTTTGTTTCTTTGGCTGCTTCCAAATTAAAATTAAAAGTTGCTTTATCTGGTCTCGGAGGAGATGAAATTTTTTGCGGTTATCCTTCTTTTTCCCAATTACCAAAATTATATAAAATCTCAAGAATTTTTTCTTTGCTTCCATTCAAGAAAAAAATTTTTGGATGGTTGAGCGGAAACAGTTACAGTTCAAAAGCAAAAATTTATTCAATATTCTCCAGCGATTCTTTCTTTGAAGCTTATTTGAATTATAGGGGAATTTATAATATTGAACAAATTAAAAGAATAGCAGATATTAATTTCTCTATTTCTGAAAAAAACTTGATAATGAAAGATTTTATATCTAAAATCTCTTTCCTTGAACTTACAAATTATATGTCCAACCAGCTTTTGAGAGATACCGATGTTTTTTCTATGGCTCATTCTTTAGAAATTAGGGTTCCTTTTGTCGATCACAAAGTAATAGAATTGGTTGCAAAAATACCTTCAAAATACAAAGTTGGTAAAACACCGAAGAGATTGCTAACAAAAGCTTTGGGAAACAAATTGCCCAAAGAAATTGTTTACAGAAAAAAACAAGGTTTTGTTTTTCCTTTTGATTTGTGGATGAGAGAAGAACTGAAAGAATTTATTGAAGAAAAGTTAATTAATTCTACTTTTGATGAAAAAATAATAAAGAAGTTATTAAAGGATTTCTATGATAGAAAAGTTCATTGGTCTAAGATTTGGAGTTTAGTTGTTTTGGGAGAATGGATGGGTCCATTTGAGAAAGAAAGATAATAACAAAATTAAAACTAAAAAAGAAATAATAATGTTCCTCAAATCACATCTTAATAGGAAATACGGCTGATATATAATTATTCCAAATTTATTTTTGAAGAATATTGCCATATTTTTAAATGGACCAAAAATGTTGTAGTTAAAATAAGAATATGTTGTAAAATTATAAAAAGAAGGATATTCTATTTTTGAATCATTTAAAATTTTATTTCTATATATCTCAAATATTGTTTGATTTTTTAATTCTTCTTTTGAGTAGTTATAAGAAGCATTATAAGCTGGATCAAGTATAATTAGTTTGTTATCTATTTTAGCTTCTACAACCACATGTTTAAATGCATAATCATCTTTTGTGAATGTAAGCCCTAACATGTTTGATTCTATATCTAGCTCTTTCAATATACTTAAAAGAAACAAACTTTTATCTCCACACGCTCCTCCTCTAATATAGATTTCTTTAGGTGTTCCGCAAAATAACAAAAAATATTTAGAATCTGTCCCGTTTTTTATTAAATTATAAGTTAAAGAAGTCATTTTTTTAACTACATCATATTTTGTTTTGTTTGAGAGATCTTCTTTTTTTATCAGTTCTTCTAAAAATTTTTGATTATCCAAATAAGTACTTGTATTTTTTACTAAAAAAAGTATGGTTAATATAATAGCAAAAAGAAGAATTATTTTTTGAAAATTTGTCTTATTCATTATTTTATTATTCAAAAGTTAAATATTCTATGACAAACTGAAAGGATTTTATATTTATTTGAATGTATAATTTATGAGAATTTTGGTTACAGGAGGTGCTGGTTTTATAGGCTCGCATTTAGTTGAAAGATTAGTTAATGAATGGAACAATGTAGCAGTAATTGACAACTTTAGTTCAGGAAGCATTGAGAATATAAAAAATTTAAATGTCAACATAGTTTACCACAATATAATTGACAAAATAACCTTATCCGGCTTTGATCAGATATATCATCTAGCTTCCTTAGCCTCTCCTGTTTATTATCAAAAAAATCCGGTAGAAACTGCTTTGAGCAACTCAGTAGGAACTTATAATTTGCTAATAGAAGCGCAAAAACACAAATCAAGAATTTTATTTGCTTCTACTTCAGAAGTTTATGGAAACCCTTTGCAGCATCCACAAAAGGAAGAGTATTGGGGGAATGTCAATTCAACAGGTGTAAGGGCTTGCTACGATGAATCTAAGAGATTAGGCGAAACTTTAATGATGGACTTTCACAGAGAATATGGTGTAGAAACGAGAATTGTTAGAATATTCAACACTTACGGACCGAGAATGAATTTAAATGACGGTCGCGTGATTCCGAATTTTATTAAACAAGCTTTAAAAAATGAACCCCTAACTGTATACGGAGACGGCAAACAAACAAGAAGTTTCTGTTATATCTCCGATACTGTGGAAGGTTTAATAAAATTAATGAACTCTAACTATATTGGGCCAATAAATATAGGAAATCCCAGAGAAATTACAATATTAGAATTAGCAGAAAAAATAATAGAATTGACAGATTCAAAATCAGAAATTATTTTCAAAGAATTGCCTGAAGATGACCCTGTAAGGAGATGCCCAGATATAACAAAAGCTAAAGAAATTTTAGGTTGGGAGCCAAAAATTGGTTTGGAGGAAGGATTAACAAAAACTATTGAATGGTTTAAAAATATTTTGAAAAAAACATGAACAAACAAAAATACACAGATTCGGTAGACCTTTCAATAATAATACTCACTTGGAACTCAAAAAAATATACACTCAATTGTATAGATTCCATATACCGACATACACCTAAAAAAATCAAATATGAAATAATTTTGATAGATAATGGTTCCACTCAGAATACTTTAGAAGAAGTAAAAAAAAGATTTCCTGATGTGATAAGAATTAGAAATAAAAAGAACTTAGGATTCGCGAAGGCTAACAATCAAGGTATGAAAATTGCAAAAGGCGAAATAATTTTATTGTTGAATGATGATACAATAATAAATGATGACTCTCTTTATAGAGCATATAAATTTCTAAAAGCTCAACCAGAAAATATTGGTGCGGTGGCATGTAAATTATTGAATCCTAATGGAACACTTCAAGTAAGTTGCAGGCAATTCTATACTTTAAAAAATATTATAAAAATAATATTGGGAAAATCTTGTTTCTTTCTCCCATATTCCATTAGGCACAAACTTTACATAGATATATGGAAGCATGACAAAATAAGAGAAGTGGATTGGGTTAATATGGCTTTTTTTATGGTTAGAAAATCTGTTATAGATAAAATAGGGGGTCTTGAAGAGAGATTCCATTTTTATGGTGAAGATATGGAATTTTGTTACAGAATGCATTTAAATAATTACAAATTATTATTTTTAAATACTTGTGAAATTATTCATATAGGCGGAGGAAGTTCAATAGGAAGATACGATTTAACAAAGCAAATGCAAAATGCTTTATTAAAATTTTACGATATCTATGGTATGAAAATAGAAAAAAATATAATGAATTTGTGGTTCAAAGTAAAAAACCTATATCAAATTTAAAATTTTACAAATACTTTACTACAAATAATTGAAAAGCTATTTTTGGATATCTCCATGCTATTTTTTGACTTAAATCGCATAATACCTGCCAAAAAATTTTTGGTTTATATTTTAACTCTGCCTTGTATGTTCTAAAAAATTTAAATCCATTAATACCATAAACTTTAAATCATAATTTTTTAAAATCTTCTACATACCAACCAGAAACATGTTTTTGAAACGGATTTCCGTCATATTCTTCCTGCTTTAAAAAACCATTAGGTGTATATACTATGATCTTTTTTTTACAAAAATATTCTACTTTTTGTAAGAGTTTTATGCCATCTTTTTTAGGTAAATGTTCCAGCACATCAAGTAATAATACAGCATCAAAAAATTTATATTTAAAATTAATTTTTCTTATGTTAGCAATAATATATTTATTGTGTATTCTTTTTTTGCGGCTTTCTTTTATATATGGATAAAACATATCCGCCCCAACGGAATATTTAACATCGCAATATTGGATTGGACTATTTTTACCACAACCTAAATCAAGAACTTTCTCACATTCTAAAAGTTCTTTTTTTAAATGTTCTCTTAGGGAAGGAAATAATTTAAAATATATTTCTTTCATTTTATTAATTTCTTTTTATCCAATTCTTCATATGCCTTATCAAATTTATTTTCAGCTTTTATTTTTTTGCTCCATTCTACCAACTCTTTCATACCTTCTTCCAGTGAAATTTTTGGTTCAAATCCTATATTTTTTATTCTACTAATATCGGCAAAACAATGCCTTATATCTCCAGCCCTATACTTATCTGTTATTTCTGGTTTTACATTGCTGTTATAAAGTTTTATGAGTAATTCTGCTATTTCTTTAATTGTTGTGGCTTTACCTGTGCCTACATTAAATACTTTGTAGTTAGCATTTGAACTTTTCATTGCTAAGATATTAGCCGCTACTATATCATGAACAGATATGAAATCTCTAGACTGAAATCCATCTTCAAAGATTACGGGATTTTCATTATTTTTTATTCTTGAAGAAAAAATGGCACAAACACCTGTGTAGGGATTATTTAAAGATTGCCTTGGTCCATATACATTAAAATATCTCAATGCTACGGTAGGTATACCATAGGTTTTCCCAACTATAAGGCACATTTCTTCTTGATCTCTTTTAGTTATTGCATAAATTGAAGTAGGATGTAAGGGTTTATCTTCATTGGTAGGGAGAGGTCTAACTATTTTTCCACAGCAGGGACATTTAAGTTCCCATTCTCTATTTTTAAGTTGATTTTCTTCCCTTAATTTTGGATATACTTCGCCACAAGTTTCGCACTTATATGAACCTTCACCGTATATGCTCATAGAAGAAGCCACAATAAGTTTTTTTACATTATTTTCTTTATTTACCAAAATATCTAAAAGTTTAGATGTTGCCATGGTATTAACTTCCACATATTTTTCTATTTCATACATACTTTGACCCACTCCAACGGCCGAAGCTAAGTGAAAAATTATTTCTGTTTCTTTCAAAATTTTTTCCAATATATTTTTGTTTCTTATATCTTCAAATACATATTTTGCTTTCGAATTTAAATAATTTGGTGTTTCTTTATGAACTTGAGATTCTAAATTATCTAAAACTGTAACATCGTAATTCATTTCAATGAGCTTATCTACTAAATGAGAACCTATAAATCCTGCGCCACCGGTTACTAGTATCCTCATACATATGTTTGAAAATAAAAATATATAAATAAAGTAATGAAAAAAATATACAAATTAGCAATATTAGATACTCACTTTGTCCAATATAGAGTGCCCCTTTATAGAAAATTGTCAAAATCTCCAAAAATAGATTTAACAGTTTATTTCTGTTCCGATTTTGGTATAAAAGAATACTACGATCCTGGGTTCGACAAAAAAATATCGTGGAAAGATGTCTGTCTTACAAATGGATATAAATACAAATTTCTAAAAAACTATAGCCCAAAGCCAAGTGTACATAGTTTTTTCGGTTTAATAAACCCAAGAATTATAAAAGAATTATTTAAAAATAAATATGATGCAATTATAGTTCATGGTTATTTTTCATTCACAAATTGGTTGGCTTTTTTTGGGGCTTGGCTAACCAAAACTTCTATACTTTTTAGAGGCGAAATGCCTTTAAATCAGGAGTTTTTAATTCCCAAATGGAAACAAAAAATAAAAAAACTTATTTTGAAGTTGTTATTTAAAATGATGAGCGGGTTTTTGGCGATAGGGAATGAAAATAAGAAATTTTATATGTACTACGGTGTCCCTTTGAGAAAAATATTTTTTACCCCTTATTGCGTAGAAAATGAAAGATTTATTAAAGAATATAAAAAACTGAAAAATAGAAAAACAGAATTAAAAAAAGAGCTTGAAATTAAGGGCAAGGTTATTATTCTTTTTGTAGGAAAGTTAATTCCAAAGAAAAGACCGCTCGATGTATTGTTAGCTTATGAAAAAATAAGATATGAAAATAAGGCATTGATCTTTGTTGGAGAAGGTATTTTGAGAGAAAAATTGGAAAAAATTGTATCTAAAAGAAAAATAAAAAATGTTTATTTTGTTGGTTTTAAAAATCAAAGTGAATTGCCAAAATATTATGCAATAGCAGATATTTTTGTCTTACCTTCTGGATTTGGAGAAACATGGGGGTTAGTAGTAAATGAGGCTATGTGTTTTAAATTACCGGTAGTTGTATCAAATATTGTTGGTTGTAGATTTGATCTTGTGAAACATAAGAAAAACGGATATGTTTTTCCGGCAGGGGATGTAAGAAAGCTCAGTAAATATTTAGAAAATTTGGTAAAAGATTCTAAAAAAAGAGAACAATTTGGTGAAAACTCTTTTGAGATTATTCAAAAATATAATTATGATGTATGTGTTAAAGGGATTTTGGAAGCTCTTGAGAGAGGTATTGAAGGATGATAACTTTTAAAAGTCTGCCAAAGAAAGAACTCATAGGAAAAATTCTAAAAATTTGTTTACCTAAAAATATAGTATCCCCTATTTTACAAGGGCCTAATAAAGGTTTTAAGCGGATTGTTGGAAGCGGTGTAGCCGAAAATTGGTTGGGTACTTATGAGCTCAAAAAACAAAAGGTAATAAGTAGCATGATAAAAGAAAAAATGGTTTGTTATGATATTGGAGCCCATGCTGGGTTTTATACTCTTTTATTTTCTAAGTGTGTCGGTCCAAAAGGCAAAGTTTTTTCATTTGAACCAAATCCTATAAATATTTCCTTTCTTTTAAAGCATTTGAAGTTAAATAAAATTAAGAATACTAAAGTACTTCCAATAGCTTTATGGTATAAAGAAGATCATATACCTCTTACTTTAAATTCCTTTACAAGTCATTTAAGTAGAAAAAAATAAACAATCTAATTGTTCCAACTTTTAGAGTCGATTATTTAGTTTCTACAGGAACTATATTGCCTCCAGACCTAATAAAAATTGATGTAGAAGGTGCAGAACCAGGTGTTTTAAAGGGAATGGAGAAGGTATTGGGAGAATACTCGCTCACAATATTTGTTGCTCTCGATTCTAAAGAAAAAAGAAAAAATATTTTTAATTTCCTTAAGAAAATGAAGTACAAAATTTTAAATTTAGAAATGAAAAAAATAGATTTTTATCAGATCAGTGAAATTAGTGAGATTGTAGCAGTAAAATGACAAAAATTTTAATTACGGGACACAATAGATATTATACTATAACAGCTTCATATATAAGAGCTTTTCAAAAATTAGGTTGTAAAGTTATAAATTTTGATGATGAATCTATATATTTCAAAAATAGAATTTCCAAAAATAAATATCTTCATCATTTTTTCTGGAAAATTTTGGCCTTGCCTTTGCAGAAAGAATTTATAAAGACAATTAGAAGAGAAAAACCTGATTTAGTTTTAGTTCTAAAAGGTTGGTTTTTTAAACCAGAAACTTTAATTAAAATTAAAAAAGAGAATCCTCAAACAAAATTATTTTGTTTTAATGGAGATAACCCGTTTAATTTCTGGCATTTCAGTAATAGTAAT
>Ga0190304_1001073_pt1 | contig 12428 bp, 13 predicted proteins | sample 48700712_MG_FD_161670 | JGI IMG/M metagenome (GOLD analysis project Ga0190304, IMG submission 161670) | Hydrothermal vent sediment bacterial communities from Southern Trench, Guaymas Basin, Mexico - 4870-07-1--2_MG | ecosystem: Environmental > Aquatic > Marine > Hydrothermal vents > Sediment ... | reverse complement strand
GACGCTCCCTTTGGCTCCCTCGTGGGTGAACCGCGAGGTCTTTACATCTTGCCGGCAGTAGCGTATAAGATACTCTCAATATTCGGGGTGAGTGCCTTCAAAGCCTTCAAGATGTTCCCACCGCTGGTAGGCTTCTTCAGCATTCTCGGAGTATACTTTTTAGGTAAAAAGCTCCACAGTGAATGGACAGGGCTCTGGAGTGCTTTAATAATGATGTTCCTAACGGCAAGCTTTGTGAGAACATTTTCCGGGAACAACAGGGGAGACGGGCTCTTCATGATGCTCTTCCTCTTTGCAGCGGCTTCAATGTTCTACTATTTTGAAGAGCAGAAGAAGGTCTTAAAATACATGTACGGTGCGTTCTTCGTTGGATTTGGAGTTCTAAGCCTATCAGCCTGGAATGGTTCTCCTTTCGGATTAATGGTGCTTCTTGGATTTGGAGCATTAAATGCCATTGCGCTATTTGTGTTTGGAAAGATTGAGGAACTCAAAGCATTTGTCAGGGATTTCTATCCCGCCTATGCATTGATTTTGATCGTGGGATACGCATTGACGCCAAGCGGAATCGTAAGGGTTTCAGGGCATATAAGATTCGCCTTTGAAGCATTTATGGGATTATTCGCTCTAACCCTCGTGATGCTCTACGGCGAAAGGTTCAGGCTCAACTACGAGGATAGGCTCCACAGACTCGCCGTCGTCATAGCAATTGCTGCAATAGGTGTGGTGGGAGCGCGTCTCTATGTGGGTCCAAAGATCTGGAGTTTGATGAGCGGTGCCTATCAATCCACCCAGGTTTATGAAACGGTGCAGGAGCTTGCAAAAACAACGATGAATGACATAAAGCTCTATTATGGCGTTAAAGGAAGCGATGGACTGATTTTCTTCCTTTCACTTGCAGGAATTGGCTTGGCAACATTTAAATTCTTCTACGACCTCCTAAGGGAGAACAGGGTAAATTCAAAGCTCCTGTTCCTCCTCACCTTCTACGGAATGTCCGTTTATTTAATGGGAACTGCGGTGAGGTTCCTGTTCCTTGCTTCAGCTGCCACCATACTAGCCTTTGCCTATTTAATCGGTGAAATATTCGGATACATACTCAGGATGGAGGAGAAGCCATCAACGAAGGCAATGTTTGCAGTCCTCCTCATACTCCTACTCGTGCCGATTCCCATAGTCGGTGCCGTTAATATGAACAATCAGGCAAAGAGGATGGGCGGATCCGTGAGCAAGAGCTGGGAGGAGACCCTTCTATGGCTCAAGAACAATACAAACGAGCTTGATACTGCAACCTCATGGTGGGATTATGGATACTGGATAGAGAGCTCCCTTCTGAGCAACAGGAGGGCGAGTGCGGATGGAGGTCACGCCAGGGATAGAGATCATATAATAGCCCAGTTCCTCGCCAATTCGGGGAATAAGAGTGAAGTCGACTTCGAGAGCTGGCAGCTCAACTACATGATCGTCTGGAATCAGGACATATACAAGTTCAATGCCATAAGCTATCTGGGAGGAGCGATAAGCAGAAACGAGAGAAGTCATATCTCAATGTTTCTGCCGTTCCAAAAGGTAGCCGATAACCTTTACATGCTAAATCAGAACACAAAGCTCGAGATTACAACAAAGGGAGGACAAAAGAAGGTTATCGTCACCATACCAACACAGAGCGGGCTCTCTCAGGGAGAACCCATCCAATCAATTTTTGTTAATACTGGAGAGGTTATTAAAGGAGCCGGGACATTCCCGTACGTGGCGTACATATTCCCGAGCTTTGCCTTCATAGCATACTACAAAATTTCAGGCAGCAACTTTGTTGATCTCGCATTCTTTGGTGGCTCACGCCTTCCAAACTTTAAACTGGTCCACAGCACGGGTGATTTAAATACCTATGAATTCCACCCATTTGCCCTCTACAGAATGGAGATTTATGAAAATAAAACCTGGAAGCCTATTTCAAAACTCGGCCCCGGAGAGTACAAAGCCAGACTCTATATATCCGCCTTTGGAAGGAATGTTAAAGATGCCATGATCAGGCTCAGGGCTTACAAAGATGGGAACTTGATCGACGATGAAATTATAGCGCAAAATGTGGACATTGACCATCTAAATGAGGAACCCCTTGAAGTTGACATAAAAGTACCAAATGCAACGAGATACGAGCTCGTTTTGATTCAAAAGGGCCCCGTTGGAGCGCTTACGGAGGCACCAAAGCTCGATGGTAAAATTATAAATCCAACCAGAGTGCTGAATGACGGTCAGAAAGGAGAACTCGAGCTCAAAGCCAAGTTCAGGAAGGATTATGGGGATGTAAGCCTCTACTTAAGGGCGACGGTAATTTACCTCGTAAGGACGCAGGGTACAAGCAACGATGATGAAAATGCCGTTTTCGAACCCCACATGGATATAATACATTACGAGAAGATTGCAGATAACCTGAAGACCACAAATAAGGAGATTACATTTAAGGGGAATGCAGAGTTCCCCAACATAATCAATCCCTACATTGAGGAGCTCAAGAAGAAGTACGGCGACAAACTAACGATCAGAGGAGTAAGAGTGGAACCCGTCTTTATCGCAGACAAGGAATACGTAATCTACACACAGGGTTAGCCTCTGACAATCTTTATGTCATCCAGACTTTTTAATTTCATTTTTTCTACACTTTCCTCAATTTTCATCTCCACGTCTCCCTTTGGTCTAAGTATTATGCACTCTGCTTGAGAGAAACCCAGCTTCCACAGAGCATAAGCGCGATGATGGCCGTCCAGAATATAATATTTTCCCCGATATTCCAGGATTATAGGAGGGGCATCATAGCCGTGCTTTATCTCCTGCAGAACCACGAGGAGCTTTACCTCATTGAGTTCCCATTGGGTGGGAACCAAAATATCCAAGCTCAGATACTGCATGGTCATTTCAAACTCCACGCCATAAATCCTCTCGTTCATCTCCTTCAGACACCTTGCCCTCTCGAAGGCTCTCTCACGGCTTATTAAAATCATTTTTTAATCCCCCTAACCGCTATAAATGCTCCAATTGACTTTAGACTTTCACTGAATTTTTGATCCATTCTTTCAGCAATGCCCAGGAAAGGCCAGAATGATGGAAAGAATATAATACCCCTGCTCTCGACATCTTGGAATCCCTGATTTATCAGAAGCTCTTCAAGCTCCCCCGGAGTGTAAAAACGGGCATATCTGTAGGCTGTCTCTACAAAGAGGCTCTTCAAGCGTTTGAAGAAGAACCACGAGCTTCTCCCATTCATCGTGCCTATGATTACCTCCCCACCAGGTTTTAAAACACGATGGATTTCCCTGATAGCCTTTTCAGGTTCCTCTAAAAATTCAAACATCGTAACGCTTAAAACCAGATCAAAGCTTTCATCACCGAAGGGAAGATCGTACGCACTTGCCCTTACGAAGTTTACATCCGGAAGCTTCTTTCTGGCAACCTCAAGCATATTCTCGCTTAAATCAACTCCAACAACATCAAACCCTCTTTTATAAAGCTCCACAGTATAGTTGCCGGTTCCACAACCTAGATCGAGGGCTTTCCCTCTTTTAGTCCGCATCATTGAGAAGATCAAACGCTTCTCAGTTCTATCTACGTAGCTTCCAGTTTTCGTCCGATACCATGAATCGTAACGGTCGGCAATCCTGTCGAAGTACTCCATTCACTTCCCCAGCTTGCTCTCTATCGTCAGGGCTTTATCAATCCTATCATCGATTTTGAGGCTTATAACAACCCTTTTTGCTCCCGCTCTAAAGATAGCCTCGTGGCATTTCTTAACAAGCCCTAAGATCTCATCGAGATTTCCTTCCACAACGGTGCCCATCGGGCAGACCATGTATTTCAAGCCGCTCTTTTCAATCTCTTTGATAACAGGTTCCAGATACTCTCCCACACTCGTGCCATCCGTACCCAAAGGAAACATACAAATCTCGGCCACAGGCATTTTAGATCCTCCAGATAAATTAAAGGGTCAAATGGGCTTTAGGTAGCCCCATTTATCCAGAGCCTTTTTAAGCTCCGGGCTCTCTTTGGCTTTCTCTTCCAGACTCTTCCCCTCGATCACAGCGTCTATTGAATCCCTTAAAGCTTTTGCTCCTGCCTTCGGGCCATCCGGATGACCCATCACGCCGCCACCCGCTTGTATGACCAGATCCTTTCCAAACAGCCTTATCAATTCCTCCATGAGTCCCGGATGAAGTCCTCCACTGGCAACGGGAAAGATGGGCTTGATATGCTCCCACGGGCTCAAAAGGAAGCCATTTATCTTCCTGACTTCCTCATACTTCCCTTCCATCTTCCCCACTGCAGTTCCCGTGTGTATCTCGTCAACACCTATCAAACGAGCACCTTTAGCCAAGGCATACATTGTTATTCCATGTTTCGGATTTTTGGTGAATGCAGCATGCATCGCCCTGTGTGCATGTATGGCCAGTTCAAGGTCTTCGGCAACTTCTCTCATAGTTTGAAGAGCCGCCCATCCGCTGACCACTATATCTATCATTATGAATTTTCCTCCATAGTCGGCAACGAGCTCTGCCCTTTCAATCATCTTATGAACTGGGCCCGTGATGTTTATCAAATACTCCTTCTTCTCGCCCGTTTCCCTTTCTACTCTTTCCTTAACCCTGTAAAGCTTTCTAACACGTTCTTCAAAGCGGTTAAACGGGAAACTCGTAAAATTCTCATCATCTTTGAGGAGATCTATACCTCCGCTCCAGAGCTCATAGGCAATTTCGGCATATTCATCAACGTTCCAACCCATCTTTGGCTTTGGAACCGTTGCTGTCAGAGGTCTCTCCTTAATTCCCATGAAGCTCCTTATCCCTCTCAGACCGTACTGGGGACCTTTGAAGTGTCTCAAATACTCGTATGGTGGATGAAAATCCAAGAAACGGAGAGTCTTAATTGCTTTCATTCCGAAAATGTTGCCTGCTATAGCGCTCATAAACTGAACAAAGCTTCCTTCTTCAAAAAGCGTTAGGGGATACGCTATCTTCGTGTAATAACCCTCTCCCGATGGCTCCAGATGAAAAACTCTTGCCATGCTCCTTTTTGCCATTTCGGGCATTTTCCACAGAGTAGTCCACGTTCCTATGCTGCTCTCACTCGCAATTCTCCCTGCAGCCTCTTCAGGGGATACTTTATAGGGCTCAAAGTAGAACTCAACCACGAGGTCATCCCTGCCCGGTTTGTAATCCAGATCCACAAAATCCATATACCACTCAATTTTCTCTTCGCTCATTTCCATTCCTCCTTTTTCCGCAGTATATATCATGTGCTTTCCCTCATATATAAGTATTTTTGGTCAAAGATGTGCAAAAATCCTCTTTGAAATGCCAGTTTAAGAGAGTATTTTTTGAAAATATGCCCGAACAGAGCCCCAATAAATATAAGTTGCCATGCCTAAAAATGTCCATCATTCCGTTGGCAACATTACTTTACAAAAACTCTCGACTATCACAGGGATAGAAGCGCAATATTTAGCTGAAAAGCCTCCATTTCCGAAAGGTTTATATATACCTTTGTTCATAAATTAGAGTGCAAAAACCCATTTAACAAATGTTAGGAGGTATGTGCTATGGCTGAGTTGCCAATTGCCCCAGTTGATAGATTGATTAGAAAGGCCGGTGCTCCAAGGGTTAGTGAGGAGGCCGCCAAAGTTTTAGCCGAGCACCTTGAGGACAAGGCTATGGAAATCGCTAAGAAGGCTGTCGAGCTTGCCCACCACGCAGGCAGGAAGACAGTCAAGGCCGAGGACATTAAGCTTGCCATCAAGCAGTGATTTCACTAAATCCTTTCTTTCTTTTCTCTATTATCTATGGATATTTCCACTGGGTTTCCCAGGGCTTAAAGATTTTAAATTTGAACTTCTTTCCATGGATTTCTCCTATTAAAAAGGTTGGATCACTCCGCCTTGGCACCGTTGGTGATCCCGGATTAAGGAGGATTATTCTCTGATTATTGAACTCAATCTCCTCATAATAAAACCGATGTGTGTGTCCGAATATGAGCAAATCAATCCCCATTTCGAGAGCTTTATACTTTAGAGTTTGAGAGTCCAAAGAGAGGAACTGATGCCCATGGATAATTCCTACTTTAAGACCTTCTAATTCGAGAATTTTCTCCTCAGGAAAAAATGCTCTATCTAAATTTCCTCTAACTACAAAAGTGGGTGCCAGTTCTTCAAAAACTCTCTTTAAATCGGGAGAGGTTAAATCTCCAGTATGTAGAATTAGCTCTACATGCTCTTTTTCAAAGACGTCAAATATTAAATCTGGCAAATATGAGGTTTTATCCGGATAATGTGTATCACCGATGATACCTATTTTCATATACTCACCTCCGGGTGTACTGTGAATAATATGCCAATGCTTCAAGTAAATCATTGAACCCTTCAAAAGTAACGAGTGAGAGAGGAATTGCATCCTGCTCAAGTCTCTTTTTTACGAGCTCCCTGATTTTTTTCACCTGCTCATCAGGTACCAAATCAATTTTGTTTATGACAACTATAATGGGCTTCTCATACCTAAATTTGAGCAGATGATGGAGCTTCTCCATCCCTCTGTGGAGCCCCTGCTGGGCATCTATCATATGGATAACAACGTCTGAAGATGCAATCTCATCCAGTATGCTCTTAAACTTCTCCTCACTTAGAACTTTACCCCTAAGCTCCATTTTTGGGTCAAAGAGGCCCGCAGTATCAATTAAGACAATCTCATCTGCCCCTCCAAATGGATTTTTCATGCTCTTGGGAATTTTTACCTTTCCAAAGGCTCTCTTTATAATTCCCTTCGTAGTCCCGGGAATAGGTGATGTTTCGGAGAGGGATTTACCTAACAAGGTGTTCAAAAGGGTGCTCTTACCCACGTTTTCTGCTCCGATAATCGCAACCTTTATCACGATCTTCACCCTTATTTATTTAGCACAAACCCGTTAAAACTTTGTAGGTGGTGGGGATGCCCAAACGTGTGAAGTTTAACCATGGATATTATTATGTTGTGACACCCCAAGAACTCCAAGAAAACCATATGAAAGGTAAAAAAGTTGTTATAGAAGGGATAATTGAGGATAAACCCTTAATTGAGTTCCTGCCAATGGAACTTCCAAGTTATAGAACCACATTCCATGTAGATGGATTGAGGGTAGAATTCTCCGGGACGCCCTATGTCAAAAAAGGAGATCAGGTCAAAGTTTATGGACGATTTATCGGGCACAGCATAGTTGCAAGGGCAATAGAAACCGAAGAAGCCCTTTTCACCACGGAGGAATGATGATGTTAGAACTGCTTTTAAGTGCGGGAAACCTGAAAAAACTTCCCAGAACGGGATGGCTCCTTAGAGGGATTCCAAATCCCGAGAGCGTTGCCGATCATTCCTATCGTGTTTCTTTGATAACACTCCTTCTGGCTGATTCCCTTAGGGATAAGGGTTTTGAGATCAATGTTGAGAAAGCATTGAAAATTTCCATCCTGCATGACCTGGGAGAGAGCAAGATAACCGATTTGCCTCTGGAGGCACAGAGGTATGTGGATAAGAAGAAAGCCGAAAAGAAGGCTATGATGGAGCTATTCCTCGGACTGGATAAGGGACTTGAATACTACAAGCTCTTTGAAGAATATATGGAGGAGAGCAGCATTGAGGGAAAGCTCGTTAAATTTGCGGATAAGCTTGAAATGTTAATTCAAGCCTGCGAGTACAAGAAAGCAGGTTTTAAAGGTCTAGATGAGTTCTGGAGTGTCTTGAACTACTTAAAGGCAAGTGAATTTTATCCGTACTTTAAAGAACTTGTGGATAACTTAGAAAAGCATTACCCAGGATGATACCGTTAGGGTCCCTGTAAAAAGAGACTAAAACTAAACCCATGCCACAATTATCCTAACGATATCACCAGGATTGAGGGATAAGCTTAAATAGACATTTCTCAACTTTCACATGTCACGAATTTGGAGGTGCGATCATGAGAAAGATTTTAGCAGGTTTTTTAATAATAAGCCTGTTCTTGGGAATAGGTTTTGCAAAGGCAGACTATTCGGAAAAGTTTGAAGGAGATTATAAGATAGATGAAAGTGGAAATGCAAATGTTACGTTCATAACAACCTGGCTGGCTCCCGAGGATTTAATTAACCAGAGCAAGGAATATGTACGCAATGTGAGTGTGGAAAATGCAACGAAAGTCATGCTCTCTGCAGAGTTGAGGAGCCTCAAGAACAGCGGTATCAACCTTGAGAATGCAACTCTTGAACTCAAAAATTATGATAATGACCAGCCCCTAAAGAAGATAGTCAGAGGAGTTGCAGTCGGTTTTTCAAAGTACTACTCATATGATGACGTGTGGGAGTTTAGTATAGATGCACTCAGGCTGTTTGAGCTAAGCAATCTCCAGCTGGGCTCTCTCACTGAGACCATAGAGTTTGAGAACTATTATAAAATCGAACTTCCACAGGGGGTGCAGGTTCTAGAGGCTCCGAAGAGCTTCACCTCAGAAGCTGGAAATAGCAAGATAAGCATTGAAACAAAAGTAAATGGAAACATTATTGAAATACACTCATACATTAAAATCGCTGCAAACGAGAGCAGGGAAAACCTTCAAACGATTTTCAGCAACATCACAATCCCGAAGATCACATACAAAGGCATTAAAGGAAATGAAGTATTCTCCGAGTGGAAGGCTATAAGGACGTCAAGGATAACCGTCCATGACGATTACATAGAGCTCAACAACACTGAGAAATATTTGAGTCCAGCGGATTATCTCTTTTACCTGAGACTTCAGATAATGCAGCTCGGAGTCGAAAATGCAACCCAGATGATAAAGCAAAACACGATCAACCAATACGCCCAGCAGGGCATCAAAGTGAGAGATGGAAGTGTTAAGATCCTGGGTCTCGAAAACACGAGCAACCCTCTCGAGATAGACAGCTACTGGGCTCTCGAGAACTACACAAAAAAGAACGACACCGACATATATGAGTATCCTTACAACCCAACGCTTGGATTGAAGGGCATGAACTTCGAAGGGAGACTAACAGACCAAGTAAACCAAACAGCCAGGGTTGAGTTCATACTTCCGGAAAATGGAAAGTTCGTTGAAGTTCCCCAAGAGATAAACAAAGAACTCAATGGCAACAGGGTTGTTTTAAAGGTGACCCAGGAAGGCAACAAGCTCGTGCTTGAAAGCACAGTATTCTTGAGATACGGGACTCCAAGGGAGGATTTTGAAAAGCTGATGAGTGACATACCGGATCAGGTGGTAGTGGGTTATTCTTTAGAGAGCAAAAAAGCAGGCGTATGCGGTCCTGGAATAATATTGGGATTTGCTCTTCTACCCTTAATTGGCCTCAGGAAGAGGAAGTGATTCTTCCCTCTTTTATTTTCGATAGTGATTTATATCTAAACGTTCAGAATTTTTTTGGTGAGTAAAATGACGAGGAAGCTTTACTATGAAGACACATATTTGAAGGAAGCTAGAGCAAAGATTGTCGATATAAAAGAGAACGCACTCCTTTTGGATCAGACAATTTTCTATCCAACGGGAGGAGGACAGCCTCACGATGAAGGAACAATAAATGGCGTGAAGGTTTTGGACGTGTACAAGGACGAAGAGGGAGACGTATGGCATGTTGTTGAAGACCCAAGCAAGTTTAAAGTTGGAGAGGAAGTAGAGCTCAAAATAGACTGGGAGTATCGCTACAAACTCATGCGCATACACTCCTCAATGCATCTCATGGATCACGTGCTCAACGAGGTTCTTGGGAAAGGAACATGGGAACTTTATGGAAGCGGAATGAGCGTGGAAAAGGGCAGATACGACATAGTTTACCCCGAAAACCTCAACAAATTTAAGGAGCAGATGATAGAGCTCTTTAACCGCCTTGTAGATGAAGGCGGTGAGATGAAGATATGGTGGGAAGGAGAGAAGAGAATGACGCAGATAAGGGATTTTGAGGTCCTCCCCTGTGGTGGAACGCATGTGAGGGACATAAATGAAATAGGGCACATCAAAAAGCTGAAGCGCTCAAGTATCGGAAAAGGAAAGCAAAGACTCGAGATCTGGCTTGAAGATTAAACCATGGAGAATATTGAATAGACAAGGACTAGAAGGAATAATAACCCTGAGAGGTATGCAAAGCCATGATGTAAGGGCAGATGAAGCTCCTCGCATGTTCTTTTTATTTTCAGATACATTAACGTAGGGAGTACTCCTGCATACAATAGTCCACCAAATGTCCCTGCTATCCAGAGAGCACTTACAAAACTTTCCATTCCCAAAAAGTAGAACAAAAGGGGAGGAATAACTGTTAAAAGCCACGCTTTTCCTTTATCTATCCTAAACACCTCTTTTATATTATCCATCTGGGAAAGTCCTATCCCTATATAACTTGTACATATCGCGGCAAGAGGGAGCAAAAGTCCCAGCATTCTTCCAAGTCCACCATAAAACCTTTCCAAAGCAGATGTTGCGAGCTCAGGCGTGTCTAAACCCAGTGCTCCCACAAATGCAAAGACAAAAAATGCATAAAACATCATTGGGAGGATATATCCTATAAAAAGAGCTCTTGTAGTTTTTTTAATATCTTCAAGCCCCTTGAGCATTTCAGGAACCACCATATGGCTGACATATGCAAAAACAGCGACTCCAATACTCCTCGTGATTGCAGAGCTATTCAAATAACTCAGATTTGAAACATTAACCTTAGGCATCATGAGAATGATTGAAAATGCCAGCGCCCCCAGGAGAATGAAATTTAGGAGGAGCTCTGCCTCTCCCGATGCCTTAAGCCCCATCAAAATAACCGTACTCATAAGCAACCAGAAGAGGAGGGCACCTATCTTTGGGTTCAAACCAAAGAGGGAGGAAAGAATATCCGCACTTCCCGCTATGTAGGCTATCAGTGCCCCGTAGGCAAGCACGGAGATGCTCAAAAACATTAAAATTCCACCAGCTTTTCCCAGATGCTTCTCAGCAAGCTTTGAGAGGCTTCCTCCTCCACTCTGCGCTGCCACTTCAAGGACAAAGAGAGCGGTTAGGAGAGTTAACAAGCCGGTGATAATGACAATTAAAACCCCTAATAAAACCCCCTCATCTTTTAGTGCATATGGCAAGCCTAACACACCTGCACCAATCTGAGTTCCGACAAGGATTGCACTCGCTTCAGCCAGTGTGAGCTTTCTCACATCCCTCACCATCTATGAAGAATTCCTCATGGGTATAAAAGCCTTGCTATATGTAAAGTTAATACCATCGAAAATCAAAAAAATGCATTAAAGAACACATGAATGCATTAAAACACATGGACTGCAGTTGCCTTAAAGCTCACATAAACATCCTTTCCCTCCTCAATCCCCAGCTCCACGAGGGAGGAACGTGTGATAAATGCCCTGAGCTCAAGATTTCCTATTTTAAGGGTGAGCCTGACAAGAGCTCCCAGATCTTCAATTGCCTTAATCTCGGCTTTAAATTCATTTCTAGCAGAGCTTTTCAATGCTTCCTTTGAAATTACTATATCTTCGGGTCTTATCCCCACTCTAACTCTTCCCCTAGTTTCTCTAGGAAGTTCTATCAGCACGCCATTTGCCTTTAAAACCCTGCCGCTTGCTTCACCTTCGATTATATTCTCGAAACCCAAGAATTGGGCAACTTTCTCGTTTTTGGGCTTTCCAAAGACCTCTTTGATGCTTCCCACCTGAATCAAACTACCATTGAGCATGACCCCAATCCTATCTCCAAGACTAACGGCTTCCTCAAATGAATGCGTGACATGAAGTGCCGTAATTTTCAGCTCTTTTCTCCAGCGCTTCATCTCCTGTATTAACTTGCTCCTGCTCTGAACATCAAGGTTTGCAAAGGGCTCATCTAAGAGGAGAAGCTTCGGATTCAGGATAAGGGCCCTCCCTATCGCAACCCTCTGTGCTTCCCCACCGCTTAAAGTTTTTGGCTTCCTGTGAAGGAGGTGAGAAATTCCAAGGATTTCAGCCAGCTCCTTCACCCGCCTTTTAATTTCCTCTCCCGGCACTTTTCGTAGCTTAAGACCATATGCAATATTGTCAAAAACTGTTAGGTGGGGGAAAAGAGCATAGTTCTGAGGAATATATGCTAATCCCCTCTTCTCGGGAGGAAAATCGGTTATATCAACACCTTCCATTAGAATCCTGCCTTCATCAGGGGTAAAAATACCTGCAATGACCTCGAGAAGGAGCGTCTTCCCTGCTCCGCTTGGCCCGAGGATTATGAAGTAGTCTCCTCCTTCGACTTCAAAGCTTATGTTCCTGAGCCTGAATTCCTTCCATTCCTTGCTCACATTTTCAACACTCAGCATATTCCAACATATTTTTGCAAACTTAAAGCATTTTCGCCTCCGCGGGGAGGTTGTTAGGGTAATTGTGGTGTGCTGGCAATTGTGTGAATGACATTCTCCTTCT